>Ga0208414_1001926_pt1 | contig 14637 bp, 13 predicted proteins | sample AntAceMetag02UKE_FD_184770 | JGI IMG/M metagenome (GOLD analysis project Ga0208414, IMG submission 184770) | Saline lake microbial communities from Ace Lake, Antarctica - Antarctic Ace Lake Metagenome 02UKE (SPAdes) (version 2) | ecosystem: Environmental > Aquatic > Non-marine Saline and... | reverse complement strand
GGAGGTCGGCTGGAGAATCTCTACGAGCGTCTTAACAATGGACGGGGTGGTGTAAAACTGTCCACCGAGCTTCCCTTCAGCGGCGGCGAACTGCCCCAGAAAGTACTCATAGACCTGCCCAAGCACGTCTGATGCTTCGTGTTGGCCGTGTCCGAAACTAATGGACCCGATCAGGTCGATGACGGCACCAAGCTTGGCGGCGGGGAGTTTGGCATCCGCATACCGTCGTTCAACAATTCCCTCCAGCTTCGGGTTTTCTTTCTCGATTTCGTAAAGAGCGTTGTCAACCTGTGTCGCAATGTCGGCCTGTTTCGCGTGCTCTTGAATTACTTCCCATCGAGAGGTTTCAGGAACCCAGAAAACATTGACCTCGCGGTAATAGTTACGATCCTCCAACGCTGCCTGCAGCCGTTGATTGTCGGGCTTATATCTGTCGCCGGTGGGGTCAGAGAACGCGACTGCGAGCTCTTCTCGGCGTTGGGAGAAAGCGTCAGAAACATATTTGAGGAACACAAGCCCGAGGACAATGTGCTTGTACTCGGCGGCGTCGAGGTTTTCTCGCAGAGCGTTGGCACTACCCCAATACTTTTTTAGCTGATCGGTTGACAGCGCCATATTTTCTTCGCCTCTGCTAAATCGCTAAACGGGGATAATCTCTCAGGTTTAAAACTACCCCGTATGGCCGACAAAGAATGAGTGTGTGCTGCTGTCCACGAGCGTCCTGTTTTTCAGCAGACCGACCTGGCCCCTAAAAACCCCTATTTCCCTGTCCACTGTCAGCGGGTATTGACAGAATAGAACAAATGTTCGAATATAGCTCTATGTCCCCTGCTCTCACTCTTGAGGGGGCGCCGCCTGGGCGCCCCGATGTTTTGGCGCTGCAACAACGTATTCACGCTATGGAAGTTGCTACCGCAGACCACCGGGTGTTTCCCGTGGGCTCCGGTCTTGAAGGATTATTCCCCGAAGGGGGCCTCCAGCGAGGCTCGATATACCAAGTTGATTCTTCAGCTTCACTGTTGTGGAGCCTGATTGCAGAAGCGTCGTCGCGGGGAACCTGGTGTGCCCTGGTGGGAATACCGGATGCTGGCCTTGCTGCGGCCACAGAGCTCGGTGTCAACGTGGATCGGCTTGTTCTTGTGCCCTACCCCGATACGCAATGGCTTTCGGTGGTGGGTGCATTGATTGATGTGGTGGGGATTGTGGCACTGGGACCTGTGCCAGCACCGTCTGACCGGATGCTCTCCACATTGAGTGGTCGACTGCGCGAACGTGAATCCACCCTTTTAGTGCGCCACGCCTGGCCACGCAACGAAGCCAGCATTACGGTAACTCAGCTCAGTTGACACACATCAAAACACCAACTAGTGTTCCGTAGTGTATACAAGAGCGGATACAAGGTCAGCTGCAAACGATGGGCTCCACAAGGGATTGCCCGGGCTGCAGGCCTCCCCGCACTAGAGGAGACTTGTGAGCAACCAATCGTTCGGCGAGGTCAGTGGTTCGAGCTTCCTCAGGGGCCAGGTCGTCCGTGAGCTCAAAGCGGCGATCGGCTCCGAGTACGTCAGCACGGACCCAGCGGAGCTCCAGGGCAAAGCCGCTGATTGGTCGTGGTACTCCAAGTTCCTCACATACAAGGAGCTCGAGCAGCCGTCGGCCGACATTGTTGTCAAGCCGGCCAACACCGCCGAGGTGGAACGTCTCGTTCAGATCGCCTCCGACTACCGCATTCCGGTCACCCCGCGAGGCGGTGGCAGCGGAACTCAGGGCGGAACCTTCGCGCCCTATGGCGGAATCTCGCTCGACCTGACACGACTTAACGACATCGTCGACATTGACGAGAAAAGCCTCATTGTCACGACCGGAGCCGGCATCGACGGGCCCACGCTCGAGGCAAAACTTAACGATAAGGGGCTCACGCTCGCCCACTACCCCGGCTCGTACCATTTGGGCGCGACAATCGGCGGGTTCATTGCCGCTCGAGGCTCGGGCGTCGTGAGCACGAAGTACGGCAAAGCGGAGAACCAGGTTCTGCAGCTCGAAGTTGTCGTATGCCCCGGGAAGACCATCAAGACCCTTCCCGTTCCGAGCCACGCGGCGGGACCCGATCTGCTCCAGTCCTTTGTAGGATCCGAGGGCACGCTTGGAGTGATTACGCAGGCGAGCTTGCGCGTCGATCCGTTGCCTGAGACACGAGGTTTCCTGTCCTTCAGTTTCTCCGACATTTTTGCGGGCATCGAGGCCGGGCGGCTTATCATGACGAACCGGTTACGGCCCGCGGTCATTCGCCTGTATGACGAGGCGGACAGCAAGAAGCTGCAGGATTGGGTTGGCACTGCTTTCACAGGAACCCTCATGGTCATCATGTGCGACGGTAGCAAGGAGCTCGTCGACTACGAGACTAAGGCGATAACCGCCCTCGTCGAGAAGGCTGGCGGATCGAGTCTTGGACCCGACGTTGGCCAGACCTGGTGGGACGGCAAGTATGAGCCGTACGCGAAGGGCAAGCTCCCGTTGCCACCGCTGATGTACGGAACATTTGACCAGGTCGCGCGGTTTGCGGACATCCCCAATATCTACCGCGCGAAGAAGCAGATCATCGAAGAGAAGTTCAGCGAGTATGGCGCGCGTTATACCGCCCACCTCTCGCACTGGTACGACTGGGGCGCCATGCTCTACGACCGCTTCTACGTCGATGAGCCGCCGGCCGATCCGGCCGAGGCGATGGACCTTCACGACCGGCTCTGGGATGCAGGCATCCTGACGGGTCTGGAGCACGGTGGCGTTCTTAACGATCACCACGGCGTCGGGGTCAAATTGGGGCGCTTCATGCGTCGGCAATACGGTCCCGGTTTCGATCTCATGCGCCAACTCAAGGATGCATGGGACCCTGAGGGGATAATGAACCCTGGCAAGCTTGGGTTCGGACCACCTCGCAATAGCAAGTGGTAGTAGAAAACATCCGAAACTAAAAAAGGAGTGTCTGATGCACCTGTCAATGCATAACTGGATGCGCGCAGAGCCGATCGAGACCACGATCGCCCGCCTCGCGAAGTACGGCTACAAGTCAATCGAAATCTCGGGGGAAGCCGAGAAGTACGATGCGAAAGAAGTGCGTGGCCATCTCGACCACTACGGAGTCAACTGCTGGGGATCGGTGACGCTTATGGTTGGCGGTCGCAACATGCAATCCGGCGATGAAGCCGTTCGCGCTTCGAGCGTGCAGTACGTGAAGGACTGCATCCAGCTCGTCTCCGACTTGGATGGCAAGATCTTGACCCTCGTTCCTGGCGAAGTGGGCAAGATCACGCCCGATTCGACCCCTGAGAACGAGTGGCAGTGGCTGGTCGATGGCGTCTCCGAAATCTACGAGGTCGCCGAGGCCAAGGGTGTGCGGGTCGGTATCGAGCCACTCAACCGTTTCGAGTCCTACCTCATCACCCGCGCCGAGCAGGCTCTCGCACTGTGCGACGCGGTTGGACCTAACCTGGGCGTCGTGCTAGACGCGTTCCACATCAACATCGAAGAGAAAGATCTCTTCGAGTCGATTCGTCTGGTGGGCGACAAGCTCGTCGACTTCCACGTCGCTGATAACAACCGCATGCCCGCCGGCTACGGTCACTACGACTGGAACAAGGTCGTCGCCACTCTGCAGGAAATCGGCTACGACGGCGCTCTAACGGCCGAGTTCGTGGCACCGGTTGACCGCACTCCGGCTAACAAGTATCCCAATGCACTCGAGACCAACCTCGAGGGGCTCGACATTCCGGCGGACCAGCTCAAGTTCATCATCGACCACGGCTCGTCGATCCTCACCGAGGAGTTCTACGACTGGCTGGTTAAGGTGAACTCCGAGGCTCTGCTTCCGCTCATCAACGACAAGTGGTAGTTGACTGACCTCATGGGGAAAGTAGTCATCGTCGCAACTCTCGACACCAAGGGCCCGGAGGTCGCGTACCTGCGGGACCGCCTGAACGCCCTGGGTCTCGAGACCCTTGTCGTTGACTCCGGAATCCTAGGCGAACCGGTGGGCATCGTGCCTGACGTGAGTCACTCCGAGCTGGCTGAGCGAGGCGGAATCACCCTCGCTCAGCTTCAAAAATCGGAAACGCGTGGTCGTGCAGTGGACACCATGCGGGACTTGGTGCGGGACTTGGTCCGCGATCGTTTTGCGGCCGGCGAGATCGTCGGAGGTATCAGTGTGGGTGGCGTTGGCTCTGTTATGGGGGCTGGCGCCATCCAAGAGCTGCCCGTCGGGGTTCCCAAGATTGTGGTCGCGCCGACCGCATCGGGGCACCACGAGTTTGGCCCATACGTCGGAACCAAAGACGTCATGGTGGTGCACTCGGTCGTGGACATCCTCGGACTCAACCCGGTGTTGACGACCATCTTCGACAACATTGCTGCCGCGATGTTCGGGATGCTCGCACACGGGCATTCGATTGGTCCGCCGCCGCCTCGCCAGAGGTATGTGGCAACCACGATGCTAGGAAACACCACCGTAGCGGTCGGAGCGCTCAAGAAGCGACTCTCGGAGCACGACCTCGAGACTGTCGTCTTCCACTCCAACGGCGTCGGAGGGCCCGCCATGGAGGAGCTCGCCGCCGAGGGCCACTTCATCGGCGTGATCGACTACACGACAAACGAGATTAACGACCCGCTCGTCGGGGGGATTCACGATGGCGGCCCGAATCGGCTCGCCACTGTCGGGCGCCTTGGCCTCCCCCAGGTGCTCGTGCCTGGCTGCATGGACTTTTCGGTCTGGGCGGCGGGGTCGATTCCCGACGCTTTGCGCGGCCGCCCGGTCTACGACCACAATCCCGAGTACACGCTTGTGCGGGCATCTCATGAGGAGAAGGCGCTGCTCGGGAGAATCTTTGCGGAGCGTGTCAACGAGACGACCGCGCCCACCGCCGTAATCATGCCGATGCTCGGCCTCTCAATTCCCGCCACGCCGGATGGACCCTTCTGGGACCCCAAGGGTGACGCCCTATTCCTCGGTGCCTTGCGCGAGAATCTGCGAGTCGACATCCCGGTTGAAACTGTTGACCTACACGTCAACGATCCCGAGCTCGGTCGGCTCGTTGCCGACCGTTTTCTAACCCTGATAGAAAAGGAGTAATGAATCCAATGAACCCTCGGCCCGAACGTAAAATCGCCCACCTGACTGAAGGTGATGAGGACTTCCGCGCGATGTTCCGTTCATGGAACCACGCCTACCTGTCGTATGTCGACATCGAGGAGTACCTCAAGACCAAGGATACGATTCTCGTGCCTATGGCCAGCACCGAGCAGCACGGCCCCCACCTGCCGCTGTATACCGACACCATCACGGCCATCGAGATTTCGGAGCGCATCTCTGAAGCAATCGGGGTACTGCACACGCCACCGCTGTGGGCAGGGTACTCGCCTCAGCACATGTACGGACCGGGCCAGGGTCGGGGAACGGTGACGCTTCGAGCGTCCACCCTTCTCAACCTCATGAACGATGTCGCGCGTAGTCTCATCCACCACGGATTCAACCGCATCATCTTCATCAATGGTCATGGTTCGAACGTCAAGGTCGTTGATCCGGTCCTGCGCAAGCTCCGTTACGAAACCGGCGCGCTTATCTCCTTCGTGAAGCCGTACATGGAGCGCTACACGGGAATTCTGGAGGGGCTCATGGAGAACCCTCCGGAGGAGACACCCGGTTGGCACTCGAGCGAACTTGAGACCTCGCAGGACATGGCGTGGAACCCCGACCTGGTGCGCATGGAGCGTGCCGTCGACACCCGCGCTCATTCTCCCGCATTTTTGCCTGATTCCTTCAAAAAGAACGATGGTCTGCCCGACACCGACTTCGAGGGCTACGAGTACTTCAGCTTCCCGATGGATCACCACGAGTTCGTCGAGAACGGAATTATTGGCAACCCGATGCGTGCGACCGCGGAAAAGGGCGAGGAGTCTTTTCGCCGGCTCAGTGAGCACGTTGCGCGCGGCATTGTTGAACTGCAGAAGGTTCCGGTCAATGTACACACCAGAGAGTTCATCGAACGCACCATGTGAGTAGTTTGGTTTGGGGAGAGTTGTCCCTACAAAGAAATGGATTCAGTATGGCGCTTGATGGGGCGGGGTCGCGGGTCGACAGCGCGTACGATTGGTTGCTCGACGAAATCACTAGTTTCAAGATTCGCTCGGGTGCGACGCTTTCCGAAAACCGGATTGCGACCCAGCTGGGGATTAGTCGCACGCCGGTCCGAGAGGCGCTGCAACGGCTCGAGAAAGAAGGGTTGGTCAAACGCACTGACAACGCCCGATTCTCGGTGTCGCAACTGACCGTCGGCGAGGTCAACAACGCCTGCGACTTGCTCGAGGTTCTCGACACCTACATTTGCCGAAAGGCATCCCGCCAGATGACGGCGGATGAGGTGGAGGTTCTCCGGCAGAGCGTCGCGCAGATGCAGCGCACTGCGGCGGCGGATGATCGGGAATTGTGGTCGGCGGCCGACTCGGCGTTCCACCGCACCGTCAACTCGATCGCCGGCAACCAGCTCGTCGCGGACACCGTCAGGGAAACCCGTCGTCGCGTTCAGCGATTCTGGATGCGAGCCAGCTCGCTGCAGTCCGGTCTGGAGGCCTGCTCGCAGGAGCATCTCGTGCTCGCCAACGCGATCATCGCCCAGGACTATGACGCGATCGAGCCGGCGGTCAAGGAACACATCGGTCACATGCGGAGCCGGATGATCGAAACGCTCGAGTCGGCGGCTGCGATTCTCGGAGACTGAACGGGCGACATACGGAAATACGGTGCGAGTAAATCAGACCGTATTTCGGTGTGGTGTTGCTCGTACGTCCCAGGTTCAGTCTTTAGCCACGGAGGCGTCATGGAAAGAACCGATGGGTATCGACAAGAGCAGGGATCGAACGTACTCGAGCCCAAAGGGCGCGCCCTCGAGTCGGCGCATCCTGGCGTCTCCCCAATCCACAGCGATTGGGCCGGTGGGAACATCGCCACGTACCGCCAAACGCTTTAGCTAGTGAATCCGACGGCTGCGTCGACCCAGAGCTTGCGAGCCACAATCGCGGTCATCTTCATCTCCTAGGCCGTGCGTTGACGTACACCCTCCACTTCCCCATGCCCCAGACCCGGGTGCCGACAATCGCTTGGTGTCAGGAGTTCTACTTGTCGAGAATGTGAAGCCGGGAATGAAGGTAGGCGTCGTCCTCGGCGGCGAGGCCGGGGCCATCCGGTGCGCCTCGCCGACCGTGTTAGGGATCGGCTTCTCGACGATGCCGTGCTTGCGAGCCTCGAGCGCAGCTGTGGCAACCCCGGCTCGCATCCACCTCGGTCTGCAGACATCGACGATGTCGATGTCTGCTCTGGCAGTCCCCTCTCTCCCGTCCGTCGCGGTTGACTTCTAGCCAAGTTTGGTGGCGGCGGCCAGGGTGTCCTGATTCCGTTCGACGAGCCCCGACCATTCAATGGGCTTAACGTCACAGAATGCGCCTACATCCCGCCATGCCTCTAAGGGCGCACTGCGCATAAACGCATATTCGATTGAGGCGACCCGAAGTGATGAGTGCGCAATGGCCTATCCCTCTCGCTCCCTAGCGATTGTGGTTGCAGCGGGCGTCATCAATTGACAAATATCCAGGGAGCACATAGTGTATGGTTACTTGAATACAAGCAGGGATACAGTTTTGTGTCCCGAACTGAATGACAACCCACAGAGTCGTGAGTCAGGTGACATGGACCAGTTTTTGCTCGTTGCACTGAATGGGTTTACTCTTGCCGCTCTTTACTTTCTAGTGGCGAGCGGGTTGACGCTCATATTCGGCCTCATGCGGGTCATCACGATGGCGCACGGCACGAGCTACCTCCTCGGTGGCTACATCGGTTATGTAATTGTTCGAGAGACCGGAAACTGGATTCTCGGCGCGCTTGGCGCGGCTGTGCTGGTAAGCCTTTTGGGCCTCATCATCCACCAGGTACTCATTCGTCGGTTCCAGGACGACCAGATGCGCGTCGCCCTCATCACCCTTGGTGTCTCGCTCATAGGCACCGACTTGATGCTCGCGGTCTTCGGTGGAACGGCGACCCAGGTGCCCATTCCACAGGAATACCAGGTAGCTCTTGACATTCCGTTCGTTGGCCCCTATCCGCTGATTCGGATTGCGATTCTTGCGATCGCAATCGCAGTCGGGGTCGCTCTGACTCTCCTAATCAACATGACGCGGTTCGGCTCAATAGTGCGCGCCGGTGTCGACGACAGTCAGATGACCTCTGCCACGGGGGTGAACGTGCGCGTCGTGTTCGCGAGCATCTTCGTGCTCGGCTCAGCCCTCGCGGCGTTCGCCGGTGTAGCCGGCGGCACCCTCTTTCCACTGCTTCCTGGCCAAGACGGCACCTACCTCCTGTTCTCGCTCGTCGTGGTGATTGTCGGCGGAATGGGCAGCGTTCCAGGAGCCGCAATTGGCGCCGTACTCGTGGGTTTGGTCTCACAGTTCGCCCTCGTCTATGTCCCGACCTACTCACTCGTGCTCACCTTCGCGCTGATGGTCGTCGTGCTCGCAATCCGCCCACAAGGTATCCTTGGCAGGAAGTCAGCAGCATGATCAGCGCACGCCTCATTGCCGCTGCTCGCGTCTCGTCGCTCAAGTCTTTGTGGCAGCGAATGACCAACACACGTCTCATTACCGCTGCTCGCGTCTCGTCGCTCCAGTCCTTGTGGCGGAGATTTGGGTGGATTGGCTGGGTGCTCGTGCTCCTTATCGCGGTCTCGTTTCCCTTTCTGGTCGATCGTCCGCGATTCTGGCTACCCAATATTGGGGTTAAGAGCCTGTGGCTCGGCATCATCGCGATGAGTCTGGTGTTCCTCAACCGTTACGTCGGGCTACTGTCGTTGGCGCAGGTCACGATTGCGGGCATAGCCTCGTACGGTGTGGGGTATGTCATGGTGACATTGGGTCTCCCCTTCGGAGTGGCCATCCCGGCAGGGCTCCTCGTCGGCACATTCGCGGGCTTCATCATCGCCCTGATTGCCGCGCGCACCAAGGCGATCTACTTCCTGATGATCACGCTCGCACTCGGGCAGGTCTTCTTCTCCTGGGCGTCGCAGGCAATCGAGGTCACCAACGCTCGCCGCGGGCTTGCCCCTATCGTCAAGCCGGATTTGGGGTTCATCAACCTCAACGAAGTCACGGCCTTCTACTTCTTTGCTCTCATTTGCGCGGTTATCTGCTACCTGCTCTGTCGATACGTCGCAGCATCGTCGTTCGGGCTCACGCTTCAGGGCATCCGAGACAGCCCCGAGCGGATGGCCGCCTTGGGCTATCGCGTGAACCGGTACCGCATCGCGGCCATCACCTTTGCGGCCTTCATCGCCTCCGTGGGTGGTGTTGTACTGGTGTTCGACCGTGCTCAGGTCGACCCAGACGTCGTCAGCTTGGGCTCGACCCTCGATGTGCTTGTGGTGGCGATCATTGGCGGCATCCTTTCGCTGGGCGGGGTATTCGTGGGTGCAATCATCCTGACCATGCTCGACAACTTCGCACAAGACTTCACAGACAGGTACATGACGCTCACGGGCATCGTGTTCATCCTCGTCCTGCTATTTGCGCCGACGGGTATCGCCGGCATCGGAAAGCAGGTTGGACAGGCCGCACGCCGGTTAAGGAAGAACGACTTTTCCGAAAGCCAGTCCGGGGCCAGTCCGGAGCAAGAACCGGAGGCTACCCAGCTGACGGGCGATGCAATCACGAAAGGAAATCAACAATGAGACTGAAAAACAGGAAGGGCTTCGTGTCTGCCCTTGCGGTCGGAGCAACCGTGCTCCTGGCCGCTGCGGGTTGCGCAGGCGGTGACGCAGGCGGTGACGCAGGCGGTGACGCAGGCGGTGTTAACACCATCAAGATTGGTGTTCTCGCCACCAGCGAGGGCAACCTCGCCTTCGGAATGGCTGAAGCCAAGGCTGCGATCGGTGTTGCGATGGAGGCCATCGGCGGAACGATTGACGGCGGCGAGATCGATGGAAACATGATCGAAATCATCTACGCAGGAACCGACGGAACTTCCGGCTCCGCCCAGACTCAGGTGAAGAAGCTGGTCGAGAACGACGGCGTTGACATTGTCTTCGGTCCGGTATCCGGCGACGAGGGCGAGGCGGTTGTGCAGTACGCACTCACCGTTCCCGAGGTCACCTTTGTCAATGGTTCGGCGAGCCCCGTGGGCATGACCCTCGAGGGTGCGGAGAACTTCTTCCGCTTCCACGGCGATTCGGCCATGTGGATGGGTGGTCTTGGAGACTACGCCTACAACGGCAAGGGCTACAAGAAGATCTACTCGATCGCAGAGGACTACTCGTTCCCCTACGACAACGCGGGTGGCTTCTTCTCAGAGTTCTGCGCGGCAGGTGGCGAAGTGACCGGCAACTCATGGGTTCCAGTTGGCACGACCGACTACGCAACGATCATCGCTCAGATTCCTGCTGACACCGACGCGGTGTATGTGGGTCTCGGTGGCGCCGATGCGGCATCGTTCCTGTCTCAGGCAGTGACTAACGGCGTCGACCTTCCGCTCGTGGGCGGATCGATCGCTGTTGACACGACCGCGCTGGCCGGCGACGCTAACCTCGCCTCCGCTGCAGTCGGAACCATCACCGGAGGACCCGTCCCCGGAGCCGGTTACGACAACCCGAACTGGCAGCCCTTCGTGGATGCGTATGTCACGCAGCCCGATGCTTTCCCGAGTCCGAGCATCTTCTCGATCCTGTACTACAACTCCTTTGCGCCCCTCATTCTGGGGCTCCAGGAGGTCAATGCTGACCTCAGCGACGGCCACGCCGCGCTGCGTGCTGCCTTGGGCAGCCTCGAGTGGGACAGCCCAACAGGTCCCGTCTCGATGGACAGCAACCGGCAGGCAATCGTCGACAACTTCATCATCGAGGTTGTCGAAGGGGCCGATGGCACTCTGACCCAGGAGAACATCTCCGCGGCGACGGGTGTAACGCAGGAAACGACGGTCTACGATCGTTTCGACGGATGCCCGTAACTAGCAAGTAACTAACCGGTGGTCGAGTGGAGCCCAAGGCCTCGCTCGACCACCGGCACTTCCAAAGGAGACCAATCGTGGACAGCGCACTGCGTGTGATTGACGTGTCGAAGAGCTTCGGCGGCGTCAAGGCCATCCGTAACGTCAGTATGGAGATTGCGCCGGGCGAGCGGATAAGCGTTATCGGCACGAACGGCGCAGGCAAGTCCACTCTGTTCAACGCCGTGGCCGGCGTGTTTCCCATGACCTCGGGGCGGATCGAGTTATTCGGCGAAGATGTTTCCAAGCTCTCCACTGCGACTCGGGCCAACCGCGGCCTTGCCCGCACTTTCCAGACCTCGCGGCTGTTCGAGCAGCTCACCGCCGCCGAGAACGTGTTCATCGCCCTCGGAGGCAACGAGTTTCGTGGCGGATTGTTGCGGCTTGCTCGACGCAATCCCGCACGCTGGAGTCGCGTCGAACGCCTCCTCACCCAGGTGGGACTTGGGGACCGCGGCTCCCAACTTGTCGCCGACATTTCCCATGGTGAGCAGCGTCAGCTCGAGCTGGCGATGGCACTTGCCCTCCAACCTAAACTCCTCATGCTCGACGAGCCTGCGGCGGGCTTCTCCCCTGCCGAAAGGCTCAACCTCATCACCCTGCTGCGGAATTTGTCCCAGGAGATCACGCTGCTGCTTATCGAGCACGATATGGATATCGCGCTCGCGGTCGCCAGCCGTGTCATCGTTATGCACGACGGAGAGAAAATCCTCGAAGGAACGCCCGACGAGATCCGAGCCAGCGAGCTCGTGCGCAGAATCTACCTGGGAGGGTCAATTGACGACGCAGCCTAATGACAACCTGTTCGAGGTGAAGAATCTTAACGTCAACTACGGCCATGTGCACGTGCTTCAGGACGTGTCCTTCTCGATGAGCCACGAGCCTTTAGGAATGGTCGGCCGAAACGGTATGGGCAAGTCGACCCTCGCCAAAGCTATTGTGGGCTTTGTGCCTGTTAAGAGTGGATCCGTGCAGTTCGACGGCAACGAACTTGTTGGACGCCAGCCCTACCAGATCAACCACTCCGGTGTTGCCTATGTGCCACAAGGACGGCGCATTTTCCCTTCGCTCTCTGTGCACGAGAACCTTACTATGGTCGGCGCTAAGAAGTCGGCGCGGTGGAACGTTCCCGCGATTTACGACCTGTTTCCGCGTCTGGCAGAGCGGCGTCGAAACGGCGGTGGGGATCTTTCGGGTGGTGAGCAACAGATGCTTGCTATTGGCCGTGCGCTGCTGTCGAACCCACGCCTGATCGTCATGGACGAGCCGTCTGAAGGTCTCGCCCCGGCCCTTCTCGATCACCTCGCCGAGGTGCTACGAGGTGTTGTGAACGAGGGTCAGTCGGTTCTACTCATTGAGCAGAACCTTCGGTTTGCTACCGGACTGTGTGACCGCATCCTGGTGATGGTAAACGGACGGATTGCCGCGGATCTGCCGGCGCACGAGATTGCGTCCGACGCCGAAGTGCAGAACAAGTACCTCGGTGTCGTTTAGCCTGATGGCAGGACTTCGCCCTTTGCCCTCACGGGCAAAACCGCAGTCCTCATGGGGACATCCCGTGGCATCGAGGGCGGGTATAGCCGTCGTGTTGGCCGAAGCGGGCGCAGTCGGGGTAAATCTCTCTCCCGAATTAGCGACCGCCGGGCGCGCGATGGATCTGGTCGCGCAGCTGAATGCCCTTGGTCGGCTGGAGAATCTCTAGAAGGGTCTTGACAATGGACGGTGTGGTGTAAAACTGTCCACCGAGTTTCCCCTCAGCCGCAGCGAACTTCCCCAGAAAATACTCATATACCTGTCCCAGCAGGCCTGATGCCTCGTGGTAGTAGTTACGGTCCTCCAACGCTGCCTGCAGCCGCTGATTGTCGGGTTTGTATCTGTCGCTGCTGGGATCAGTGAACGCCGTTTCAAGAGCTGTTCGGCGTTGTGAGGAAGCATCAGAAACATGTTTGAGAAACACAAGCCCGAGGACAATGTGCTTGTACTCAGACGCATCGAGGTTTTCCCACAGAGCGTGGGCACTACTCCAATACTTTTTGAGCTGATCGGTTGACAGCGCCTTTTTCTCTTCGTCTCTGCTCAATCATTAAACGGGAATAATCTCTCAGGTTTAAAAATACCTCGTATGTCCGATAAAGAATTAGTGTGTGTCGCTACCCGCCAGCGTTCCATTTTTTCAGCAGACCGACCTGGCCCCTAAAACCCCTATTTCCCTGTCCACTGTCAGCGGGTGTTGACACAATAGAACAAATGTTCGAATATAGCTCTATGTCCCCTGCTCTCACTCTTGAGGGGGCGCCGCCTGGGCGCCCCGATGTTTTGGCGTTGCAACAACGTATTCACGCTATGGAAGTTGCTACCGCAGACCACCGGGTGTTTCCGGTGGGCTCTGGTCTTGAAGGATTATTCCCCGAAGGGGGTCTCCAGCGAGGCTCGATATACCAAGTTGATTCTTCGGCCTCACTGTTGTGGAGCCTGATTGCAGAAGCGTCATCGCGGGGAACCTGGTGCGCCCTGGTGGGAATACCCGATGCTGGCCTCGCTGCGGCCACCGAGCTCGGTGTCAACGTGGATCGGCTTGTTCTTGTGCCCTACCCCGATACGCAATGGCTTTCGGTGGTGGGCGCACTGATTGATGTGGTGGGAATTGTGGCACTGGGACCTGTGCCAGCACCGTCTGACCGAATGCTCTCCACACTGAGTGGTCGACTGCGCGAACGCGAATCCACCCTTTTAGTGCGCCACGCCTGGCCACGCAACGAAGCCAACATTACGGTGCGCCACGCCTGGCACGGCGTTAAGGAAGGCGGAGGCCTTCTCCACGAGCACCTGGTGCATATCGAAGCCACACCACGTCACGGTCACCCAGTGCGAAGCGCCGATCTGATGATTGATGCGTGGGGCACCCATGACGCAGGCACGCGGGCGCCCGTCATCGATATTGCTACGCACCGTCAGGCGGGCTAGAGATGCGCCGCGCTCTGGTGCTGTGGTGTCCAGGGTGGTCCCTGGTGAGCGCCTATGGCGATGATTCCCTTCCCGAGGTGGCGCCAGGTACACCGGTGGCAATGGTGCACAAAGGCCTGGTGATCGAATGCTCGCCAGAGGCACTAGAAGCCGGGGTCCGCGTGGGCATGCGGCCTCGTGACGCCCACCTCATGTGTCCCGCCTTGGTCATGGCGGCGCGTAAAGAAGAACGCGATCGTGGGGCGTTTGATCGGGTGTTGATTGATCTTGCCCAGTGCGTTCCTGACCACTCGTTGCTCTCCCCCGGCCTGGTTGCTTTTCATGCCAGAGGATTAGCGCGTTTCTATGGCAGCGAAGATGCTGCTGCGCGCATGCTAATCGATGCCCTCAAGGTGAGCCAACCGCTCGCCACGGCGCGGGTAGGAATTGCGGATGACCTTTTTAGCGCCGTAATTGCTGCGCAACACACCACTGCGCAGTACCCACTGCGCAGTGTGGAACCGGGGGCATCAGCAGCGTTTTTGTCCGATATTTCCCTCAGCGTTCTCGATGATGAGGCAACCGTGTCGCTGCTGATGCGCTTAGGCGTGACCACCCTGGGG
>Ga0208414_1001922_pt1 | contig 14671 bp, 14 predicted proteins | sample AntAceMetag02UKE_FD_184770 | JGI IMG/M metagenome (GOLD analysis project Ga0208414, IMG submission 184770) | Saline lake microbial communities from Ace Lake, Antarctica - Antarctic Ace Lake Metagenome 02UKE (SPAdes) (version 2) | ecosystem: Environmental > Aquatic > Non-marine Saline and... | reverse complement strand
CTAAAGCATTGAAATTTAAAGAGTCAATCCCGATATAGAGTAAATAAGCAAAAACAAACGTGCTCTGAAATTTACCTATAATTTTTGCTGGAGAAACAAATGAACGAAGTTGAATTAAATGTTGGACAAAGTCAGGAAGCGGCCCTGTCTGTTAACAAGGTTGTTCGAAACACTTACATGCTGCTGTCGATGACTCTTCTGTTTAGCACTGTAACAGCCGTAGCTGCGATGGCCATGCAGCTTGGCCAAGGTGCTGGGTTTATCCTGTTGCTATGTGGATTTGGTATGTCTTTCGTTGTTAGAGCGACGGCTAATTCAAGCAAGGGTCTGATTGCTGTTTTTGTATTTGCAGGCTTAATGGGCGCCGCTCTAGGGCCGACTATTTCAGTCTACCTTGCAGCTTATACCAACGGCTCAGCAATCGTCGCGCAAGCCTTAGGTGGAACCGCATTGATCTTTCTATCTTTATCAGGCTATGCCCTTACGTCAGGTAAGTCTTTTAATTTTCTAGGGGGGTTTTTATTCACTGGCATGATGGTGGTGGTTGTCGCTATGCTAGCTAACCTTTTCTTGCAGATTCAGGCGTTAAGTCTGGCTCTGTCGGCTGGCGTGATCTTACTTATGTCAGGTTTTATTCTTTACGACACGGGCCGGATTATTAACGGCGGTGAGCGTAACTATATTATGGCGACTATTTCGCTGTATCTAAGTATCTTCAATATATTTGTGCATCTTTTACACTTATTAGGGTCGCTTACTGGCAACCGTAACTAAGAAACAAAAATCAAGCAGTTTCAATGCGCCTCAGCTTAGCTGGGGCGTTTTTGTTTAAACTGTCAGAAAATAGTACAGGATTATTGTTAACGTGAAATTTACAGTCGTAGTGCACTCTGCACCTTACAGCACCCAGGCCGCTGCAAGCGCCTATAGATTTACTAAGGCATTACTCGAACAAGGCCACGACGTATACCGGCTGTTTTTTTTCGGCGATGGCGTTCATAACACCTCCAAACTTACTGTGGTGGCTCAGGACGACACAAACTGGCAACAGCAGTGGGATAAGCTCATCGAACTTCAAAACCTTGATTCAGTGGTCTGTGTATCCTCTGCAATCAAACGTGGAATTATTGATGAAGCAGAATCAGCTCGCCACGAACTCGACGCAGTTAGCTTGTCATCAAGCTCACAGATCGCAGGCCTAGGCCAGCTGATCGATGCGACGATCAATTCCGACCGTGTTATAAATTTTGGGTAAAGACTGTGCCAGGAACTAATTCTTCTAAAATAATCTCAGTAATTTCTAGGCAGGCCCCGTACGGAAGTAACCGAGCACATCAGAGCCTAGACATTGCGCTTGCTGCAGCGGTTTTTGAGCAGACCGTAAATTATATTTTTATGGGTGATGGTGTTTATCAGCTACTCGGAAATCAAAATGCCACCAGCATTCAATCAAAAACTCTCGTTAATGCCTTAGAAACTTTAGACCTCTATGGCATTGAGGGTGTGTATGTTGATAGCCAAAGCCTTACTGAAAGAAATCTCAAGCCGAGCGACCTATCTCTTGTCACTAGTATTGTGTCTCGAGACGAAATTGCAAAAATAGTCCAATCATCAGACAGCGTATTTAACTTATGAGCACTCTGCACACCTTAAGCAAAGCGCCCTCTTTAGGTTTACTAGAAACTTGCTTAAGTATTATTCAAAGCGGCGATGCTGTCCTTCTGATAGAAGATGGCGTTTATCATTGCCAGCAGCCTGCAGAACTATTGAAAAAGGCAGGAGTTAAGTTTTATTGCCTTCGGGAAGATCTTATTGCAAGAGGCTTAATTGACCGGAAGCTCGGCGCAATTGAAACTGTAAACACCCAAGGTTTTGTCGACCTCTGCGCTGCCCATGACGGCATCGTCAATTGGTTCTAATGTCTAAGAAGAACCCCATCGCAATCGGTAACGGAATCATCGACCTAGATAAAGAGGGCTATCTGTATAAGCTAGATGACTGGGGAGAGAAAGTTGCTAATATGCTTGCTAAGCAGGAAGGCATTGACCTGCAGCAACCTCATTGGGAAGTGATTCATTTACTGCGTAGTTTCTACCGGCAGCATCAGATATCACCGGCAAATCGTGCCTTGGTCAATCTTATTAAAAGAGAACTTGGGCCAGAGAAAGGTAAAAGCGCCTACCTCATGGGCTTGTTTGGTGGCAGCCCAGCCAAAATTTGCAGTAAGATTGCTGGGCTCCCTAAACCTGATAACTGTTTATAAAAATAGGTAGGCTCTTATAAACTCAACAACAATCAATCACGCCATGCCAAACTATCTCTTAAATCTACTACCCGACCAATAATAATTAGCGACGGGGACACATAGTTCTCAAGGTTGGACTTTGCAACGATTGTACTTAAGGTAGCTTTAAGTGTGCGCTGCTCTACTCTTGTCCCCTGCTCTATTAACGCAATTGGCATTTCTTTAGACATTCCATGGGCAATCAATCGCTCACATATTGTTGGTAAAGCCAAAAGGCCCATATAAAAAACCAGCGTCTCTTGCTCGGAAATCATATTTTCCCAATTCATCTCAAGACTGCCATTTTTTAGGTGACCGGTTAGAAACCTAACCGACTGCGCGTGATCCCGATGGGTAAGTGGAATTCCAGCATACGCCGCGCAGCCAGATGCAGCGGTAATACCGGGTACCACTTGAAAAGGAATATTTTCTCTGGCGAGGCTCTCAAGTTCTTCGCCTCCTCTGCCAAAAATAAAAGGGTCGCCGCCTTTTAGCCGCAACACTCGCTTACCCTCTTTGGCAAGCCGCACCAGCATTTCGTTAATGCCTTCTTGCTCGACACTATGCTCCGAGCGCTGCTTACCGACATAAATCTTGTCCGCATCAGCACGAACTTTTTGTAGAATCTGTTTAGAGACAAGCCTGTCATATAGCACGACATCGGCTTTATACATTAACCGCAGTGCCTTCAGCGTAAGCAGGTCGGGATCACCAGGCCCGGCGCCAACTAAATACACCTCACCCTGGTTTGAATTTTCAATGCCGTTTTCCAACCGTGCATCCATTTGCACTGTGGCATTTTCTGTCTGGCCGCTATAAACAAGCTCGGCCACCTCGCTGTCCACAGCTTGTTCCCAAAATCGAAGGCGGTCGTCAAAACTTGCGAACCTATCTTTCACACGTTGACGGTAGCTTTGAAATAACTTGGCTAGCTCGCCAATATTGCCTGGCACTAAAGTTTCGTTTAATTCCTTAAGCTTTCTAATCAGAACAGGAGATGAGCCAGAGCTTGAAATGGCAATTACGATTGGTGAGCGGTCAACAATTGATGGCACAATAAATGTGCATAAAGAGGGCTGGTCAACCACGTTTACTGGAATATTATTAAGTTTAGCGTCAACGCTTACCGCGGTATTTACCGCCAAATCGTCAGTGGCTGCAACAACTATTGCGGCATCTTCTAAACATTCAGCACTATAGGGCGCAAGAGAAATTGTGTAGCCGTTAGTTTCGCACAGCGTGCGCATTTCATCAGAAACGGCTTCCGCTTGAATATGCAAGCTAGCGCCAGCTCGGCTAAGCAAATTTGCTTTTCTAAAGGCAATTTCACCGCCACCTACAATCACACACTTCCTATCCCTGATACTCAAAAATATGGGCAGGCGCTCCATTATACGAGGTACTCTAACCCGTTCATATAAGGCTTCAAGACGGCAGGTACTTTGATTCGTCCATCTGCTTGCTGATAGTTTTCAAAGATAGCAACCAAGGTTCTGCCAACGGCTAAGCCGGAGCCATTTATGGTATGAACGAATTCCGTGTGACCCGAGTCCGGATTACGCCATCTGGCTTGCATACGCCTAGCTTGAAAATCAGTGCACACACTGCAAGAAGATATCTCGCGGTAGCAGTCCTGTGAAGGCAGCCATACTTCAAGGTCGTATGTTTTAGCGGAAGCGAAACCCAAGTCACCGCCGCACAGTAAGACTTTACGATAAGGCAGCTCTAGCTGCTGGAGTATTTTTTCCGCATGTCCGGTGAGTTCCTCTAAGGCATCAAAGGAGTTGGCAGGCTTAACAATCTGAACTAATTCTACTTTCTCAAATTGATGCTGACGGATCATGCCCTTAGTGTCTTTGCCATAACTGCCAGCCTCTGAGCGAAAGCATGGCGTATGACTTGTAAACTTCATCGGTAATTCAGATTTCTCGATGATTGTATCTCTAACCAAATTTGTCACTGGCACTTCAGCTGTGGGGATAAGGTAGTACTCTTGATCGCCCTGGAGCTTGAATAAATCCTCTTCGAACTTTGGCAGTTGACCAGTCCCTTTCAATGATTCTTTGTTGACCATGTAGGGCACGTTTAGCTCGGTATAGCCATGCTCGTCAACATGAGTATTTAACATGAACTGGGAAAGCGCCCGATGCAGCCTTGCGGTACCACCCTTCATTACCGCGAAGCGAGAACCGGTTAACTTGGCAGCATCTGCAAAATTCAAACCTTGGCTAAGTTGTTCCCCAAGTTCGCCATGATCTTTAACCTCAAAGTCGAATGTTGCGGGAGTGCCCCATTTAAGTATCTCTTCGTTGGCTGATTCATCTAGCCCTTCTGGCACAGAATCATCAGGAACATTAGGGACCCCCATCAGGTAGTCATTAAATTCGTCTTGGAGTTTGCCCAACGCTTCTTTCTTATTGTCCAAATCGCCTTTGATGCTGTCCATTGAACTTAAAATTTCACCGATGTCTTCTCCTGCAGCCTTGGCCTTACCTATAGCTTTAGAACGTTGGTTGCGCTCGTTTTGCAGCATTTCTGTTTCTTGCTGCAAGGCCTTTCTTTGGGCATCTAATTTTGCGAGCAACGCTGTGTCTAGAATAAATTTTTTGGTTTTTAATTTAGCCGCAATCGCGTCCGGCTCGGTACGAATCCATTTCTGGTCTAACATGGAAATTTCCTGATTATAGGTTCAGCTGGTTAGTAGTTAAGTTTTGTAAACGTTTTATATTGGCTAAAAAAATAGCCGTGCTGCATGAATTCCAGCAAACACTGCAATCAAGCAAACAATCACACTTGCGGCAGTGTAAAGAAGGGCCGTATTGTAATGGCCTTGCTGAAACAACAAAAGCGCATCGAGAGAGAAAGTTGAGAATGTCGTAAACGCGCCAAGAAAACCAACCATAACAATGGGTCGCCATTGATCCTGCAGCTGTACTTTCTCTGCAAAGAAGATGAACGCGACTCCAATCAGGAAGGAGCCGGCAACGTTCACCACAAAAATCCCCATTGGAAACTGCGAATTAGCAATATTGTTTACATTAGCAGCAAGCCAGTAACGGCTCATAGCACCAAGGGCGCCGCCAATTGCTATCGATAGGTAGAGTGTCATGTTGGATTAGTTCGTCAAACTGAACGGTCGCTGTGCATCAACATCTAGCATGCTAGTAGATGACGCGGCGTAGTTTTATTGTTGGTAGCTGTTTTCAATGACCTCTATTCCGGCAGGCGCATTGAAAGTAAAAACCTCATCGTCGATAAAGCCATTGATTGTAACACCAGCGAAATTCCAAACTGTTCGCTCGCCATTTTTACTGTCCATTGTGATGGACTCTAGTTTGCTCTGGGCAAATCCAATAGCAATACTGGAGTAGATGCTGTCCGACTGCACAGGCGTTAGCCTAAAGCGTGGGAAGTCAGCTGAGCTTCCCTCATCTTCAGCTATCGCGTATTCATCTTGCAGATTAGCAGTGCGCCCGCTTAGAAGTTGAGCGGCCAGCTCTGACTGATCAGTTGCCCAGTCTTCGACGACAACCTGATCTAAATCAGGCTGGTAGTTCCACAGCTTTATCCCATTAGTCACAATCAGCTCTGGAAAAGGCTCTAGTGTTTCCCAGTAAAAACCGTCTGGCTTTTTTAACAACATTTTAATTTTGCTTTCTTCTAACACCCCTCCGTCTGATTCTACGATAAGCTGTAGAACATCCGCCGACAGTGTTTGAATACCTGATAATAAAGAATCAAGGTCATCAATAGCGCAGCTGTGGGCTGACAGCGAGTAAAGCGTAGATAAAGCCGACAGAGCTACTATCGAAACAAACTTACCTCTTTGCACTGAATTTACCTTTTAAGTCATTCATTGAAATTATCATGCTGACTAATCGCGTGGGGCCGGCGGCGCAAGCACTTCACGAGAGCCATTGTTTCCCATTTCTGATACTACCCCAGCCGCTTCCATCGATTCAATCATCCTCGCTGCTCGGTTATAGCCTATACGCAGCTTTCGTTGAACTGCTGAGATTGAGGCCTTGCGGGTCTCGGTTACAAATTGAACGGCCTCATCATAAAGTGCATCGCTTTCTTCTTCGCCATTGCCAAATGAGCCCCCTGCCCCATCAGGCTCGTCAGCAACCCGGGTGATGGAGTCGATATAAACAGGTGTGCCTCTTTCCTTCCAGTCGGCCACCACCCTGTGCACTTCTTCATCACTAACAAAGGCACCATGAATTCGAGTTGGAACTCCGCCACCGGGAGGAAGAAACAGCATGTCCCCGTTCCCAAGAAGCTGCTCCGCGCCGCCTTCGCCCAAAATAGTTCGTGAATCGACTTTCGATTGCACCATAAAAGAAAGGCGAGTCGGAATATTCGCTTTAATTAAACCAGTTAGAACATCGACCGAAGGTCGCTGGGTGGCAAGGATTAAGTGAATGCCTGCAGCACGGGCTTTTTGAGCGATACGAGCAATTAACTCCTCAACCTTCTTGCCTACCACCATCATCATGTCAGCCAACTCGTCAACAATGACGACAATGCTTGGCAGTGCTTCTAACTCTGGGGCTGATTGGTCATCTTGCAACAGCGTCGGATCGGCCTTCCAAATAGGGTCAATAATCGGCTGCCCTGCTTTCTTGGCATCTTCGACCTTCTTGTTAAAGCCAGCCAAGTTCCTCACCCCTAGAGCCGACATCAATTTATAGCGCCGCTCCATTTCCGCCACACTCCAACGCAGGCCGTTCGCTGCATCTTTCATATCAGTGATAACGGGGGTCAAAAGGTGAGGAATGCCATCGTAGACTGAGAGCTCGAGCATTTTCGGGTCTATCATTATCATCCGAACATGTTCGGGCGTCGATTTAAAGAGCAGGCTCAAGATCATCGCGTTGATACCAACAGATTTACCCGAGCCGGTAGTGCCGGCAACCAGCAAGTGCGGCATCTTCCCTAAATCGACTATCACCGGTTTACCGACAATATCGTGGCCAAGGGCCATGCTTAACGGCGAAGATGAGAGATCGAAATCAGGTGAGCTCAAAACTTGACTGAACTGTATAGTTTCTCGCTTTTCGTTGGGAATTTCGATACCTATGACGGTTTTGCCAGGTATTACTTCAACAACGCGCACAGATACAATCGCCAAAGATCGGGCCAAATCTTTAGCCAAGTTGGTTATTCGGCTTACTTTAACACCAGGGGCCGGCTGAACTTCAAAGCGAGTAATCACAGGCCCCGGATTTACTGCGGTAACTTCAATCTCGATTCCAAAGTCTTTCAATTTGAGCTCAAGCAGCTTTGACATGGCTTCTAATGATTCTTTAGAAAACCCTGAGTCATTGGTCTCATGCCATGCATCTAGCAAACCTATGGGAGGCAGTTCTTTGACTGAAGACGTTGTGAACAGAGTCCCCTGCCGCTCTTTTTCTACTCGCGGACTTTTCTCCACCTTCTTAGTAGACAGGGTCTTAATCGTCGGTGGTACACGCTTCCTCTCTTTTTCGATATGAATATCGAGAACTTTCTTTCGAGAGGCTAATCGCTCTTTCGCCGCTACCGCTAGTTTGCGCTCTTCAACCCACTTATCTACCTTGGCAATAGTGCCTGATATTAGTCGTAGTGTTGCTGCGCCCACTTTATCGATAAACTCTAGCCAAGAAATTGCTGCGGTAATTGTCAACCCAAACAAGAAGGTAGCAAAAAGAACTAAGGTAGTTCCGAGCACGGCAAGTACCGGTGTGCTCAAGTCGGCAACCAAGGCTCCGAGCATTCCCCCCGCCATATAAGACGCATCGTCCGCAACCTCAAAGTGGAGCGTGGCTAAACCGCAGGCGGAAACAACCAAAAGCATCAAGCCTAGTGCTTTAAAACCAAACAGCGCCCAAGAGAACCCTAAAGATTCAGTTCTACCTCGTAAAGATTCGGCTATTTTGTAGGCCAGAAAGGCCGGAAAACCGTAAGCTAGGTAGCCCACTAGGTGCAATAGTATGTCGGCGACCATCGCGCCAGAAGTCCCCACAGCATTTGAGACTTCAGTGCTGGACCCCGTTGTCATGAAGGCAGGGTCACCGGGAGAGTAGCTCAGCAACGCAATCAAAATAAATATAGCGAGTAAGAAGTAGGCAATAAGAGCACCCTCTTTACTTAAACGCTGGATAACAGTGTCGACTTCGGAATCTGATTTGGGTTTTATCATTGTGGCATTTTTCAATTTATTCAATCACCTGCACTTAGTTTATACGAACGATTCTAGAAAAGTTAGAGGTGTATTTAAGCCCCTGCGCAACTTACCCAACATTTCTTTAGAAAATAACTCTCATAGTTTCAATTACACTCAACTGTTATCGGGCAATTTCTACTGAGTATTAAGCGCTTAAGCCAATTAGAGAAAAGAATTTTAGGTACAATGTTCTCTATGCACTTTAATTCAAAGAATTCGCCTACACATAGATGAGACTAATTTCTCAATCGATTACACATCAGGATATTTTTATGACCGACGTACAACACCACAAGCTCATCATCCTAGGTTCTGGCCCTGCCGGATATACGGCCGCTGTTTATGCTGCGCGCGCCAACCTCGATCCCGTGATGATCACTGGGATGGTCCAAGGTGGTCAGCTCACAACAACCACCGATGTCGATAACTGGCCTGGGGATGTCGAGGGCCTGCAAGGTCCAGACCTAATGGAGCGTATGAAGGATCATGCAGAAAAGTTTGATACTGAAATCATATTTGACCACATCAATGCCGTCGACTTAAGTAAACGGCCCTTTATCTTAGTCGGTAACGACGTTAGTTATAGCTGCGATTCGCTAATTATAGCCACCGGTGCCTCAGCCCAGTATTTAGGCCTTGAGTCGGAAACTGCATTTATGGGCAAAGGGGTAAGCGCCTGCGCTACCTGCGATGGTTTTTTCTATCGCAACAAGCCCGCCGTTGTAATTGGCGGAGGCAATACCGCTGTGGAGGAAGCGCTTTACCTTTCTAATATTTGCTCTCATGTCACCTTGGTCCATCGCCGCGATAGTCTTCGAGCCGAAAAAATTCTGCAGAAGAAGCTGTTCGAGAAAGTTGATGAGGGGAAGATGACTATTTTATGGAATCACACGCTTGATGAAGTAACCGGCGACAACATGGGCGTAACCGGCGTTAACCTCAGACATGCTACAAGCAATGAGATGACATCTCTGACAGTAGATGGCGTCTTCATCGCTATCGGCCACATTCCTAACTCTGACATTTTTCAAGGTCAGCTAGAAATGAAGAATGGCTATGTGGTTGTCAATACTGGCCTTGGCGGCAATGCAACCGAGACAAGTGTGCCAGGCGTATTTGCCGCCGGCGATATCGCGGACCAAGTTTATCGGCAGGCTGTAACTAGTGCTGGGTTTGGCTGTATGGCCGCGTTGGATGCCGAGAAATTTCTCGACGTCTGACCTTCTTTGCATTTATGTATGCACAACATGTGAGTTTCTATGCCTGTCATATGGTTAGAGCCAGAAGTTATCAGATTTCCTCCAGTTGAACGGGCGCTGGAGGATCCCGATGGCCTGCTAGCCGCGGGTGGGGAGCTTTCAGTACCTTGGCTTGTCCACGCTTACAGACACGGCATTTTCCCTTGGTACGAAGAGGGACAGCCTATACTCTGGTGGAGTCCTAATCCGCGCATGGTTCTATTCCCTAAGGAGTTGAGAGTGTCACGTAGCTTGGCGAAACTACTTCGCAAAGAGCACTTTCAAGTAACCTTCGACACAAGTTTCGACGAGGTCATTCAAGCCTGTGCAGGATCCCGAGCAGATGCTGCAGGGACTTGGATTACCGAAGATATGCAAGCCGCCTATGGCAATTTATTTGACGTGGGCATCGCTCACTCGGTTGAGGTATGGGAAGACAATCAGCTGGTGGGTGGCCTTTATGGCATAGCTCAAGGCAAGGTTTTCTTTGGCGAGTCTATGTTCAGCAAAACAAGCAACGCCTCCAAGGTTGGCTTTGCTTATTTAGTTAAACAGTTAGCGATTTGGGGGTTTGAGCTAGTGGACTGCCAGGTCAGCAGCGACCACTTGATATCCCTAGGTGCCGTTGAAATTTCCCGCAAGCAATTCGGAGCTTATTTAGAGCGTTATATTGATTCAAATACCACTTGCGAACAGTGGCAATTCCAGTCAGATTTAGTGACCTAATCTCAACTCATATTAATTTAAATTAGCCGTATAAATGACATCCAATTCGAAATCCAAAGCTTTAAATTCTTTACGTTTATTCAGAACGGCGCCCCATCCCTGCAGCTATAAATCTGATCAAATTGCGGCAACAGTATTCGTCGACCCAGACCTCGCTATTGATAAAAGTATTAACAGTAAGCTCAGCGAATTGGGCTACCGGCGTTCCGGCGCACACCTCTATCGACCTGACTGCGAAAACTGCTCAGCCTGTATGTCCTGTCGCATCCCTGTCGACGAATTTGTCTTCAAGCGGCGCCACCGTAAAGTATGGAAGGCTAATCAAGATTTGGAAATTGTTGAATGTTCCGATCTCACTGGAGATGAGCCCTATGCGCTGTATCAGCGCTACATAAACGATCGCCATGATGATGGGGACATGTACCCTGCCACCGCAGAGCAGTTTGAAGCTTTTATTAAAACAAAGACAGTTGATACCCGGTTTTTAAAATTCTATCTAGACCAGAAGCTCGTCGCCGTTAGCGTCACCGATGTGTTGGAACAAGGCTTATCAGCGGTATATACGTTTTTCGACCCTGCTCAGGCCAAGCGATCTTTAGGTGGCTACGCAATTCTTTGGCAGGTCAAGATGGCCCAAGACTCAAATCTGCCTTATCTATTTTTGGGGTATTGGATTAAAGATTGTCAGAAAATGGAATACAAGAGAAGCTACCGCCCTCTCCAACTCCTTGTCGATGGGCACTGGGTTACGGTTAATTAGTTGTTTGTGCTTTGCTTATCTTGCGAAAATCCGGCACAATGCGCCCGCAATTAAAGACCTAGAGGTTGTTTGTTAGATGCCAAAAGAAGATCAGATTGAAATGGAAGGCGAAGTCGTAGACACGCTTCCTAATACTATGTTTCGCGTAAAGCTTGAAAACGGCCATATAGTGACGGCTCATATTTCTGGAAAAATGCGCAAGAACTACATTCGCATTCTTACCGGGGATCAGGTTCGAGTCGAGCTTACTCCCTACGACCTGACAAAAGGTCGCATCACCTACAGGGCACGTTAAGTAGGGCCTAGCACATAGAGCCCCAAAAACTAAATAAAGCCCGAGAAGCCACTGAATAAAATCAGTGGCTTACAAGATTAATCTGGAAAAGCAGCTAACTCTTAGTTTTGCTTAAGTCGCGTTTTTCCTGCTTCTTACGGCCTTTAACATCAAGCTTAATACCATCGGTATCGGTAGAGACAAAAACTTCGCCGCCGTTGTCCGCCAGTTCTCCAAACAATATATCTTCAGCTAAGGCTTTCTTTAACTTCTCTTGAATTAATCTAGCCATAGGGCGAGCCCCCATAGATTCGCTGTAGCCATTTTCGACAAACCAATCCACTGCAGAATCATCAAGATGAAGCTGCACATTCTTATCGTCTAGTTGAACCTGCAGATTAACGATAAATTTGTCTAGCACGGTGCGGATAGTCTTTGGATTGAGACTTCCAAACTGAACTATGCCATCTAACCTATTCCTGAATTCCGGGCTAAACGACTTTTTGATTATTTCCATGCCATCGGCAGAGTGGTTTTGCTCAGTAAAACCAATGGAAGAGCGCGACATTTCTTGGGCGCCTGCGTTAGTGGTCATGACCAAAATAACGTTCCTGAAATCTGCCTTACGACCGTTGTTGTCGGTAAGCGTACCGTGGTCCATCACCTGCAGCAGCAGATTAAAGACATCAGGATGTGCTTTCTCTATCTCATCTAACAACAAGACACAGTGAGGGTTTTTAGTAACAGCTTCTGTCAATAAACCGCCCTGATCAAAGCCAACATAGCCTGGGGGCGCGCCAATTAAACGCGACACGGTATGCCTCTCCATGTACTCAGACATATCAAATCTAACCAGCTCAATCCCCATGATTTTGGCGAGCTGCTTGCTGACTTCTGTTTTACCAACCCCAGTTGGGCCAGAGAACAAAAATGAACCGATTGGCTTCTCACCCTCATTGAGCCCTGCTCTGGATAGCTTGATTGCAGTCGACAGCGATGAGATTGCTTTGTCTTGACCAAACACAACCATTTTCAGATTAGGCTCAAGGCTCTTCAATGACTCCACATCTGAACTCGATACGTGTCTCGGTGGAATACGCGCGATTGCAGCAACTACCTTTTCTATATCGGACGCCTGAATCAGCTTCTTGCGCTTGCTCGCCGGTTGAAGGCGCTGAAACGCGCCAGCCTCATCGATTACATCAATAGCTTTATCGGGCATAAAACGGTCATTGATGTAGCGCCCAGCAAGCTCAGAAGCCGCCCGCAACGCCTTATCACTGTAGCGAAGATCATGATGCTGCTCAAAACGTGATTTCAGGCCCTTTAATATTTTATATGTGGTCTCAACATCTGGCTCGTCTACATCGATTTTTTGAAAGCGTCTAGACAGCGCACGATCTTTCTCAAAAATTCCTCGGTACTCTTGATAGGTGGTTGAACCTAAGCAGCGCAAATCACCTGATGTAAGCACAGGTTTCAATAAGTTAGAGGCATCCATGACTCCACCAGATGCCGCTCCAGCGCCAATAATTGTATGTATTTCATCAATAAACAATACAGAGTTTTCAATCTTCTTTAACTCAGACAGCAGTGCTTTAAAGCGCTTTTCAAAGTCACCACGATATTTTGTACCTGCCAATAAGGCGCCTAAATCAAGCGAGTATATGACGCTGTTGGCCAGAATCTCTGGCACCTCGCCATCGACAATCTTCTTCGCTAGACCTTCTGCAACTGCGGTTTTACCCACGCCAGATTCACCGACTAGCAGTGGGTTGTTCTTTCTTCTGCGCGAGAGCACTTGAATCACCCGCGTAACTTCTTCTTCTCGACCAATAAGCGGATCGATCCTGCCCTGCTCAGCTTCTACGTTCAAATTAGTTGCAAAATTTGCCAGCGGGCTGCTGCCGCCCTCAGCGCCGCCTTCTTCCTCAGCCTGCTCGGGCGAGCCTTCATTGTCACCAGCATGACCAGGGATCTTCGAGATACCGTGAGTAATAAAGTTCACAACATCAATGCGAGCGATATCCTGCTGCTTTAGAAAATAGACTGCCTGACTTTCCTGCTCGCTGAAGATCGCCACTAGCACGTTAGCGCCGGAGACTTCCCGCTTGCCTGAAGATTGGACATGAAAAACCGCACGTTGAAGCACTCGCTGAAAGCCGAGCGTAGGCTGGGTTTCTCTGGCATTTTCAGATTCCGGTATTAATGGAGTGGTTGAGTCTACAAAGTCCATCAGCTCACCACGTAGACGACCAAGGTCGCAGTCGCATGCTAGCAACACACTCGACGCCACCTCGTTATCCAGAAGAGCTAGCAATAAATGCTCTACTGTCATGAATTCATGGCGCTTTTTCCGCGCACCCTTAAATGCGTAATTCAGGGTCGCTTCTAAATCTTTACTTAACATAGCCTGCCTTTGAGTTAATCAGATCAATCTGATCAAGATAATTATCCGTCGACTTCCACTGAGCAAAGTAAGGGCTGCTCACATTCTTTGGAATAATCGTTGACTTGAGCCGCCTTGGTTTCAGCGACATCTTTACTGAACACCCCACATACCCCCTTGCCTTCGGTGTGCACCTTGAGCATCACATGGGTCGCCTTCTCCGCATTCATGCTGAAATATGAACGCAACACATCAATGACAAAGTCCATTGGGGTGTAGTCATCATTTATTAACACTACTTTGTATAACGGTGGTCGTTTTAATTTTGGCTTCTCGGTTGTAGCCGCAAAGCCGGTATTATCGTCGTCACCTTCATCTTCCCGAGAACCAATGGGTCCCGTCGGTAAGTTGGTCATCTTTAATTCTAGTAGATGTTTGTTGTGCATACTCATAAAAAGAACGTCTAAAAAAGGAATTTGTTTCGAAAAACTTGAGCGATTATTTTGCGTCAGATAGCGCATTAATAAAAGGGTTTTGTCTCTCGAGCTTTAGCGCGAAAATAATCTCCGCAAACCTATAAATGGGGATTTATCTTACCATTTCAAGGCCTTCCACCGGTCAATTAGTGTATCTAATAAGACAAACGGTTTTGACAATGACATGTCTTTCATGTAAGTGTTGATGTGAAGTGAGCATGACTCACATTAAAACTATAAAAAACAATAAGAAATTTGGAGTTAGCCTATGAGTACCGGGCAAGTAAAATGGTTCAATAACGCAAAAGGGTTCGGA
>Ga0208414_1001919_pt1 | contig 14687 bp, 16 predicted proteins | sample AntAceMetag02UKE_FD_184770 | JGI IMG/M metagenome (GOLD analysis project Ga0208414, IMG submission 184770) | Saline lake microbial communities from Ace Lake, Antarctica - Antarctic Ace Lake Metagenome 02UKE (SPAdes) (version 2) | ecosystem: Environmental > Aquatic > Non-marine Saline and... | reverse complement strand
TTTTACCGAACCTAATCTTGGTGGAACGTTCCACTGTCGGCAAGTTCTTGACCATTTAATATAGAATGTCATTTTAATTTGCGTACAAGAGACCAGCCATACCGTTCTCGATACGGAGGATGTTATAATTGACCGCATAGATAGGGTCGTTGATAGGTAAGTCTTCGCTCATGATCTTGGCTGAAGAGAGACGACTGAAATTGAGAGTCCCTGTGGGTTGAAGGGAACTCGTTGATAAACAGAAGCAGTACAAGAAGAAATCGGGAGAAGTTACAAAGTTTGTGTGGTAATAATTCATGACATCAATGTAATGTGGTTTCCCCCATTTATAGTTACTGACGTCCAAACCATTAATGTTGAGTTTGACTTTATTAGATGTGGAGGTGAGTGCCCCATCTGTAGTCGTATCTGAAGATGCGAGATACTTGACAGGATGGTTAAATGTCAAGTCTTGTATGATCGTACCAGAAGCGATATTTTTCTGAACCTGTGTGATCAGGAGGTCATGCTTACGGGAAGCGATGTTCCCACGCTCTTCGTTATCGAGGTAATAATAGTTGGCGTAGCACTCGATGTTATAATCGGACGCCGCAGTGGCCCAATGAATACGAATTTCAACGTTGTGGTAATTGAGTGCCACGAGAGGGATGGCACATTGGGGTCCTTCACAAAAGAAGAACCGAAGAGGGTAAAAATACGATCGAGCGCTCACACCTGGATGTGTTCCGTTCGCACTCTTGGAAACATTCTGGGCGAACGTATCGATGGCAATCTTTTCCGTGAAGATCGAATCTTGGGAATCAATCAGAGACCCCCCGATATAGAGTTCCACTTTATCGATGATCGTGTCCCATCGCTGAATGTCGAGGGCTTGGGCGGTATCGTCGATCGTGAAATAGACATAACCGAGAAGGTCTCCAGATCGTTCGAATTGAACGCTGGACATAGAATTGTTTTTCACTGCTCCATGGATAGTTTGTTTTTCGATGGACTGTGAAAAATTAGCATGTCGCTTGAATGTTGAACTAAAGAAAGATATTTCAGGATTGCCTATGATGTATTCATCCTGGGCACCGATAGCGATCAATTGAACAATACCAGCGGACATGGTATACTACTTTAACGGGAGAAAATTACAAATTAGGTTTTCTACACACGAAACGAATTACGAGAAAGTTTTTATCACTGGCACCTGTGCGAGCGATCGTGGTACCATCTTGGTTACGAATAGTGACATTGAAACGATCGACTCGACGAATCGGATCTATGTATTGTGTCGCAACTGGATATTCATCCTTGAAGGTTACAAAATTGTCTTCAGACTTTACGAGACTCGCAAACGAACCGCGAAGAATACTGAGCGGAGCCTGTCCATCATACACATTGGAGGTGCGATCACTGAAAATGGAGTCCAGCTGTTCGATTGATACATAACAATGTTCGGTGGCGACTGTCGTGTTAATACGAGCAGTGAGAAGTCTCGCTTGAACAACATTCTTCAGTGGCTGACTCAGAAAACATGTGAATGTATTAGCACTGTCTTGTCCAATAGTATCAATTGTGATGGTGTGATACTCATAATTGAGGTCAGGAATCGATTCCGTCGGCGAAGTGATGAGAGCCATTTATAGTTAGCTTAGATTAAAGATCCACCGATCCCATCCGCGATTTCATAGTTTGCGAGATCGGACACAAACTTTTGAGCGCCACATAAGCCACCTGGGGTCAGGGACTTGGTGTAAGGGCTTCCACCCTTGCGACCAGGGGTACATTCGACCTTGTGTTCCAGGTCGAAGATGGAGCCTTCGCGAATGGGGGTCACTTTGATTGGCCTGGGCTGGTACTTACTGGTGTCACGGGTCATGGTGAGTACGACGATGATGAACATCAAGACACCGATGGACATGAGTGCATTGCGGTTCGTCTTGTTGAGGTTGAACATTTACTATAGGGTTATATTTTTTTAAAGTGCGTTAAAGGTAATTTTTTAGTTTCCATATAGAGAGTAGATGGACGAGGAAATCGTACTCGACCGCGGAACGACGAATGTTATGAAATTGGACGCCGATGAGCAGGCACTCATGGATGAGATTCAAATTTCGGTACCTCGCCACAAACCTGTGCCACGACCTACAGCATATAATGCCCCGCCCCAGCGACAACAGCATCAGGAAGCTATGGATGCGTTCGTAAATCCCAATAAACAGTCAGCTCCTCAGCAGCCCACGCAAGATGAAGAGATTGATTACGGTGAGGATGAGCCCGCATTTTATGATGATGAGCCCATGGGTCCCGGATCCCAGGAAGAACAACCTTCCAAGGGATATACGTCAGTGGATGAGGAAAAGTCCGATCTTCTCAACAAGTTAGCTCGTCTGGAGAAGAAGGGTTTTGCGGTTAATAAGAGACTGACCGCATACTCGAACGTGGATGAACTTAGGGCAGAGGTCAAGCGAATCACCTATAGCATTGATGTAGAACAATCGATCCGGTTCTCTCGACGAATGCTCGTCGCGTGTGTGACCGGTCTGGAATTTCTCAATAAGAGGTACAACCCTTTCGAGATTCAACTCGAGGGTTGGTCTGAGTCTATCATGGAAAATACGGATGATTACGATGGTGTTTTTGAGGAACTGTACGTGAAGTATCGATCGAAGGTCAATGTCGCCCCAGAAATCAAACTGATCATGATGTTGGGTGGTTCGGCGATGATGTTCCACTTGACCAACAGTATGTTCAAGTCTGTCATGCCCAACATGAACGATGTGATGAAACAGAATCCAGACTTGGTGAAGAACATGATGGCGGCTGTACAGAATACCACGCGAGCCCCTGGTGGTCCCGCCACTGATGCGCCAGTAGGAGGAACAGGTAATTATGAGATGCAGGGTCCCGGTGTGGATATTTCCAGTCTCATGGGTGGTATTATGATGCCTCCTCCGCCACCGATGAACACGATGATGGGTGGAGGTGTTCATGAGAGTATCGCGGACGATGATGATATGTCGGATATCATGTCCATCTCTGGTGACTCTACCGGGGGTGAGGTCAAGGATGTGAATGTTGGTGCTACTAAACCCAAGCGAACCAGGCGAAAAAAGAAGACGGAAATTAATCTCTAATTACTATATAAATGATAGCGTACTGCCCGCTGGAGGAACTGGATCCTCCTGTTCGGCAGGAGAAGCCTGTCATGAAAGAGGTAGAACCTCTCATTGGGCTTGAAGAAACTGAATTGAATTATGTCATCATGGCGTTCATTGCCGGCGTTGTTTTACTTGCCGTCTCTGATGTCATCAGGGCATAAATGTATATTGTATTTACCGTGGGGTATAGTCCCCCATAGTAAATTTAATAACCGAAAGAGGTTGGTATTTCTTCACTCGAAAAGTCATCCGGACCTCCTGTATTACCCGTGAAGAGCCCCAAGACTCCTCCATTTTTAGAAGTTACGAGTTCTACATATATATCATACGAATATTGACGATCGGCCGATGGATCGAAAGGTGTGATGATGAGCCCCTTTGTTCCCACGGATACAGTTGAGCTCCACGGGTACTCTGTATCCGCACTAAATATATTTTTGGTTCCCACTGCGATGATTTCATCGAGCGCACCTGTTGATTCATCGTGTGTCCCACCTTGAACTTCTAAAACGATCGTACTCATATCACGGACAGAGGCACTATCCAATCGTCTTACCATGGCAATTATCTTCGCATAGAACGCCCCATTTCCAAATCGGAACTGGATATCTTTGGATTTACTATCAAGTCGTATCAACGTTTTTGAATATCTTTTACATGCGACTTCATTCGAACCTGAGATAAAGCCACCACCGACATGAAGTGCTGTGTTCGCGGTCGCCTCACCGAGATCGACGGCGACTTGGTTACCCAGATCGATCTTACCATCGATTGAGAGATCACCCGTGATTTCAAGGTTACTGTTTATGATCATCTCATTCGAATATGGGTCGATATACACGTTACCCGAAACGTCACCGTAAATATTGGAGACACCCCCAGTTGTTTTGATTTCTATTATCGCATTACTGGAGGTCGCACTCTCTACGCGAGCGGTTCCATTATAGACATGGAATTGTGTCATGGGTGCGGAGGTTCCCACACCGACATTACTCGTGTGTATCACGTGAAGACCGTCAGCCTCGGCGCCATTGTTCATGCCACCCACGACGATACCATGAATCGACCCAGATTCACTGTATCCTCTCACGTACCCACCATAGTTATTATTTGTGTTCAAACGAATACCGGTTTTCGTGTTGGTTCCAGGACTTTCGAGTTTAAGAACGTCTATGTCTGCTGTCACACCCGAATAGATGTGTACATTCGCAGTCGGTGCGCTTGTTCCAAATCCGATGAGACCCTCGTGTGTGAAACGAGCGTATTCAATGTCATTTTGTTTAAACACAATCGGTGATGTACCTAAACTATCGAATGTGTTGTTGAAACCACCAGACGTGAATATATCCAAGTTACCAAACTTCAGTTTCTGTGTCGAACCAAACTCTAAACCGCCATTCACGAAAAGAGTCGTACCCGCATCAAGCGCCGTTTCTCGGACAGGGTTAGGATCACCCATCATGATTTTACCATCAGTACGTAAGAGCAGTGAACGACTGAGATTTGATCCGTTTTCTATAGCATCTTCAATCAATTGACCCGTTATAGGTGTATTCGTGGAGTATATTTGGAACAAGTGTTCAGCTGCTATGGACCTGATTCGATCGGGACCCGCACCTGAAGTCGAATCTGTCCCTTTAAAGAACAATAATTCGGATATACCGTCATCGGCATCGTATAACCGCTCACGTATAAACGTGTTACCAAATTCGTCATTGAGAACACCACCAAAGGTTAATTGGGTTCCTATGGTTACGTTCCCCTTGACTTCGAGTTTATCCCGGGGTGCGTCCGTACCGATTCCCACGTTGCGGTCACTGTCACTTATATACAATGCTATCGCAGTTGGATCTACAACCTGTTCATGATTTTGTGAGATTCTGAAATCGTTATTATTCGCGACACCGACGGACCAACCCGAGCGGTTGGCACCATCACTCAAAATGTAACTGGAAAATGCATTTCCCACGAGTGATTCAGCTTGTGCGGACATGATGGAATCTCCATTATCGTGATTATGTACGAGTAATCCATTTGTTTCTGGGTTACCTATACCGGTACATTTAACTTCCAAATACGCTGTAGGTTGTGTGTGACCGATACCAACACGTCCGTCTGCGCGTAGTGTCAAAACTTCGGTTTCATCTGTGTATCTATCATCTGATAAAAATATATCAAGTTTAGATCTAGATTTACCCGATTCGATGTCATATTTTCCCATTTTAAAAGTCGCACGCACGCCATCACGAATAGATGTACCCTCCCGTGTTAAATGCATTACATTTTTCACATCAAGCGTACTATTACTTATCGCCGTCGTGTTAGAAACGACCAATGGCGTTCCATTGACATCAAAACTATTGTCATATTGGACCGGACCATTAATAATCACCGTACCCCCCGAGGTATGGAGACGACCTTGAGGTGTGGCTGTTCCGATACCCACATTACTCGTTTCGAGAATGGTCATCTTTGGTACCCCCATAGTATCCGTGGTACTCGCGTAAAAGTTGAGACCTTTTCCAGTACCCACGCGAGTCTCTATCTTTGTTTGAGTTCCACTCACGTCCGAAAACGCTTTCATGTAATTCGTACCAGTACCCATCGTGAATGTGTTACTCCCGACGACACGAATGGTACCACCGACGGTGAGTTTATCTGTGGGTGAAGTATTCGAGATACCGACGTTTCCTTCGGAAGAGATACGCATACGTTCAGTTTGTTTCGTCATGAACTGAATCATTTGGAACTCTGGGTTCGTGCGCGCACCAAAAATATTCAGAAGTGACGTATTGGATGCGACGGGGCCGGATACGATGGTCACAGCATTCGATATTGTATCGGGACCGCCTGTATCCGCATGAATGAGAACGTTCGCGACAGATGTGATACCCGAATCACCTTCGACCTCGATAAAATCCTGAACACGAATAGACTCTGTGATGATTCTGGACGTCACGGTGTTTCCAACTATAGTCAAGGCGTTCGCGCCGTACACGTTTATGAATACTTTGTTACCAATGGAAAGTGTATCAATGGGTGCTGTATTCGCGATACCCGATGGAAGAATACCGGTGGTACGAAGACCATCCGATTGTATGATAGAATTAACTATCACTGGTACGGGTGCGTCAGCGTCCATAGTGATCAATGACCCTACGGTAAGACCCTTCTCACCCACACGAAGACCCTCAAAATATCCATATCCATTCGCACGAAGAAGGTTTGATTCACCTGCTGTATCGTCGATGTATAGATTCGAGCCAACTGCGAGTGTGTGCATAGGTGTTGTATTCGCAATACCCGCATTATTTTGTGTATACAATTCACCGAGTATATGAAGATTTGTCGTCTTGGAAGAATCTAATGTAAAATTCTGATTCTCTGGACCACCAAACGTTCTCGCGAGTTTGAACGTGTCATCAACTCGTGTGTATCCAAGGAAAATATTGGAAGCACCCACTTGATCCACCATGAGTACCGCCGTATCGTACGTTCCATTATTCCCTGTTCCCATTTGAATGACCGCATTTGATACCACGAGGTTAGTCACACTTATATAGTCGGGAATTTCGGTGATCGCCAAGTTACCTGTAATTTCGACGTCACCGGTAATTTTAAGAAACCCATTCTGTACGACCACATTACCATTTTTGAATACTGCGATGTTTGAATCTGTCGCGGGATCAACTTCCGAACCCACAATAAGTTGTGTTCCGACAGTTAGATTCGTAGAAAATATATTCCCGGACACTTTCACTACATTTGAAGCCCCACTCTCCACTAGAAACGCATCATTCGTTGTTTTGATCGTGTTCGTCGCGAAAAGGTTTGTCGATACGACGTTCCCATGTACGACGACAAGATCTTGTCTGCTTGAGTTTATTGAAAAGTCGTCTATGCCAACTTGGAAATCATTAAAGAGTTGGGCACTTGGAACACCAATACCGATTTGACTCGCGGTCGCACGGTTCATTTGTAGGATACTCGTAAACTGCGTGGAACCTGTGGCGAATAAAGAACCTGACATGTTAAGATTTGAGACTGTAATCTCGTCCGCTGTGATCTCACCAGCATCGATACTCGCGACACCCGAGATAACATCCGTCTCTCTTGGTGCGGCATCTAAACTACTGACATAAATCTGTCCGGCTGTGACGAGAATGCCATCCGCTTGCGTCGCCATATACATTAATTACCGAATAAAATTCCAGCTAAACCATCCTTGATCCTGAGTACATTATAGTTTACGGCATACACATATACGTATTCTCGACCGACCGCTTCCACACCTCTCAGTACAATTTTCGCATTATCGAGTCGACTGAAGTTACAGCTTCCGGATGGATTATATTCCGAGGCGTTCATACAAAAATGATACGCGAAATACCTTGTATACGTAGGGGAATGTGTGGGCATATTGAAATATGTTCTACCGTATGTAGATTTGTAATAATTCTGTGCTGTATGGAAATAAACAGGACTCATATTTTCGAGAAGTGGTGTTCCATTTATGTAAATATCCGCATTTACAAACGAAAAACGATCGATTGCTGGATTAACCTGACTGGTACCGAATCCAAAGAAGAGTGACTTCACTGGGTGATTGAAACTTGAAATGTCGAGGGTGTTGTACCCACCGGATTGTGTATTGTTATCGGTTACAGCATTTAATGGGTATTCTACTCGCTGTGTTTGAGTGATGACAAAGTCCAACGAACGTTTCACTAGTGCCTCACGCTCCTCTGTGTCAAGGTAAATGTAGTTGCCATACATGTTCGCCTTCTTTTCGGCCGCTGGAATGATTCCGAGAGTAGTTTGATCGAAATTAATTCGTATTTCGACTTGATGATTTTGAAGTGCGACTAGAGGTAAGAAGGCTTTGTGATCACAGAAGAAAAAGTGAAGGGGGACGAAGAATTTATTGGAAAGTGACGCCTTGTTGTTGAGTTCTTGAGACTTATTGTACGTATCAGCTAAGTAATTCGGCCAGATTTCACTGTAATAATCAAAGTGTTGCGAATCAACCTTTTGACCACCAATAAAGAGATCTATGGTTGAGTTATAAAAGAGATTCGATGCGATGTTATGATTAGTCGCACTATCAGACTCGAACCATAACCCATTTAGAACGTCTCCCAAAACTGGGATAGTGATTGAAGCGTCATCGACAGTCACAGTCTTTATATATTTGGGAGCCTGCGAAAAGTTCGTATGCCGAGTAAACTTCGCACGAAAAAAGGAATGTCCCTCATCGCTCATGAGATATACATCTTGAACACCCTTGGAGACGAGCTGTATTAATGCGCCGGACATTTAATAGATGTTCAGATTATAAAAACAAACACTTTCCCTGAGGGAAGTCACTCTTGTTCTCTTCTATCATTTTTCCTTGAATCTTGAAACCGCCTTGTCGGTAGACCTTCATTCGCTTGTAATACATCGCTGTGAAGATTGACCATGGATCATGTACATCATAAATGTGAGGCTCATTCTTCTTTCCTTTGGTTTCTCTCATAATTCTTCCAATACTTTGTGTGATATCCGATTTTGGACTTGCCAGAATAACTGTGTCGAGTGTTGGAATATCGAGCCCTTCATGTGCTTGACTGAACGTTGCGAAGATGATCTTCTTCTTTGAAGATTCCTGGAGAGCAGCTTCTTTCATACCACCCATGTACAGTCCGGATGTCTTCGGGAAACACTGATGAAGAAATTCACAATGTTGTCGACGGTCACTGAGGACTAAAAGTTGTCTCGTACCCGCCGATGCCTTTTTGACGAGTTCCACCAACATCTTATTTCTTGCTCGGTCCTCGACAATTTGAGTAATCATATTAGGCATGGAGATCTTCCCGTTCCGCATAGATGGCGGGGGGTTTCTATAATTCGGGGAATCAAATGTAATCTGAAACACTTCAACTTGTTCTTGATTTTTTCTTTCAACCGCAAAGAATGTGGGACCCATGAACCAATGAAGCACTTTAGTGAGACCATCCTTTCTTTCTGGTGTCGCTGAAAGTCCAAATATATGTTTGGGACACATCTTGAAGAGACTTTGACTGAACACTTTAGCACAAATATGATGTGCCTCATCCACGATGAGTGTTCCGACTGTATCAAAATCGGAGAATGAGTACTCTTTGAGAGAAAGGGACTGAAGCATCGCGATGACAAAATCACATTCAATTTCTTTCTTATTCTGTTGCACAACACCAATCGTAGCACCTGGGCAAAACTGTTGAATACGTTCCCGCCACTGATCCGCCAGAAACTGTTTATGGACGACGATCATCGTTCTGTATCCGAGCTTACACGCTATGGCCAAGGATACCGTCGTCTTGCCGTACCCACATGGTAAAGAAAGTACGCCATGCCCTGCTTTAATTGCTGCTCGGAGGGCATCATTTTGGTGTGTAGTATCCCTGAGCTGTCCGACAAACGTAGTGTTGATGCGGGTGGGCTCAGGTCTCTTGTCCTCTTTGGGTTCTCCAAGTTTAGTAGTTCCGTAGAATCTTGGAACGCAGATTCCATTCTTAGTTGCTCTGAAAACTTTGAAAGGTGGTGGAGGGAATCCATAATCCCCATTGACTATAGGTCTTATCGTAAGTTCCTTTTTAATTTCTGGAATTGGACCACCACTTACCAAGTATCCAGTTCGAGTAAGCATACTTATTTAAAGACGTAAAACTTTAAATGAGTATAAGATGCCTATCGTCGACGTTGAAGAGAACATTAAGAAGATTCGTATGAACATCGAGCAGATGACCCAAGAAGTGTTTAGGCTTCAGGGTATGCTCCAGACTTTTGAAGGATTCAAGAAGGGTGGTCTTACTACCATTGACCTCCCCCAGGATCCCAATCAACCCATTACCGAGGAACTCGAGAGCGTCCAAGAGAAGCCCGAATAATTGCCAACATTCCAAACCCCTTTAAAGTCCACCACGACTTCAACTTCGTCACCCTTTAGTAGAGACTGAATGGGACGTCCTTTGACTTCACACATCACTCTCCTATAACGGAATGGTACCTTCACGGTGAGGACTCTCCCATCGAGTGGGTTGTCGGTATTTTGATTCGCGAGGAGATGTGATTTATTTGTATGCATGCGTTCTATAATTTCCGATACATTTACAGGAATTATAAAACGGATATACTTTTTACTATTAAAGTCATACAATGGTTCGTGTATTTTGGCTACGAACTTCATTGGTTCCTGTTACGATACACTAAGACTAAAACTATAAGTAATACGACGGTGATTAAAATCACTTGTGACAACAAAATTGGCTGGAGAGGTTCCCTCGTCCCAAATTGTTGATGACTTAAGGCCCTCGAGACTTCCACAGCTGCCTCGATACTCGAATACGGTGTGTTTCTGGGGGACATCATACCACACATCGCAACTTTTGAACATTTACCGAAAAAGGGGAGTTGTCCATAGAGACTGAGCACACCCGACGATTGACTGAATTCCCATTTTTTACCTTTCCATTCAGCTCCCCATCCGATACGCATATCAATGGGTTCTGGGAGCTCGAGTTGATTAAGTACTTCAGCTTTCAATCCAGCTGGGTCATATCGCAACACATCATCGGTGAGGTCACATATGACACATGAAATCGTCTTACCATCCGCGAGTACTTTCGGTTGAAGATTCCATCTGGTTTTCGTGGCAATTTCGAGATCTGTTTTAATTTTGATGGGGTTTTCGTAATCAACGAGAACGTTAATGGCACCGTACGTACTCGCTCTAAGTTTCTTATCAGCATCCGGACCCCAATTATCTCCGAGTACTTTGAGGGCTGGACTGTTATCGAGACACAAGAAGAGCATACCATCTTCTATACGTTTTCCACCCGAAAACTTGGCGATGTAACTTTCTTCACTGTAGGCAACACTTTCCAATTCCGTATTGAACACAAAGTTTCCACCTGCTTCCATGACCGCATTTTCCATCGCATCACACATGACTTTACCCGAAACACGTTGTGTGTAGGGTTTTGAAAGACCAACATGATCCAAATTTTTTACGAATTCATAGGCCGACATAACATCCCATGTGACGCCATCCATGATCAATGGGAGGTGTTCAATGACAGCTTGACCACTTTCACTCAGAGTCCCTACAGCTTCTTTCAGAGAAATTGATTTGTATTTTGTAGATTGACTCAATACTTTTGTAAATAAAGTAATCAGAGTTCCATAATCTTTGACATTGAGTGAGCGTAGAGCAAACCATATATGACCACCATCTTCGACGGGTTGAAAAAGTGTGTCCCATGAAATGTCCATCTCATTCAAAAGTGACTGTGTATTGACGAACGCCCGATCGAATACAATCCTGTGTGCGTGAAGATCTCGGACTTCTTCACTCGGTTCCCACCAAGAACCACCCGCTGACACTTTTCGATCATAAATAACGACTTCATGTTCTCCCGACTTTAATACTTCCCACGCGAGGGACATCCCGGTGGGTCCAGCGCCGACGATATGAATCTTCATTCTATCTTTAGAAGATATATTAAATAAGCCCAGTCTCTCTACGCTCTTCTGGTGTTTTGAGTGCGTACATGATTGACAAGAATATCAGGGTCGAAAACAATGCGTATTCGATATCTTTTGTGGCCGTGAATGCTATGAGCATGAGGGACATGAATCTGAAAATTTTATTTTCAAATAATACTCGAAGTCTTTCCGGAATCCTGATCGCATTACCAGAGAAGAGACCCTGATACAGAATGAGCAATGAGAATATAATGGGTTGTGTCTTGATTAACGTTTCAGCCGGTCCGGTGACAGGACTGAACAAATTGGCAACTTTAACCATTTATATAACTTCAGAAAATAAAAAACTTTACAGAAAGTAGAATGTTATGTGTTGCGCAACACGTACCAATCAAACTTCCTAGTAGAAAGTTGAAAACGTGGAAGTTTGCGGGTAAGTTCATATGGAAGAATGCCACTGTACAAAACAAAAAAGAGCTTGGTCAATGGACAAAAGGGGAACTCCTCGACCTTGGACCAACATTTGTAAAATTAGGTCAGATCGCTTCGACGAGAGGGGACCTCTATCCTCCAGAATTTACAAAAGAATTAGAATCACTTCAAGATGATGTCCCACCCGTAGAATTCGAGACCGTCATAGATTATGAGATTTTCAAAGAATTTGACCCTGTACCGTTTAAATCCGCGAGTATTGGTCAAGTCCATATGGCTGTACTCCATAACGGTCAAAAAGTTGTTGTAAAAATAAAACGTCCAGGAATTCTGGATATCATGAGGGAAGATACAGACACTATACGGACTATTGTGCAGACCCTAGAAAAAATAGGCATCGATACAGGGAACAGTTCAGGTTCAGTTCTCGATGAATCTATCGAATATCTTTTGGGGGAAGCTGATTATAAACAAGAGATTGATAATGCTATAAAGTTTCGAAAAAGTATGAAAGATGTTGATTGGGTAAAAGTTCCAAGAGTGTATAAAAAGTATTCGACTGATGAGATGATCGTAATGGAATACGTCGCATCAACGAAACTGACTGAGATTACAGACCCCAAAGTGAATAAGAAGAAGATTTGTGAAGCCCTGATAAACGCATATGTTATTCAAACTATGGACAACGGTATCTTCCATGCTGATCCACACCCAGGTAACTTGGGGTTTTCACCCAAAGGGAAACTCGTCTTTTATGATTTTGGTCTACTCGTGCCACTCTCTGAAGAACTGAGAGATGGGTTCAAGTCCCTCTTTGGATTTATAGTCACACGAGACACTGCTGGTATAGTTGATACCCTAGTCAAATTGGGTGTGATCGTTCCAACGTCTTCAGATGTTTCCGATATTGAACTCTTCTTTGAAACTATCTTGGGGTACTTGGAGACCCTAGATGGTTCTGGGATTGTGAATGATGACCTCGCGGCGCAACTCGCCATGGAAAAACCATTCGTCGTACCGAGTAGTTTCGTGTACCTCGCCAAAGCATTCTCAACGATAGAGGGTATCTGTCTCAAACTGGATCCAGACTTCAACTATTTTACGTACCTGGAACCTCTCATTCAACAACAAATAATAGAATCTGTGGATGTTGGTGATATATTCATGAAGACCACAGAGATTCCTGGGACGATAGGTAAAATAAGTACGGCTGTCACGGGTCTTCAAAAGTCGAGGGGGTCTATGAAACGTACGATGGTCAAAACACAACAGGAAGTTAGGCTCGTCCAGTACAGCGTGGTATGCGCTCTACTGGCTGAGAAGTTCGGGGACACTCCACCCCTAGCGATGTTTTTTGTTTTTTGTACACTATGGTTTACTTTTCGTAAAAGTCGATAGACTTCTTCCCCCTCTTCTTGGGTGCGTCAGTCTTTTTGACCAACTTGTTATGTTCGTCAAAGTATCCCTTCATACGACGCTGTTCATCACGGAAAATATCAGAGACCTTCTCTTTGATCTTATCCACATCAGCGTCACGTTCCTTTTGGATCTTCTTACTCAATCTCTTGAACCCCTTGTCCTTCTTATCGGCGGCGAATACAGTGAAAGTGTTTGTAATGGCAAGCATTTACTTTGTATCGATATTTAAATTTAAACGTTTCAACTTTTCCTGAAACTCGCGCCTCTCTCCCGGGGATTCAATCTCCTTTCCTGTGGCGATGGCTTCAATTTCAGGTCCTGTGAGTTGTAGGGCATTGACCCTAAAGTCCATGAACGCCTCCATAGAGTGGGGTACCAGGGGTTGGACAAGTTCATATATAGCCGTGGCATAGTCTCGAATTTCCTTTTGAGCGTGATGATCCATCCTCAATTGTAAGAAATGCATGAGATTATGGAGGTCCATCTTCCACACGAAAGATGTGTATGTCGATTGTGGTAAGACACCTCGAGCTTGTTCCCTACATACACCTTTGTCCAGTAACTCTTGGTAGATCTTGAAACTACATTTATAATTTTTAGACATAAGCTCATTCAATTCACTTTCAAGTTCCACGACACCTTCTGATCCCTGGTGATTCACCTCGGATTGTCCGCGTAGGACTTCTGGTTCGTAATACTCTTCATCAACGATAGAATACCGAGCTGACATCTCATTCACTGAAGCGGTTCGGTGTCTCAACCATTGACGAGCAATGTAAAGGGGTGCCTTGATACGAAACTTGAACACCACAAGTTCTAACGGTGAAGTGTGCCAATTTCTAACGAGATACCTAATAAGACCGCGGTCACCACGAGTGGTTTTAGTACCCGTTTGATAACTTACACGGGCACCATCAACGATAGCCTTGTCTAGATTTTCTTGGGGCATGTGATCGACGAGTTCTACGAATCCATGGTCCAATACTTTTTTCATATATACAATAAATAATTCAAATCTTTAATAATCACAACTGTCATCGAATGGTACCTCTCCACAAAAATCGTAAAGTTTGTACAACTTCGCTTTTGTATCATTCAGGGCATCCATCGCGTCATCCACAAGTTCCATGAATGTATCGAGCTCATCGAGGGCTACACGATGGTTCAATCTTTTACTCTTCT
>Ga0208414_1001915_pt1 | contig 14704 bp, 11 predicted proteins | sample AntAceMetag02UKE_FD_184770 | JGI IMG/M metagenome (GOLD analysis project Ga0208414, IMG submission 184770) | Saline lake microbial communities from Ace Lake, Antarctica - Antarctic Ace Lake Metagenome 02UKE (SPAdes) (version 2) | ecosystem: Environmental > Aquatic > Non-marine Saline and... | reverse complement strand
CGGGTTGGCCCCGAGCGCCAACAATCCGACCAAAACCGCCGCGATCGAAACGTAGATCGAGACCATATTCATGAGCGGCTGAGGACGAGACACGCATTGGTGCCCGACAGTCCATGAGTGTTCACCAGCACATGCTCGCAGGCGATCGGCAGCGATTCGCCGCTCAAGCACAGCGCACAGCTGGGGTCAGACCGCTCCCAATTCACCGTCGGGGGTAGACCCGCGCCAGCGAATCCCATCAGGGACGCCCCGACTTGGATCGCTCCCGCCGCGCCCAGCGGATTACCAATGGCACCTTTGATGGAAAACGTCGGCGTCTGATCGGCCCGACTCCCAAACACTTGGCGAATCGCTTGGGCCTCCGCTGCATCCAGAATCCGATGCCCGGGCCCCCATGCATTGATCGCGTCGATCTGTTCGGCGCGCAGCCCGGCATTGGCCAGCGCCATTGCCATCGCCACGGCCAAACCCTCCCCCGGTTTGCCCTGCGAATCCGAAGCGTAAGCATAACCCGATACGTAACCGAGCGCGGGCGTCGGGCTGTCCTCCGGCTCTAGCATCATCACACCAGCCCCCTCCCCGATCACTCCGGTGGTGCGCCACAGATCAAAGGGCCGGCACTGCTTCTCCGGATCACCGCCATTGCCGGGTGCCAACCCCGCCATCTTAAGCTCCAACATCGGATGAAAATACAGGGGCGCCTCCGTGCCTCCACAAATCGCGTAACGCGCTTCGCCGCGTTCGATGACCCCGGCGGCATGGCCGATCGCATCTACCCCCGAGCAACACGCACTCTGAAACGCCATCGCGCGAGCCGGGCCCCGCAGCAGCTCGCCGATGGCCCCGCCAATCGCGCTAACCGATGCCGAAAACACCGAGGACGGCAGCCCAAAGATCGGTCCCCGACGCAGAATCACATCGACCGTTTTGTTGATTACCCCGAAATCCATGAGCGACGCACCCACCGCGACGACGGTCGAACCGCCTTCAATATTCCGCAAGGTGAGGCCCGCTTCCCGCGCCGCCATGCTCGCGGCCGCTACCGCGAACTGAGTGTGCCGCGACATGCGTTTGGTCGGAATGTCGGGTTCAAAATCAGCGAGGTTAAACCCATCTACCTGCGCACTGACAAACGGTCCCGCCTCCTTCGGATACTGATCGCTCAAGGTCACCCGACTGACCGGCTCCAAAATCCCCTTCCGAAAGGCATCACGACCGATGCCAGCGGGAGTTACCAAACCCACCCCCGTTATTTTAACACGCCGGCGCTTCATTCCGGGGTCGGGAAGGTAATCTTAAAGGTCGAACCTTCACCCTTGATCGATTCGAGAGCCAAGGTCGCCCCATGCGCCCCCAACAAATGCCGACATATACTCAGCCCTAATCCCGTGCCATGACGCTTCGTGGTGAAACCGCCCTTGAGGGCGCGGTGTATCGTGTTGGCATCCATGCCGGAGCCATTGTCCGCCACCACTACCTCCGGTCCTTTTCCTGATTCGGTAAATTCAACTTTCACCCGCCGCGAACCCGCCTCCAACGCATTCCGAAACAGATTCTGAAATACCCGCGCCAACTCCAATCGCACGCCTTTCACCAGCAGCCGGGGCGCGCCGACAAACACAATCGACTCGTTGCTGAAGAAGATGACGCGATGCATCTCCCGGGCGAGCTCCACCAAATCCACTTCCTTAAAATCCTCTGCTTGGTACGTCGATTTTCGCCAATTCTCCGCCAAGTGATGGCAATACTCCGCCGACCGCTCGACGATCTGCGCGTAGTCCATGAATTTCGCCGCCTTCTCTGGAGACACGCCGGCCAAAACCTTCGCCTCCTCCTGCAAAAGTCCGGCGTAACCGATCATGACGGTTAACGGATTAGCCAAATCGTGCACCAGCTCCACCGACGCGCGTCCCTGCCAAACCTCGGCGGCGACGCCAGACATCTCCGTCTTCAACTGCTGGAGTATTTGTTGCGCCGACGCATTGGCCTCCGCCTCCTTGCGACGCACCGATGTCGCTTCGGCCTGCTTGCGCACCGCCGCCAACAATTCCTCGATGTCCGGCGGCTTGCGGAGGTATTGGTTCGCCCCTCCCAAGATAGCTTGCTGCGCCGTCGCTAACGTGCCGTAGCCCGTGAGCATTACCACCGCGACTTCGGGATCGAGTTCTCGGATGATTTTTAGCGCCGCAATCCCGTCCATCTCGGGCATCCGAATATCCAAAATGATCACTGCGTAGGTGTTTTTCACGATTTTATCCAACGCCTCCTTCGCTCGCTCCGCCGTGTCCACGGAGAACTCCGTGCCCAGCGTGAACGCAATGGACTCGCGAGGACCATATTCGTCATCGACCACCAGCACCCGGGCTCGGGTAACATCAGACGCAATTAAACTCACTGTATCGGTCATCATGATTAGGGGAAACTGACCACTCGCTTTCGCTTACTGCTCGTTGGGGACCTGCCTTTCCCTGAGATGCGAACGCTGGCGTGCGGAAGTGTTTGCGAGTATGAATTTACCGTGTCAAGGAACGCAGCTAGCACTCGTTTGCATCTAGCTCTTTCACGATAGGTTTACATGGATTTTACAACTCTCGCACTCGCTCTCTCGGCGCTGCTTCTCATCGGCGCCGGGATATTGGCCGCGCACTGGCGAGCCCAAACCCTCCTCGCAAAATTACAGTTGCAACAGCTGCAAACTGATCGCGATCGCGAGGCGGAGTTGCGCCAAAATTTGGAAACCGAGCAGGCCGCTTTGCGCAACCGCTACAGCACCAGCGAAAAACACTTGGCGGCCCTGACCGCCTCGTCGGCCGCTGAAATCAAAGCCGAACGTGAGCGCGTCGTCGCAGAGGCATCCCGCGCCACGCAATACCTGGCTGATCTCGAAAAACTCCGCGCTACCATGACGACCGAATTCCAAGCGGTTGCCGCCAAAATTCTGGACGAGAAAACCCAGAAATTTACCGCGCATAATCGTGAACAAGTAGACGGCCTCCTGCGGCCCTTGAAACAACAACTCACTGACTTCCGTCAACGCGTGGACCATGTCCACAAGGACGATTCGACTGACCGCGCCGCCCTCAAGACTCAGATTGAACAACTCCGCCAGCTTAACACCCGGATCACCGATGAGGCCCAACAACTCACCCGCGCGCTCAAAGGCCAATCCCAGGCCCGGGGCGCTTGGGGCGAGCTCGTGCTGGAGCGTCTCCTCCAGAGCTCTGGTCTCCGGGCCAACGAGGACTACCTGATCCAGGAATCCTTCACCAATTCAGATGGCTCGCGCGTGCGGCCCGATGTGATCTTGCGACTGCCCGACGATCGCCATCTGGTGATCGATTCCAAAGTCTCCCTCGTCGCCTACGAACAAGCCGTCAATGCGCTGGATAACGATGCTCGCCAGTCCGCCTTCAAAGCCCACGCCGCCGCCATGCGCCGCCACGTGGATGAGTTATCCGGCAAGCAGTATGAGGATCTCGGCCAACTCCACACCCCCGACTACGTGTTGATGTTCGTCCCGCTCGAACCCGCGTTTTCGGCGGCTCTGGAGACCGACCCCGCCCTGTACGAGTGGGCGTTTGATCGCCGGGTTATCCTCGTCACCTCCCCCACCCTGCTCGTGACCCTCAAAACCGTCGCCTCCCTCTGGAAGCAAGACCGCCAAACCAAAAACGCCCTCGAAATCGCCCGGCGCGGCGGCCTGCTCTACGACAAATTTGTCGGGCTCTACCAAGACCTCGAAGACATCGGCAAACACCTAGACAACACCCGCAAAAGCTACGACCAGGCGCTGGGGAAATTGCGCGACGGTCGCGGCAATCTCCTGACGCAAGTCGACGAACTTCGTGACTTGGGCGTGAAGACCAAAAAGAAGCTGTCGACCGACGACCCCGACCGCCTCACCTGATGCCACGCCTGTCCCGCCTCCGAGTCTATCCGATCAAAAGCTGTCGCGGCTACGACCTAGCCACTGCTCATCTCGACTCTCTCGGCATGGCCGGTGACCGCCGTTATCAAGTCGTGGGTCCGACGGGCAAACCCTTCACCCAACGCAATCAGCCGCGCCTCGCTCGAGTCACCGCCGTCCGGAGGGATGATCATCTGCACATATCGTCTGACGGATTCGGACAGGTTGAACTGCCACTAATCGAATCCCTTGACCGCGCTCCCATCACGACCGAGGTCTGGAGCACTACCGGTCTGCGGGCCGCGATTACCTCCCCTGAGGCCGACCGTTTTTTCAGCGACCTACTCGGCACCGCCGCGCGCTTAGTCCAAGTCGGCGCGCTGTTTGATCGTCCCGTCAAAAACCACCCCAATGCGCGAGTGGGATTTGCGGACAGTTACCCGCTTCTCGTCATCAGCGAAGCATCGCTCGACGATCTCAACGATCAACTCATCGCCCAAGGCGAAGCGGCCGTTACCATGGAGCGGTTTCGCCCCAACCTCGTCATCACGGACTGCCTTCCCCGTGCTGAAGACCAATGGGATCGCATTCGAATAGCGGATACGAAATTCCAAACGGCCGGCCCGTGCGAACGCTGCATCATGACCACATTAGACCCGGCCACCGGAGAGCGACTCGGCCCCGAACCCTTGCGCACCTTAGCCCAAGACCGTCGCGCCCCATCCAGCTCCGGCGTGAATTTCGGCCAAAACCTGGTGCATCTGACCAACGCCGGCACCCTAACCGTCGGCGACAACGTCGAGGTCCTAGCCTAGTGGCAAGGCCGGCGTCGGACTAAGTCGCAAGGTAGCGCGTGCTCGCAGCCGGGTTAAACCTGTCGGGCGTAAAGCCCAACCCACGTCAGACCAGTTAGCGCCTTGCGGGGTGGGTCGGGCTTTATGCCCGACAGAACGCGGAGCAGATTCATCCCGGCGACCGTGGCTCGGACGTAGCGCATGCTCGCAGCCGGGTTAAACCTGTCGGGCGTAAAGCCCAACCCACGTCAGACCAGTTAGCGCCCTGCGGGGTGGGTCGGGCTTTATGCCCGACAGAACGCGGAGCAGATTCATCCCGGCGACCGTGGCTCGCACGTAGCGCGTGCTCGCAGCCGGGTTAAACCTGTCGGGCGTAAAGCCCAACCCACGTCAGACCAGTTAGCGCCCTGCTGGGTGGGTCGGGCTTTATGCCCGACAGAACGCGGCGCAGATTCATCCCGGCGACCGTGGCTCGGACGTAGCGTATGCTCGCAGCAGGGTTAAACCTGTCGGGCGTAAAGCCCAACCCACGTCAGACCAGTTAGCGCCTTGCGGGGTGGGTCGGGCTTTATGCCCGACAGAACGCAGAGCAGATTCATCCCGGCGACCGTGGCTCGAGAGTGGCGCGTGCTCGCCGTAGCGCGCCGTTTCATCCACCAACCGCATTCGGCGGTTTCGCCGAAACCGCCCTACCCTTTGTGGCATCACCCCGGCACTGGTATCTCTTCTATTCGGCCCGTAAAACCCGACCACACGCGACCACCCCCCTCCCCCGCGCTCAACGCAGAACGCGTTTCACATTCTCGCGTTCAAACTCCAGCCGCAACGGTGCCCGATCCGTCGGATAGAGGGTAATCGAACTCGTCATCGAAGCCTCGGTGACATCTCGAGCTACGAATCGCACTGCGATGGTAATCGGCTCTGCCATGTAACCTTGGTCGGTGACCGGAACTTCGAGCATCCGCGGCGCCAGTCCCACCGGCTGGCGGTTCAATACCACCATTGCGTCCCGGGGACTCGAAACGATTTCCACCATCATCGTGGTCGCATCGATCGCGCCGCCAATCCGAGCCGGCGCCGGCGCCGGTTGCATTGGCCGGGTGGAGTCAGCCGACTGCATACAACCGGCTACCAAGAGCGCAACGATCCCCCAGGCTAATTGCATCGGGAGTCGTAGCGGATCCATCTTCTCTGCGACCTGTGACGGGCCAGCGAGTTCCACCGTTGCATCCCTCGCCACTGCGAAGCCTGCTAAAGCATGCCCCAATACGTCGCTCTTCTTCGCGGGATAAATCTCGGTAAGCGACGAATCACGATGCCGGCGTTGGTCCCATTGTTTGTCGCTTAGGGCTTCACGGAGGTCTCCACGATTCTCGCTTCCGGCAATGTGATCTTCACTTCCCCGACGAGGACGGCGGCCAAGCAGGAGACTGCCATCGCCGCTTTTTTGTTTAAAAACCTAGGTTACGCCATGCCCACTCGTATCCGATCTGCCGCCGAACTCAGTGCTATAATCGCGGCGACTCCAGCCGGCAAACGGTTCGCTGATCAACCTCATGCCAGCACGCAAGTGACGTTTTTCGACCAAATGCTGTCGTCCGAGTTTACCACCAAAATCGAAGCCCTGAGTACCCCTACCGATCTGCTAACGGTAAAGGGCCGCGAGCTCTACTGGCGCTGCGCCACGAACCTGAGTGAGTCGCCGCTCTGGCAGAACGCGCGCCAGAACCCGCACAACCTTCCGCAAGGAACCACCCGCAACCTGAGAACTTTGGCAAAAATCGCGGATCGCTTGGATCGCTGATTTGAGCGGGCCGCACCCCCGACCCGCCGACAAGCAGCGCCCACACCACCCGTCGCCTTCCCTCCCGCCCCCAACGGAAGAGCCCCATACTCCAAGACGCCCTAACTCACTTGTCATATAACAAGTGACAAGCGGTTCGAAGGATGTTGGCGCGCCGTCGGGCATTCGTCTGGCATTTAGGTGACTTCCTCGCCTGCGGCGAATCGGCTCGCATTGGGGACGGCGGCTCGCGCTGAAGCCGGTGGCTGACCGGCGGTATCGCCCGGCTCCTCGATCTAGTCGCCTGAGACGCGACCTCGGTGGGACTTGATGCCACTGCGGTGGCGTTTGTCGGCTAGCATCCGACGTTTCTGGCCGCGGGACTTTGGCCGCGTCCGCCGCCGAGCCTTTTCTCGCTCCTGACGGGCCTGCGACAGGCTGAGCTGACGGGCGGTCTCAAGTTTTTCGCACAACAAACTCCAAGCCTGTACGCGATTGGCTTCCCGGGAACGCCCCCCTTGGCACCGCACCTCCGTACCGGAAGCCCCGTCACGCAGCCAAACGGTGGACGACGTTTTGTTGATTTTCTGTCCGCCAGGTCCCCGCCCGAGCACAAATCGTTCGCGGACGTCTGCGATCCGCACCCCCAGCTTGATTAGCCGTTGCTCGATTTGAGTTGGTAAATCCATCTTACGGTCCTTTTTCTGCGCGAACCTACTCTACTTTTGCGAGTCAAACGCCCTGATTCGTATCAACGCAATTCTCGTCCTATGTCTATCGATTCAAATTGGTCTCAAAAAATCCGCTCCGAAATCGGCAAAGCCGTCATCGGCCAAGATGCGGTAATCGAACGCCTGATGGTCGCCTTGCTCGCCAACGGCCACGTGCTGCTAGAGGGGATGCCCGGGCTCGCTAAGACCCTGCTAGTCAAATCTCTAGGGACGGCACTGGGAGTGCAATTCGAGCGCATCCAGTTCACTCCGGATCTCCTACCCAGTGACGTGGTCGGCACGATGATCTTCCAGCCTAAAACCGGCGAATTCTCCGCCCACCGGGGTCCGATCTTCGCCAATCTTGTGCTCGCCGACGAAATCAACCGCGCCCCAGCGAAGGTCCAGAGTGCATTACTCGAAGCCATGCAGGAGCGCCAAGTCACTATCGGGGGCCAGACCCATCCCCTGCCTAAGCCATTTTTTGTGATGGCGACGCAGAACCCAGTGGAGCAGGAGGGCACCTATCCGCTGCCCGAGGCGCAGGTTGATCGGTTCTTGTTTAAACTCATCGTCGACTATCCCGAACTGGCGGAGGAAGCGGAGATGATGAGCCGCTGGGGTCAGGTCACCAAAGCCCCCGAACTGCAGGCCGCTTCCTCGGGAGAGGAACTGCTGGGACTGCGCCAAGCCGTGGACAACGTCCATGTATCCGAAGCCGTCCAAAGCTACATCCTCGCCCTTGTCCGCGGCACCCGCGCCCTCACCGTGCCCGACGCCAAAGGTTACCGCTTGCTGAGCTTCGGCGCGTCGCCGCGCGCTTCCTTGGCCCTCTATCAGGCCTCCCGCGCCTTGGCCTGGCTACGCGGTGATGACTTTGTCTCACCGAGTCTCATTCAAGATATCGCCCACGATGTGCTACGTCACCGCGTCGGCCTGACTTACGAGGCTGAAGCGGCGGATAAGAACGCCGATCAAATCATCTCCGAACTGTTGGATAAAACGCCCGTGCCCGCTGCGGAGTAACGGTAAAATCTTTCTCCCGGCTCTTTATCTTTATCCGCGTTCCCCGCCTCGCCGCCGAACCGAGAAAGATAACGATACAGCGAAAAGACAAAGAGCCATTCTAACTCAAACTCGTGCCTGACCCTGCTGACTTCGTTTCGACCTCCGCCCTCGCGTTGCTGCGGCGCTTAGAGTGGCGGGTGCGTCATGCGGTCGAGACCGTGCTCAGCGGCGAATACCGTTCCGCCTTTCGCGGGCGCGGGATGGAGTTTGATCAAGTCGTGCGCTACGAGTTCGGCGACGACGTGCGGGATATCGACTGGAATGTGACCGCTCGGCTGGGAGAGACCTACCGCAAAAAATTTGTCGAGGAACGCGAGATCACCTTCCTCGTGATGTTCGAGGACTCGCCCAGTCTGCAATTTGGCTCCGGCGATCAATCGAAGCGGGAAGCGCTCCTCGAACTCGCCGGGTTGGTCATGATGCTCGGCGCCGTCAATCGTGATCGCGTGGGTTGTATTCACGCTACCCCTACCGGCTATCATTTTCACGAACCGATGCGCGGGCGCGGCGCGATCATGCACACCGCCGCCAACCTCGTGGGCAGTGCGCCCCCGCCCATCACGGAATCGAGCGCGGTCGAAATCCCTTGGCGTCTGCTGGCCAAGGCGGCCCCGAAGCACTCCATCCTGATCTGGCTTAGCGATCACCCGCCGCGCCCGCAACCCGAGGGTTGGCCCGTGCTGGCTCGCCGCTACCAACCCATGGGCTTCCGCATCGACGATCCTTGGGAACGCGAGTTGCCCCGCGGCGAGCGCTTCGCCGCTTACGATCCGACCACCGGCCAGCTGATCACCCTCGATGGCAGCAAAGCCGAGCGGGATGCCCATGCGCGCTGGCAGGCCAACCGCGAGGAAATTTGGAGCCGGCTCTTCCCGGATCCGCTCAGTCGCCTCGCCTTGACCACCGAGGAAGATCGCCTCGATGCTCTCGTCCGTTTCTTCCGCGCCCGCCTCGCCGCCCGCTAGCCGATGATCGACTACGCCTTCCAAGATCCCCTCTGGTTGCTCGGCCTCCTGGCCTTGCCGATGGCGATGTGGTTGCGCACGCGGCGGAAGTTGCCGGTGCGGATCGTGCCCTTCGCGGCTGCTTGGCATCGGCCCTCCCCCGTCAACGCTTCACGGCTGCCGATCGCGTTGGCCATGTTCGGTGCCGCTCTGCTCATTGTCGGCATGGCCCGGCCGCAGAAACTAGAGGATCGACGCGAAGTGCGCCAAGAAGGCTACGACCTGATTCTGGCGATTGATCTGTCGGGCTCCATGCTTTCCGAGGACTACCAACAGCGGGGCCAACGCATCAATCGTTTGCAGGCCATCAAACCGGTCATCCAAGCCTTCATCAACGAGCGGACCGGCGACCGAATCGGCATCGTAGTATTTTCCGGGCGCGCCTATACTTTGGCTCCCCTCACGTTCGATCACAACTGGTTGGAGCGCCAGGTCGGTCGGCTCAAAATTGGGTTGATCGAAGATGGCACGGCGATTGGCGATGGCCTCGGCGTGGCGCTCTCCCGGTTGGAACAGACCGATCGCAATACCAACAACCAACGCCAGGGCGCCTTTGTTATTTTGCTAACCGATGGCGCGAATAACTCCGGTGCCCTGCCTCCGATGGACGCAGCGAAGATCGCCGCATCACGCGGTATTCCGGTTTACACCATCGGCGCGGGACAAAGCGGCTACGTACCTTTCCCTATCATCAATCAGGAGACGGGCCAAGTGGTCCGTTACGAACGCACCTTGTCCGAGCTGGATGAAGGCACCCTCCAAGCCATCGCCGAGACCACCGGCGGCGCTTATTTTCGAGCGGATGAGAGCGGCACGATTGAAGCCGCCTTCGCCGCCATCGATGCCGCCCAGAAAATTGAGTTTCGCGCGCAGTCCTATCTGATCAGCGACGAGCTGTTCTTCTGGTTCGCCGGTCCTGGCGCCGTGCTGCTGCTCCTCGCCGCCGGTCTCGCCGGCCGCACGCGCACCGGCAAACGCTCCACTCACCAAATCCTCTCCGCGACCTGATGAGTTTTTATTGGCCTCACGCCTTCTGGCTCCTGCTACTGCCGCTCGGATTTTTGACCTCCGAGCTCACGCGGCGCGTGCGCGCGGTCAACATCCGCCATCCGAAAATGATGCGCGCCGAGGCCTCCCCGCGCGGCTTGATCCTATCCGACAAGTCCTCCCTCTCCGCCGCGATGCCTCGCGTGCGCTGGCGCCTTTGGTGCGGTCTCGCGCTCGCCATCACCGCCTTCGCCCGCCCGCAGTGGGGCCAAGTCGAAGAACCGGTCTTTGAACAGGCCCGAGAAATTTTGATCGGGGTGGATCTATCCAAATCGATGCTCGCGCCCGACGTCACCCCGACCCGATTGGATCGCGCGAAACTTTTGATAACTGGCCTCTTGGAACGCCTCGAAGGCGAACGAGTCGGACTCGCGGTTTTTGCGGGCACCGCTTTTTTGCAAAGCCCCCTCAGTGCGGACTACGAAATCCTGCGCGAGTTTTTGCCCGCGCTAGATCCGTCGTTCTTGCCGGAGGGAGGCACCGAATACGTCGCGCTGATCGACACCGCGCTGGAAGCCTTTACCAGAGAATCGAGCGCCGACCGTTTCCTCATCGTACTCAGTGATGGGGAGTCACAGACGGAGACCTGGCGGACGCGTCTGCCTGAGCTGAAGGAACGGGGCATTCGCGTCATCAGCCTGGGCATCGGCACCGCCGCTGGCGCCATGCTGCCCGACGGCGCCGGTGGATTCATCAAAGATGAACGCGGCGCGGTGGTGCTCTCCCGCCTCAATGCCAACACGCTGGAAGAACTAGCCCGCCGCACTTCGGGCGTCTACCGCGACGCCAGCGCCTGGGTGGATCTGGCCGAGGTCCTCAGCCAGACCGTGGAAATGGGCCGCGCCGGCGAATTCTCGGAGAGTCGGCACGCGCGGCGCATCGAACGTTTTCAATGGGCTTTGGGGCCGGCCCTGTTGTTTCTGCTGTGGAGTATTTGGCGCGAGTTTCCTGTGCGTCCGCGCCAGCGCGCCATTGCCATTCGGGCCGCTAAATCCGCTTCCGCGAGTGTGGTCATCGGATTGGGAGTCGCCTTGGGTTCGCCTCATTCGTCCCGCGCGGTTGAAGAAGTTCCCGCGCCAAACCCGGCCGAAATGATTGCCGGTTTCGAAGCTTCGCTCAATTCACTCATCACTCGCTTGGCAACCCAACACCAGGTGGCTTCGATCGAGTTCGCCGAAGTGGCAGAAGAAACCATCACGTGGGGAAATCAAGTCCTGCAAGCCGGTCAGCCGCCGCAGGTATCAGTAATCTACGATGCCCTGCAAGCGGTAGATCGGGGTGAAACCATGGACGAAGCGGCCGCCGATTGGTCCACGCTCCGAGCGGAATTGGAAAAGTTGTTGGAGGAATCCCAAGAGCAACAAGATCAGCAACAAGATCAAGATCAGGACGGTGACGAGTCCGAAGAATCCGAGCAGGATGAATCCGAAAGTGATTCCGAGGGGGAGTCCGGCGACGGTGAAAGTGACGAAGAGCAAGACGGCGAAAACGGCGAATCCGATCAGGAGGGCCAAGACGGCCAGGAAGGCGAAGACGGAGAAGACGGAGAGCAATCGGAGAACTCCGCTGGTTCGGACGGGGAGCCTTCCGACGAAGAACAATCCGAAGGCGAAGGCTCCGAGCCCGAAGAGCAGGAACAGCCCACTGACCAAGAACGCGAAAATGCTCAAAACGCCTTTGATGATTTAGGCGAACAGGAGCCTGAACCCGAACCGGAATCTGGCGAAGCCCCGCAGCCCGAGCCACCTTCTGATCCGAACGAACCCTCTCCCGGCAACCAATCCATCGGCGGACAGCAAGTCCAAGATCAGGAAGCCAAGAACAACCCCGAACTCGTCGTGCCGCTGCAAAAACTAGATCAGCTCAAGGACCAAGACTCTCCCGCTCAACTTTTTCAACTCATGCAAGATCCTGACGCCCAACCGCCCAAGTCGGGCCGCGACTGGTGATGACCATGCCACGCTTACTTTCCCTCTTCGTTTTTCTTTGTTTCACCGCCGCAATGGCGTCGGCCCAGTCCGTGCGCTGGCAACCGGCCGGCGGTATTCTCGAGCGCGGTCAGTCGACTGATCTCGTGCTCATCTTTGAGAACTGTCTGCCGAGCGCCGGCGTCGTCATTCCCCCCGTGCCCAATCTGGTGCTGGGGCCGCCGCAACAATCAAACCAAACCTCGAGCAGCATCATCAACGGCCAGATCACCACTCGTCGGATGCTATTTTTCGCCTACGCGGCCCAGCCCCAGGCCGGCAGCCAAGTCACCATTCCTGCGTTCACCGTCGCAACCGATCAAGGCAATCTAACCGTGCCCGCTGCTCGGTTTGAAGTGCGGGAAGCCACCGTCGGCGATACCAATATCCCGGTCACGCAAGTCGCCCAATCCCAGTTGGAACTCGGCGCGGCGAGATTCTGGGCGGGCCAAGTCATTCCCGTAACCTACCGCCTCGAGGTTTCGGCGCGGTTCCGCGCGCAGCTCGGCGGCAACCCCACCTGGGAACCTACCCCGTTGGTCGTCGAGGCGTGGAACGAACCGACGCGGGAATCCTCCGGGGTCGGCGGTGATGCCCGTAACATTCTCACGTATTCAACGCGTGGTTACATCAACGCGCCGGGCACCTACGTGATCCCTTCGGTGCAACAGTTGGTGAACATCGGCATTCCCGCCGCCGGTTTCCTGCAAACCCTGCGAGCCGAACAATACGCCATCACCAGCGACTCCCCCCAGTTGGTGGTCAATCCCTTACCCGTGCCCGCGCCCCCCACCTTCGATGGTGCCGTGGGCGACTTCCAGCTCACTTCGCGAGTGGTGCCGGAAAATGCCGAAGTCGGCGAACCGGTCACCTGGACCTTGACCCTGACCGGCACCGGCAACTGGCCGAACATCCCCGGGCTGCCCCCGCGACAAGCTTCCCAGACCTTTCGGGTCGTGCAACCAGACGCCAAACGTAGAATCTCCGAGGGCCGCCTGTTTGATGGCTCCATCACCGAGGATGTGGTCCTCATCCCCACTCAAGCCGGTGAATTCCAACTCGGCCCGGTTGCCTGGAGCTTCTTCGATCCGATTGCCGGAAAGTATAAATCGATCACCGTTCCAGCTACGACCCTGCAGATTAATCCGGCCGCGGTTCAACCCACCGCTCCGCCGGTCAATCAAGGCTCCGGTGCCGCCGGGGCCACGTTCGCCGGAGGCAGCCCATCCACGACCAACAATGCGACCCCGACCCCCGCATCGCCGACGGAGATTCCCTTGGAAATCCTGCCCGGCACCGGCTCCAGTCCAGCGCCGCTGACAAACTCTCGCACCATCACGATCGCGGCGCTGCTACTCGCCCTCTTTCCCGCCATCTGGGTCTGGTTAAGCAGCCAACATGCCCGGCGCCATGATGTCGGGCGACCCGCCCGAAGGGCCCGGCGACGCTTGCAAAAATCGTTGGTCGAAATCGACCGTCAGACTGGAGTCGCCCCGCACCCGCATCTACTCAATTGGCAGCAAGACAGCGCCATCCTTTGGCAACGCTCGGCGGCGACCCCGCTCGCAGCGTTGTTCGATGGTGATCAACGCTGGATCGAACTGTGGCGCGAGGCCGAGCGGGCGCTCTACGCCGAGTCGGCCACCCTGCCCGATGACTGGTCGACGCGCGCTCAACAGGCCTTGGCGAGCAAGTTTGCCCCGCGTTTCCCCGTTCATCATATTCTCGCTCCGCGGCACCTCTTCCCCATCTGGATGATCGTTCTTTTCTGGAGCTTGCCGAACCAACTTCCAGCCCAAGCGGCCGAGGCTTACCAAAGTGGCGATTTCATCACGGCCGAGGAAGGGTGGCGGGCCGCCGTCGCGGTGAATGCGACCGACTGGGTGGCGCATCATAATCTGGCCTTGGCGCTGGCCCAGCAGAACCGATGGAGCGAAGCCGGCGCGCATGCCGCCGTGGCCTTTGTCCAGCAACCCCGCCACCCGTCGACCCGCTGGCACCTTACCTATACCTTGGAACGCAGCGGTTACACCCCGCCCGTAATCGGAGAATTCATCAACCCCCGCTGGACGCACCGAATCGCCCAACTGGCCTCCCCCGCCGAATGGCGTTACCTGCTCCTGCTTGGCGTAGCAGTCGGAGTGTTCGGACTGACGTTGCTGCTGTTGCATGCTTACGGACGGCGCATCATCGGCTGGCGACTTCTCAGTTGGCTGCTGGGGCTGAGTTCCGTCGGTTTGATGGCATCGGCCTTGTTCAGTATCCAAATTTGGGGCACGACCGCAGATCACCGCGCCGCGCTGACTTGGGAAGCGGGAGAACTGCGCTCGATCCCCACCGATCTGGACAGCGAACAGCAAACTGCTCCGCTCGCCGCAGGATCGCTCTGTCAGGTGGAAGCATCTTTTCTGGGCTGGCGGCAGA
>Ga0208414_1001907_pt1 | contig 14783 bp, 23 predicted proteins | sample AntAceMetag02UKE_FD_184770 | JGI IMG/M metagenome (GOLD analysis project Ga0208414, IMG submission 184770) | Saline lake microbial communities from Ace Lake, Antarctica - Antarctic Ace Lake Metagenome 02UKE (SPAdes) (version 2) | ecosystem: Environmental > Aquatic > Non-marine Saline and... | reverse complement strand
GCGCTTCTAATGCATCATTAAGAACAGCCATAAATTCATGTGCGGAAATATTCATGCCTTTATGAGCCGCTAGCATGTCTTTACCTTCATAGACCGATGGTCCGCCTGTTCCAGTAATAAAAAAAAAGGTCTCTGCGCCCTTCTTTAGCGTAACCGGGTCAGAATTTGCGAATCGGGGAGCTATGGCAGGGTTGGCAATATGAATATCTATCAGTTCCGCCCAACCTTTCATATAATGAATCAGTCGTACTTCTCCTGCGGAATGCTCTGTCAGGCACATAACGCCCAATTAAGCCGCTTGGACATTCTGGCATTTGGGTTGCGTAAGCAAACCACCTGACACGTCGGACTTAGCATAGCGAATGACTTCATCTGCCTATAGTGACCTCGTTCCAGTATTGCGATCTCCATTGCTTTAGGTGGAACATGCACATATTGTGATCATACCAATCCACCCTGCAACACTAGCAAGATATCGCAAAGCCTTTCGCCCTGGTGGTGCGAAGGGTGATGTCGCTAAGCCACGCTATAATAAGTTTGTTAAGTTCTGAGTTGTTCATATCGAATTTCTTCTAGTTTTTTACCACCAATATCAACTTGTTTGACGATTCCATCTCTTGTGAAGCCCTGTTTCTCATAGAAGCTCTGCGCGCGTTCATTTTCCGTCAACACCCATAAGGAGATAAGCGTTGGATGAAGTGCGTCAAGTGTTTCAATAGCAGCACCAAACAATGAGTACCCGGCGTTTGTGCCCCAATATTGCGGCAAGACATAGATGCCATAGATCTCGTAGATCTCACTGCGCCGCCCATCGCGATTACGTCCGCAGGTAACCCATCCTATAATTTTCGAGTTCAACTCTACAACGAAGCAAGACTGCTCTGTGTGCGATAGTATGTACCGCCATCCCTTACTACGCTCTTCAACATTGAGACTTTCTAGATAAGAAGCAGGAACAACTCCTTTGTAGCATTCTTGCCAAGTCTCTACATGTACAACTGCAATTCCTTCCGCGTCTTCTAACCTCGCGATTCTAAGTGTTTGAGGCATGGCTGGACCCTAACGCCTAAATCAGCGCGCCAGCGTTAGCTGGCCCGCTACATTTATTTGTTATGTGATTGTCCAATTCAGCTAGAGTTTGTTTGCTATCACTAAAATGGAATGCCGCAATTCCAATTCTGATCGCAGCTTGCACATTGCCTAACGAATCATCAATAAACAAAATGTCTTGGGGCTGTAGTCCCGATATTTCTAGCGCTCTATCGAAGAATTTACTATCTGGTTTCGCATAGCCAATCTCAGAAGAATTAACGACCACATCAAGTAGCTTTCTCAAATCGGTAGACTGTAGATCCTTGGTAAGTCGGTCGGTTGCATTAGTAACCAGAAATAACTTGGTTTCGGGGAATCTACTTTTTATCGCGTCAACTAACTCGTAGTCCATTGAGCATGGCGCAGACAACCATGCAGTAATTAGTTGCTCAATAACAGAAGTATTCATTTGAGAACTCAACTTCTTACGAACTAGCTCGGACCACTCGTGATGACTATATTTGCCGGTGATGGCGGGAATAAGCACCTGTTCTGCAAATGCCTGTTCGAAAAAGCTACCTTTACGTAGCCCGTTCTCCGCTTCAATAAGGTCGACAGCTTGATTATCCCAATGACGGATAACGCCATCTAAGTCTATAAAAATAGCTTTATACATTTTCTTTACTCACGAAACCCACCAGCCACAAAACGTAGCTGCAGGAAAACCCAAACGGGGCGTGTCTGTTTATTAACGAACGACATCACGCGTGTGTCCCCTTTCTGTGTCTTTTCTGCATTCTGCCACTATGCCGCGATGTTTCCATAGTTATTTAGCTTCTCGATATTAAGGATCAAACAACACATCTGCTGTTGGCCCTGCATCTTGCCTTTAGATCTTAACGAGAACCGTCTCAGCCCTTTACTATGGCCGACGTTGCTCTGTACTCCTTTAGACTTTTTACCCTGGCGCATCTTCGGTTCTGCCTCAACTAAAAAGCTCTGGATGCCCTCATCAGCATAATAATAACGCCAACAGTATACCTGAGGGGGTGGTTTTGGGGGTTTCTTTAAGCCTGAACACCTTGTTAAGCGGCAGGAAAAAATGTAGCTCCTGCCGTCAGCATCAATTGTTTGCTATGCATCAGTCGGCCACCCCCAGAGTAATGGCGTAAATGACTTCTCTAACTTATTACAAATAGAATTCCAGCGGTCGATCTTGTCCTTACGGTAAAGTGGGTGAAACCCAATATCTAAATAGATCTTAATCGCCGACAGTCTTTCATCTTGGGTGCTGCCGAATATTTTTGACTTGCCCAAAGCGAGCAACTGCCTAACGACGGCCCCGCATACCAGTCTCCCAATACCCCGCCCTCTGTGAGCGGGCATAACAGCAACCCAAGCAAGCTCTACCCAGTTGTTGTCTCTTGATAGTCCGCAAGCTACTGCAACGGGTTCTCCGAATTGAGTGATGAGTACCATTGAATTCTCAACAATCTCGTTCGAGAGCCGTTGCCACTGATATTCCGTGACCTGCCATCCAATCGATGCTTGCACCTTCTCAAATGCAACTCTCTCCACTACGATCTCGACTGAGTATGTGTCGACATTCTCTGCTCTCGGTGGCTGACTGTCACTGGGCCAAGAGAATGGCACGGTCTCGGCTCGTTCGAAAATCGGCACTTCGTTAGGATGCATAGCGCTTTGCATCAGCGGCAAAGTACCAGCGTATACCACGCGATATTTTAGATATCACTTTTAGCTGCCCAAACTCTTGCGATCAAACGGATGGAGCCACCCTCATGAATAGGCAACTGCTTATGGAGGCGGTCTCTGAGCCCTTTTCGATCTGACTCGTTTAACGAGAGCACATAAGTAGGTGCCGGGCCTTGCCTGCCGAGAACACGTGCCCTGTAATCGTCAAAATTTCTAAAGATTGTTTCTAGTTCTAAAGATTCTACAGTGACATTTTCTAACCCGGCGTCTTCAAACAAACCTCGTAAACCTTTGCTAGTCGAATTCGGGAACCGGTTGCTCTCATGCAATTCTGCGGCACTGGGATCTAACTCGACGACGGCATCCCAAAAGTATTTCATGAATTCCATCTTCCCTGAATAGTCCTATATATATACCGCCACAATACCACCGGCGCTAGCAACCCGCTTCATTTCACGCAACCTGAAATCACATAGTCGAATTTCGAATCTTGAAATGATAGATCCATTGCATTCCCAACCTGGCAATGCCCGGCCGCCCCTAACCTTCGTTGTGCCGAATTGACAAAGCCGTTTGACTGGTCGATGGCTATCAGTTCCGCAGATTTTTGTGTACGGAGTACCGTCTCACTTAATACTCCAGTTCCACACCCTACATCTAACCATTTTTTTCCAGGCGAAGCGGATCGCCATTCGATAAAGGAACGGCTAACAAGAAGACTCCACCGTCCCATAAAATATTCATACGGATCACCATAGATATATTGAAGATAGACTGCCACGCCCGACCGACGAATGAACGGTGTAATGATGAGTATTTTTGGCGATATGGTTCACGCTGAGTTTTCGAGCTTTGCTTGGACACTGAGCGCTTCCAGCGTATTCGTCAGCTTGATCGCATGGGCCGCAGTCGCGGGAATTTCTGAGTGGCTCCTCGGACTCATCTATAATAAGTTGCTGGTAGATAAACAGGACACTGGAACTATGACTCAAAACTATCCTTTCAGGTCTTTCATCTGTCGCATGAACACTTAACGAAAAATTATGTGCCATCTCGATACATCGCTATTTACTCTAGGAGAGATTGCGGATGACGAGTGCAACAAGTTCTTCGATTGCCCCCAGCTGTTCGAATGTCATGATAAGACCTCAGCCACATAGCACTGCACATTAGTCACCACCCTGATTATTCTGTTCATGCCAGTCTTCAACTCTGCCCGTTCCGGATACGTTTAGCATTCTCCAGCAAGGCATGAAGCGGTGAATAGTTTCACCCGTCACCTTGATCGAACCCAACCCTTCCTAGTAGTTCTGCTAGATGCGTGGCAACAGAACGTATTTGAACTGCTCAATATACGATCCAGGCATAGCCCTAATCTCTTTCAGAGAGACACTCATAACCGCCCATTTCAAAATCACGACAGATCAATGGGCGCCTATCGTAAATAGAACAAAGCATCGTATTTCGATCCAAGGCGGCACACCATCCATCATCCAAACGGGACATAGTCATTCCACCCCACTGATCAAACTCGATAAATTTTTCAGGGACACCTGTATCTGAAATAAGCATTACCTCCAAGCGACAACAATTTGCTTTGCAGGTTGAGCATGTTACGTCACTGGACGAGGTTATCACGTCAATTGTCATTCTCTATCTTGCACCCTTGCTAAACTGCCAAATTTTCCGGTCTTCGAGTCCCCATCGCCTTGCGACTAATAGAAGAAGATACAAAGTAGTAACGAAAGTTGCCATTCTCAGCTGAACCGTAATTTCCTCGGCTTGAGCCGAGGTTAGCCGAGAACGAGCAGTGGCAATAACCATGGTAATACCGGATAAGGCAACGGTTACAATCGAGACATCCGGCAAAAGGTGAATTGTTTCAGTTTCAAACAACGGCATCTTGCTCCCAGTTAAGCGGCTACTGCCTAGACTTGTTATGCAATAGATCCTGATTAACTTCTTCGAAATCGATATTAGTATCTCATAAACCCTTTTTAGAATTGCCCCAAGGGGATTTTCTTTCAAAAGTTGAAATATATAGACTCTCAACTTTTTTTCTAGCCCACTCGGTTCTACGTAGAAACTTGAGTGACGATTTAATAGATGGATCGCTCTTAAAGCAATTGATCTCGATTCTGTCAGCCAATCCGTCCCAGCCATAGTGGTCCATCAATCGCGTCACAATGTTCTCAAGCGTTACACCATGCAATGGATTTTCCGGTTGCTCACTACTCATACGATAAATTCACCATCTTTGGGCTCTGTAGTTATATTAGTTACGGCACATAATCCTTCAAATTCGGACGTAAATAACCCGACAAATCAATGACGGGAAGGCTGAGATTACCCCAGGTATTTCACCAACGACTCCTGTGCAACCCTAACTCATGATGGCATCTTACGTCCGAGTTTGGGGAGGATACGACAATATACTTTTGTTAGCGTTGTCACACACTTACATCGCATCCTTAGCTGGGATATTTTCGATTGTAGCAATCACAGATACCAAGGAATGATAGAACGCTAAATGCGCATTCATTTTCCCTCCAGGAGTATCAATTTGGTGAATATCTTTGCCGTCGTAACCAAAAACTACATATTTCCCTTTAACGCTATCTGCTGATACATCTCCATTAAGGAGGTCCACTAATGATAGATGCGTATAGGTTTTGGGAGGTAACCATCTATATTCAAATTCAGATAGGCTATTAAGTGGTATCTCTTTGCCATCTAGATACACTGTGTGATCTTGCACAACAAAACCTATTCCGTATATGGACTCCAAAGCATGAAAGTATAACGATCCCACACTCTGATTTTGATAGGATTCCACCAAGTATGCGGGCGCAATGCTATCTATGAAACCTACTGCATTCGCATTTTGGCTAAATCCTTTCATCGGTATCCAACCAGAATCACCCTTCATTCCAGCTCCGATAGTCTCATATTGCTTTGCCAGGTAATGGTTCGACGGTAGAACATTCGCATGTTCTTCTGTGTCATCTATTCGCGCTTGAAGCGTAACGGGGATGCTAGGTAATGCTGACACTAGGAGGAGGTTTGCCTCCTCTGTTTTTGGCAGGTCTAGGAAAAATTTCAGCAAGACTTCTTTTGCACCAAGTTCCGCCAACTTGAGAATGCCTGAGGCTAAGGCATCTCGCTCTGCAGAGTAGGAACCAAGCTTTTGCTCACTTCTCTCGTCGATCAGCAGCAGCACTGTTTCTATTGGCGCTGCGATCAATTCAAACGGCCATATAAGAATTAAAATTATTATTGGATATTTCATGCGGCCCCTAGAATGCTCGTGCCCTTAATAATATGAGCGCGTAGCACCGCCTTGTACGTTAAACCTAAGGCATCTAAAAATGAACCCCTAACATCACCAGGCCTTCTGTCGGGGTTGATATTATCCGAATTACACATCGCAATAAGCGCCAAGTCTTGTGACCTGCCTGCCATTTTCAGGACCATTTGATACTTGAGAGTATGGTGCTCCTAGGAGAGAGTTACCATGAAGAAGAGCACATACACCGACGAGCAGATCGTCAGGATACTCAGAGAGGCTGATCAGATGCCAGTCGCTCAGGTGGCGAAGAAGAACGGTGTGAGCGAAGCGACGATTTATACATGGCGTAAAAAGTTTGGCGAGATGGAAGGTGAACGATGTGCACCATCTTAAACAGTTGGATCAAGAGAACGATCGGCCAAAGAAGTTGTTGGCTGAACGAGATCTTGGGATCGAGGTAATGAAAGAGGTCAGCCGAAAAAAGTGGTAGCGGCGCCAGCACGGCGACAACAAGTCGCATACGCGTTTAAGTGCGGGCTTTCACAACGAACGGCTTGTAGGTTGTTCTCCTTGGCGCGATCCACATTGGCTTATCAATCCCGTCTGGCAAAGAAGGATGCACCTGCTTTGGCGGCAATGGTACTGAGTTTGTTTCTCACGCTGTTTTGAAATGGCTGGAGCATCGCATCGAAACATGGAGAAAGGAGTACAATCAAACAAGACCCGCTGCTCGACCAGGGGCCTGCTTTGGACGAAAACCCATCCAGTTCAATTCAGATCAATTCGCGGCCGAGATCGCTGCGCGAACTCGACTATGTTCCGCGCGCGAAAGATCATAAAAACTTGCCGCTATTACCGTGACACCAATCATGAACAGAACACCTGGCCCCATCGCCAGAGCGAGGGTCCGCAGAGCCTCTGGATCGATCGTCTCCACCGTAGCACTAGGCTGAATCCCCGCCAGATCTACCACCACACCGGAAATCACGATGCCGAACCCGCCAATAGCCTTGGCCGCAAAGGATGACGCAGCAAAGTAGATGCCTTCGCTTCTGCTGCCGTGTTTTTCCTCATGCTGATCGGTAATGTCAGCGATCATCGAACCGATCATGACAGTCAAAACGCCAATACCCATGCTACTTATTGCATTGCATGTCATCACCAGATAAAACAATAAGGGGTCGCCCGGTTCTGGGAAGAGCCCCAACAAACTCAGTATGATCGGCAGTGTGTTCCAGACCGCAAACCAGATCAGTCCGCCGATCAGCAAAGTTTTCTTTTCCTGAAAAATGCGCCCCATTGGGGTTGCCAGCCCTGCGCCTAGAAAAGTGCCAATGACAGAGGCTGGAAAGCTAAGGCCGATCAGCGCAAGACTGAATTGAAAGTACAGCGTGCCGAGGTAAATTGATAATGCCGCAACCATGCCCATGGTCATGCCAAAAAGTACGGCTGTCAGAACAACGGCTCTAAACGATCGCAATCCGAAAGCCATCGTCGCCTCACGCAGGACATGCCGAAAACTAAAACGAGGACCATCTGGGTTGCCCTGGGGCAAATACGGAATATGACTGTGTGTTCCATAAGCGGTCAATAGAACGCCAACGAAAATGACGACAGAGAACATGGCGGCGAATCTTGGGTACGCTTCCGGATTTAATTGACCATTGGGATACTCAGGCGTCGCCCCGAAAAATATCTGCAAACCGATCAGGAACACCATCAATGTACCAACAGACTGCAGAATAGATCGCAGCGACGATAATAATGTCCGCTCCTGATAATCGTTAGAAAGTTCGGCCGTGAGCGATGTGTGCGGAATCGAATAGACGGATTGTGTCGTTCGAGTGAGCACAGAGAAAATGACCAGCCAGAGGAACACCTGCGTTTCATCCAGGCCCGCGGGTGGCGAAAACAACAGGTAAAAACAGATCGCAAAGGGTGCCGCAGCCGCATACATGAACGGATGTCGTCGTCCCCAGCGATGACGAATGCTATCAGACCAAGAACCAATAACAGGGTCACTGATCGCATCAACCAATAGTGCGATAACAATCGCGAGACTAGCGAGAAACCCGGATAAGCCTAATACCTGATTGTAGAAGAACAACAGAAAGAAGCCGAAGGACGTAGACTGCACGCCTTCAGGTATTTGCCCAACAGCGAACATAAGTCGCACACGCCAGGTCAACGTTCCAGCAGTCGGAGTGGTCACGGATGCTCCCCTTACTCAGTTATAACAAGTCAGGCGAAGATCAAAAAAAATCCTGTGCCGTCCGATGTGATTTGTTGCCGCAAAACTAAATCTGAAGCCTCTGCAGCGCTTCAAGACAATAGCGCACACTGATCTGAAAATGCAAAATTATTGATGGTCATTGCCCAGGGTTCGCTGCGCAGTTTTTCGACTTTGTAGATCCTTGATCTCAGTAATCTCACACCCTTCTTTGATCATCTCAATGAGTTGTTTTATACGCTCGGTGATCATCACCGCAATACTTAGTATCGCCTCAAAGTTGTGTTGGCGGCACGGATACCTTCAGTCCAGATGAATTGCGCTGAGGGATCCCAATCAATGCCGTTGTATCCAAACTTAGCGCCAATCTGCTCCGGCGTATATTCAGTGGCTAAGCTGCACGGAAAGTAAACGTGTCGGAGTTGAATGATCTTATCGTCATGACGAGGCATAGTCGCCAGCGCATTGGTTGCCTGATTAGCTGGCATGCTCGATATCCGACATTGTGAATGCTGAAAGGAGTTCATGCCCCGCTGCCTCAAGGTTTTCGTAAGCGCCGGTCTGGCGATCTATGACGCAAACTATAGATATAACGATCACACGATCTGCTTTAAGTTTTTCAAGTGCATCAATAATAGCACCACCGGTAGAGACAACGTCTTCAATGATCGTGACACGCTTACCCGTTAGATTGGGGCCTTCTGCATATTTGCATGTACCGTATGACTTGGCTTCTTTACGAATGAACGCACAAGGAATTCCCGTTACTTGACTCAGCATGGTCACGACAGGAATCCCACCCATTTCTAGTCCTGCCAAATATTCAGTTTCTGGGGGTACCAGTTTGGCCATCTCTTCACAGATTGCTTTCAAGATTAGAGGGTCTGACTCAAAGAGGTATTTATCAAAATAGGTGTCGGAGACTGTTCCTGATCGCAAAGTAAAAGATCCCTCCAATTTAGATGAACTACGTACCCTTCTTGCTAGGTTTAGATTTACGCTCAATATCACCTCCTTTGTGACTGCTAACGCCCACTTAAGCCGCACGGAAGTTCTAGCGCCGAATTTGAGAATGCAAATTTGAGGACAGGTTACCTCGTCGGAATAAGTGCAGCGAATGGCTTCAGCTGCATGTTAGGCACAGCTCCTCATAACAGTCAAATCACGGCTTGAAAATTGAAGGTGAATACTGTTGCACAGGATCGCCTAGCATCTCTACCCACTCTGGATCCCGATGCGGGAAGACAACTGGCGTGCAATTCGTAATCTCGAAAAAACCCTTGTCGCTTCGTGAAGTTGCGAGCACATACTCGTCACCAAGTAATAACATTCTCGGCAACGAGACTATGATGGTCTCCTCTGCCTTAACAGAACCTCTCCACACTCGGTATGCCTCAACCTCGAAAACTGCCACATCTTCAGAGAGGCGCAGTTCCCCCTACATGGGAATAACTGAAAACACGGCGTCTACTTGGGCGAGAATCATATCTTCAGGTCTACAAGATGTCGCGAGTGTAGATGCTGAGTTCAATAAAGCGGTAACAGTTAGAAGAAAGAGCGTTGGTTTCCAGCCGAGAACGTTCATAGAAATCTCCAAGCGGTAGCTAACACCGTACTAATAGGCGCAAGCTTTACCGCGTAGCGTCCCAGCGACTGTAGGGAGCTAATTGAGCACTCGGTTAGGCGAGTTCGAGCGATGGTGCAATGGATGCTCTGAGTGCTGGTTTTGCATGAATGCGTAAGCCAAAATTTGTTGTAAAAACACTACGCGATGCAGGCGTGGGAGGCTAGCGAAATAAAAACCTATAGGACGCGAGTGGTTTGCTTATTGCTTGATACAGTGCGGGATGATCATGTACATGTGCAATATTGTAACAGCGCGAAGTAGAGGGGAGCAGCCATGGTGAGCGGGTTGAACTTGACCTGTCCGTTGGATCTCAGGAAGTTTCTGTACACCATTCGCTGCGAATAGCTTTTTGGACTTCAATTATTTCAGCATCAATATTCATGGTGTAGCTGTCTAATGCCAAGCTAAGCGGCGCAGCTTCGCCGCATCCTGCTTAAATATCTTGTTAGGCAGATGATCGCTGCATACGCACTGCAAATAGGTATACCCCTGACAGAATTATTACAACACAATCCATTGCTATTGCGGGTGCGGCTTTACCTAGAAATTCTTGTCCGTATAACAATACTAGTGACACAAATACAACTTTGCTAAATGCCGCTACAGAGATTGAAAATACACGGTTTTTTTGGCTAAAAAAACCATAAATCAGAATTGCTCCCATGAGTCCTACCAACGCAGACCAACTTCGGATAACGATATTTTCAAGCGTCCCGTTGAATGAAGCGCCAAACATTGATTCGAGCGCTGCTTGTGGAGCGTAAACCCCGTAGAACATTGTGAATGTCAGTACCCCTGATACCAACATTACCCACTTGATGTTTTTGATTATGAAATTCATTGTTTTACTAGGTTCCTATTGGACTGAGTGTTGATCTTTATTGGCCTACATCCTTCCGCCTAACACCCAGTAAAGCCGCGTGGACGTTCTGGCGCTGAGCTTCCGAAGCAATATCAGTGACAGGTTGCCAGGACAATTTCATGTAGTACCTCTACAGGCAGGAATGAAGCACAGTCAGATACATCGAATACTACATCTATGGGTTCGATAGATCGATTAGTGAATTCTAGTGCCTCCGTTTTCCGTTCAAAAGCTATGGATGTGGCCAATGAACTGTGCGCAACCGCATCGATGACCAGGGAACTATCAATTTCGTCGTAAATTGCCAACGTTAAGTGCGGAAGATAGTTGAGAGATTCCATGCTTGGCTCTTGGTCAAGCTTACCTGCATCACGCCACAATTCCCTGATCTGGTTTGCAGATTCATTGTCACTTCGAATGCTTATTGCGTAAGGCATAGGATAACTGCGCCACCTAACAACCCATTATATGGCGGAAAGTGCATTACTCTATGATAGCGCGTTGAAATAAGAGCTGGCATTGGGCCAAAAGCTGAAGTCACGCGCATCTACCATACTATATTCCAGACAATTCATTGATTTGGCTGCATCGTCTTTTCACCTTCGGACTTAAGTTCATTCTGCTCGGTGAATAGAAAGGAAGATAGGTAGACAAGAACGTCGACACGAGACATTAGGCGCATGCACTCCAAAGCAAATCCCAGCATGTGGCGTTGCCCAATGTGGTTAAAGTAAATGGGTCTGGGGTATAAATTATTCAGCTGGTCCCAGACATCTAGAGCAACGTTTCGGTGCTCCAGTTCTTCTATCAGGTGCCATTGAAACAATCGTGCAAAATTTTCCTCAACGTTTTTGCTTTCTAATAAACCCGAATCGAGCAACATAACAGCGCCTTTGGACGTATATAGCTCAAAACCACAAGCTATTCCGATACAGAAATCTAACGATTCATTCGACATCCAGTCTTGAAGCTCCTTCTTGCAACGACCTTCAATGTCTTCAAGGCCGCTATAGCCAGGCTTTCGTATTAACTCGTTGAATCGTTCATGCTGCTGATAATGTTGTGCTTCCTGCCTGCAGAATCCATCGATATCATCTAAAAGAACGGGATCAGTGATGAATGACGTAGCACTTCGCATTGTCTGGACGAGGAATGGCTCGATATACGGGTTATATAGTGAAAATCCAAGTGTGAAGTATGAAAGCGTTGGATCATCTTTGATCCAAACAGGATTGAACGTCCTGGGATCGAGGAGCGGGAATTTTATCTTCCTAACGGTAATCGTCATCTGCAATGACTCTCTGGGTATAGAAGGAAAAAGCAGGCTACATTGGTCCGACTGCAGAGTTCGACAAGCCACATAACGCCCAGTTAAACGGCGAAGCGGTCCGGCGCCGAATGACAAATTGTGACTCACATTTTGTCGTTGGGTGCTCCGTCCAACTGGGCGTAGCGCATGACTTCAACTGAATGTTAGGTAGCGGACGGTGTCCATGCATACATAAGTACATCCGTGACTTCTCCCGGTGACAAATTAGGAAACTCCATATAGTTTCGGAGCCTGCCTTCAAATTTAAACTCGCACTTCTCAAGAACATTAGCCGAGTTTCTGTGCTCATGGTGGCAATAAGCAAATAATCTTTGAATATTTAGAGTCTTACTGAGTTTTACAACTGCGCCAAGAGCTTCAGTAGCATAGCCCTTACCCCATTGCTCTTTTGCTAATACAAAACCACTCGACGCAACCAGTGAGTTCATGAGATCGAATCCTGTACTACCGATAATCGAGCCCGATAGCCGATCAGTTATCAGGAAGGCGCCGCCCTCACTCCCTCGCCATTGCTCTACCCAAGACTCTACAACCTGCTCCGTTGTTTCCAGAGATTCATGTCTCGGCCAGGACATGTACTTCGCAACAGCTTTGTCATTTGCATAGACCTCAAAGATATCGCGGCCATCTCCAATTCTCGGTCTTCGAAGAATTAGTCGTTCGGTTTCTAAAGTCTCGGGGATTACCTGCTTCATTACGAACTACCTAATGCCCGTCATTACGGGGCATCCCATACGTGGCATTGCTATGCATTTAGAGATGCCTCTACTTGAGTCAAAGCTTCCTTATTATTTCCAAAGCTTAGTAGCTCCATAGCTTTCTCTAAGTCGAACCAACCAAACTCATTATGCTCACTTGAAAGCACAGGATCTTTTTCTATTCGAGCCGAGTAAACATACTCTTTAATAAATAATGTATCTTTAGAGTACTTAGCTCTCCATTCATCTTTTATCGGATATTCATAGAAATACTCAGATGAAAGTAAATTCAAGACTATAATCCCAGACTCTTCATGCACTTCACGCTGTGCCGTTTCTTCAAGTGTTTCGCCAGTCTCCATTCCACCAGTTATTCCTTGCCAAAAAGCTGGTAAAGCCAGCTCAGGTTGAGCCGTTCTTTTAAATAGAAGGTATTCTCTCTTTGCCTTACTCATACGATAAAGGAATACATTGATTGAGTTAGGCTCTCTCATATTTACTCCGGCCCCAGTATATAACGCCCGGTTAAGCGGCGTAGACGTTCTGGCGTTGAAATCGCAACGCGATTTGCGTGACAGGTTGCTACGTCCGAATGACGGCGCCGAAGGCGGAGGTATGACTTCAACTTCATGTTATGCAGCGCCAATTTATTTTCCACTAAACTGCTCCAAGACGAGTTTAATTTCTGATGCAGTTAGCGGCCCCACATGCCGATATGCCTCATTGCCATCACTCGCAACTATAATAATTGTTGGCACAGCATGAATTGAAAACGCTGCGCTAAGCTCCTCTTGCTTTTCAATGTCGATCTTCAGAAATCTGAAATCGCCTAACAATAGCTTCACTGACTCATCAGCCAGAGCCGTGCGTTCCATGATCTTGCACGCCCCACACCACTTTGCACCAAAATACAGGGAAATCGGCCTCCCCCCATCGAGCATCGAAATTATCTCTTCAGGTAACTTGTCCTGACTTATCGATGGTGCAGATGCGAACTCACTGACGGAAAGACCTGGTTCATATCCGAGAGATTTGATGGCCTCGAACATAGCTTCCAACGAGGTGTGGGTTTCGTCGTACGAAACGGTGAACAGATCCCTAGAGAGATCCACCATAACTTTGTCTACACCTTGCAACTCTGACAGAGCTACCTCAACCGAGTTCGGTCAGCTCATTCAAGTAATGCCATTTTGACTTTTCATCATGCCTGCAACGCCAATCGTCACGCGTTTCATACTGTCTTCTCCGGCAAATACCTGACTAGCAAAGAATAGTGCTACTACAATCCCAAAAAACACCTGAGTTTTCATTGTCTAATTCCGGCACAATTTTGACGGTGCGCATAACGCCTCGTTAAATGGCGAACCCCAAAGCAATTCGTCCGAATGAGCGAAGCAGATGACTTAAACAACATGATAGGTTTCATACTCTTCATCTTTGAATTGGACCCAATGGATCGTCTGGATAGTGGCACACGTCTTGTCCAGGCTTGCTCGAGCCAATCACCAAAATGACCGCTTCCTCATCATTACAGTTGGTAAAATGATGTGCGTTTGGTTCTCCTGCAAGGAAAGAAACAAAACAACCCTTTTTCAGTTCCCTTTCACCATTATTATCAATGAGAGTGGGGTTGCCTGAAAGTACATATACAAATTCATCTTCACCTTCATGCCAGTGTCTCAATGACGTAAAGACATCTCGCTGCAGGACAATATGGTTGACGCCAAATTGTGTGACGCCAAGCATTTTAGACAAATACCCTATCTGAATCTTTTCAAACCTCTCTGGTCTTAGCGGTTTTTCTACGGACTTTGGAATACCACGCGCTATATCAACCTCGGAAATATGACTATGTCTGGTTTTCATGTATCAAACTGAAATGGCTACACTTTGACGGACACACAAATTCAAGTAATTTGATTAAAACCATAAGAGGTGTGTCATCACATGAAGACAAAAAAGGAATCCACAAACTACTCGCCAGAATTCCGTAAAAATGCGG
>Ga0208414_1001906_pt1 | contig 14784 bp, 10 predicted proteins | sample AntAceMetag02UKE_FD_184770 | JGI IMG/M metagenome (GOLD analysis project Ga0208414, IMG submission 184770) | Saline lake microbial communities from Ace Lake, Antarctica - Antarctic Ace Lake Metagenome 02UKE (SPAdes) (version 2) | ecosystem: Environmental > Aquatic > Non-marine Saline and... | reverse complement strand
GGACGGCGAGGCTAAGAACTCGTGGCGGTTTTGGGTGTATCCGGAATTGGGTTCAGTCGAACCTGACCGGGGTGTGTTGTTAGCCACTGAGTGGAATGAGGGCGTGAAGGATGCTCTGCAATCGGGGCGAAGCGTGTTTCTCACTCCATCAAAAGAATCTGTTAATCACGCGGCAACCGCCAAATTCTGGACCGAATTTTGGAGCCATGGCGAGTCGGTGGGATCTATGGGTATTTATTGCGATCCCGAACATCCAGGTTTGGCGCAATTTCCAACTCGGTCTCATTCAGACTGGCAATGGTACGACCTGTTGACCGATTCATATGTTATCAATATCAATGATCTCCCGTTTGAATTCGATCCGGTTGTGCAGATGATCGACTTCTTTAAGACCAGCTATCGTCTGAGTTTGGTTATGGAAGCCAAAGTAGGGAAAGGCCGTCTGTTGGTAAGCACATTAAATCTCGGGAATGAGTCTGACCGAACTCTCCCTCAAAAGCAGATGTTATATAATTTTTTAAAATATGTTGGATCGGATGATTTTGAGCCGATTCATACTCTAACGGTTGAGCAGTTGGACGATTTATTTTAGAGAAATTAGGTCGATGCTGAGAAGGATAAAAACGCTAGGAAGTCTTTCCCTCTGACGCTTACATAAGCAGATTGACGAGGTTTAACGCCTTTTTTTTTCGATCCTGGATCCATTAAGATGCCTTTGAAGTTAGTTATGAACTAATAAAATTTTGGTCTTTTGCTACTACTTCGTTTCGCTTACTTTTTAGTTAACAAAATTTGCCGGATAGATAATATTAAATTATGAACAAAAAAGGGAAAATCCAGTTGTTGGTGGCACTCACACTAATGATTATCTTTACGGCATGTGGAGTGGATGGGGCAACTCACTCGTCAGAAACCTCAGTCGAGTCCAAGCGTCCAAATATTCTCTGGATATCGCTCGAGGACATTGGACCGATGATGGGCTGTTATGGGGACGAGTATGCTTGTACGCCGGTGTTCGACAGACTTGCCGCCGAAGGCATCCGCTATACCAAGGCCCATGCGGTAGCCCCGGTTTGCTCTACGTCTCGGTCGAGTATCATCACGGGTATGTATCCCAGCTCGCTGGGAACGATGCATCATCGAAGCAATACGCAACCGCCTAAATTTGCTAAAATGTTCCCGAGCCTCTTAGCCGAAGCCGGCTACTATACCAGTAATAATGACAAGGAAGATTACAACATGGGGAGCGTGCATGGCGACACACGTAATGAAAAGAAAGATGGAACGGTTTGGCAGGATAGCAGCAAGCACGCCCATTGGCGGAATCGTCCCGACACTTCGCAGCCGTTTTTCTCTGTCTTTAATTTTATAGAATGCCATTCCAGCATCACCAAGTATTCGGAAGACGAGATCGTCTTGGAGCGGCTCAACCGTCTCAATCCGGAAGACTTTCATGACCCTGAGAAGGCGCCGATTCCTCCCTTTAACCCAGATGTGCCAGAGTTTCGTAAGACCTGGTCGCGCTATTACGATGCGGTCACGCAGGTGGACTACCGAGCGGGAGAAGTGATTGACCAGTTAAAGGAAGATGGTCTTTGGGAAGAAACTATTATCATCGTTTGGGCTGACCATGGAGTGGGTATGCCGCGAGGTAAACATACGCTTTGGGAGCAGGGAACTCTTGTTCCGCTGATTGCGCGTTTCCCGAAGAAGTATCAGCATCTGGCTCCGGCTAAACCCGGCTCCGTGATCGATGGCTTGGTGACCTTGATGGATCTGGGGCCATCGGTTCTGTCATTAGCCGGTCTCGATATCCCTGAACACATGCAAGGACGTCCGCTCCTCTGTAAAAACGGCCCTGGCGAAATCGAATACCGGGATTACGCCTTCAGTATGCGTGACCGACTCGATACGCGGTTTGAGATGGTCCGGGCCGTGCGGGATTCGCGTTATCGCTACCAGCGCAATTTTTTCCCGCACCTTCCTTTCAAACCTTTCGAGGACTTCGAGTTTGGCGCGTCAGTTGTGCAAAAATGGGCAGAACTTGCCCGCCAGGGGAAGCTTACCGGCGCTTTGGAAATACTAGCGATGCGCTTCAAGCCGGTCGAGGAACTCTACGATTCAGAAGGCGACCCCCACTTGGTAAACAATGTAGCGTCCGACCCGAAATACGCAGCTGTGCTCAAGCGGATGCGAGGTCAACTCCACGATTGGATGCTGGAAACGCGCGATATCGCCATTCTCGAAGAGTCGGAGATGCTGGGGCGCCTGAAAGAAGGAGAATCGCCTTGGGATCTCGGTCAGTCTTTGGACAATTACGAGCGGATACTTGAGACGGCTAACCTCCAAATTAAGGGCAAGGCAGCGATCCCTGAGTTGCTGTCCCGAGTCAAGGATCTCGATTCCGCCATTCGCTTTTGGGCGGTACTTGGTCTGGTGGTTACCCCATCCGAGGATCCCTTTGTGATCGCCGCTTTGCGTTCGGCGTTGGCTGATAAATCGGTCAGTGTCCGCTTGACTGCAGCCGAGGGCTTATTCAACCGCGGGCATTTTGAGGAGGCACTGCCAATTGTTGTCGAGGCCTTGGACTATCCCATTGTTGCTGCTCAAATCAGGGCTGCGGGAATTCTCGATTCCCAACCGCCGGAAGCCGTTGAAAAACTTGGCCCGGCTATTGAGCCATTGAAAAGGGCGGTTGAGAGATCTCAAGTAGCCGCTCTTCTCGGAATTCCGTATGGACTCAATTATCCTTTCCAGCGAGCTCTCAAAGTTGTGAGCGGCAAGGAGAATTATTATCGTTGGGGTTCAGGCGCTTCGGGAACATCCGAATTGTAGGAACTACTTAAAAAATTTAATTAGCCACTGTATTACCATGGATATTTAACTACAGATTATCACTGATAACGCAGATAAGAATCTTACAAAATATTCATTAAAGCGCGTACCCAAATCATTTATGCTTTTTATGGCTTAGAACCCCAAGAAACCTCTATGAAATGTCTGTAACGAATAATCAAAAAACATACACGAATTTCAAATTTATATTCCCAACATGCTTGGCCATAATAGGCTGCTTCTCGTTGAACTTGTCTGCCCAAACAACGGCAATAAACTCACAGGCGAATCGAGTGGCTGAAATTTCATTCCAGGCGGAAAAGAGCCGGAGCAATCCGTTTCTGGAAATCAAGCTGGATGTCGTGTTCACCGATCCTCTGGGAACGCAGAAGACTGTGCCGGCTTTCTGGGCTGGTGGAGACCGGTGGAAAGTCCGCTACGCTTCCTCTATACTGGGGACCCATCATTACCGCACTCAGTGCAGCGATACCGGAGACGATGGCCTGCATGGGGTCGAAGGCCGGATCGAGATTAAACCCTATTACGGAGAAAACTCGCTTTACCGCCACGGTCCCATCCAGGTGGCTTCTGATAGTCGGCACTTTGAGCATGCTGATGGTAAACCATTTTTTTGGTTGGGCGATACCTGGTGGAAGAATTTGTGCAAGCGGATGACTTGGGACGGATTTAAAGAGCTTTCTGCCGACAGAAAGAAAAAAGGGTTTTCAGTGATCCAGATCGTCTGTGGGCCCTATCCGGATGAAGGTCCATTTGAACAAATGTGGGAAAATGAAGGAGGGATGCAATACCACACGAAGGATTTTAAAGTAATCAATCCTGAATACTGGAATTATGCAGACAGGCGTTTGCAGCATTTAGTTGATGCAGAATTCGTTCCAGCAATTGTTGGTGCCTGGGGCCGGGCTGATTGCGATGCGATGAAAAATGTCGGTGTTGATGGGCTCAAACGACATTGGCGTTATCTTATTGCCCGCTATGGCGCGTATCCTGTGGTGTGGATACTCGCTGGTGAGCTTCATAATGACAGTAAATGGGGTGTTGGGCCATGGGCGGAAGTTGGCCGATATGTTGGAGCTATTGATCCATATCAGCGTCCGATTACGATTCATTCTGGCGGAGGACGCAGAGGGGAAAAGGGTGATAATGTGCTAATCAGCTATGATATGGTTGGCGGATCTCATGATCAAGCTGTAGCTATTAGCTCGGCTATTAGTAACTTTACATCAACCTATAGCAAGGAGCCCGCCATGCCAGTGTTGGTGGGAGAAGCGGTTTATGAAGGACATATGCAGACGGGATTTCCGTATGTGCAGCGACATCTGTTTTGGATGTATATGCTTAGCGGTGCCGCCGGACACACCTATGGTGCCGCCGGAGTATGGCATGCGAGTGTGGAAGGCAATCCTGGTTGCGCATCCAATGCATTCGGAGGCCGCAAGGTATATGACTGGACAACCTGGCGCGAAGGGATGAATTACCCTGGTTCCACCCAGCTTGGGATCGGCAAAAAGCTTTTGAAAAAATATAATTGGTCTCAGTTTGAACCTCATCCTGAATGGGTTGAAGACGGCAGTTTTGCGGCTGGAATTCCGGGTGAAGTGCGGTTTATATACCTGCCGCGTCGCAATATCTACAATTGGACTGGTCCGGAAGTGAAAAACCTCGACCCCAGTGTTGACTGGCATGTGTATTATTTTGATCCGGGCACTGGCCGAATATTTGACCAAGGCACGATAAAGGCGAAGGCCAAAGGCGCCAAAACTTCGTCGGAACCAGTTACTTTCAAAATGGACATTCCGTCTCCACAGGACTGGGTATTGGTGTTAGAGCGGATAGGCAGGGGATAAAATATGAAGTCGCCGACTATCAGCTACCCAGTCCAGCGAGTTCTCAAAGTTGTGGGCAGCGAAAAGAGTTATTATCGTTGGGGTTCAGGTGCTCTGGGATCACCCTAATTTTAGGAACTGCTGATAAGTAAATAACCACTTTTTCGCCATAGATGTTTAACCACAGATTTCAATGAAAACACAGATAGAGATATTCATAAAACGCGAAATTAAATCATTCGGGCTCCTTTTGATCTAGGATGTCACTAAAATTCTATGAAATGCCTTTGACGAATAACCAAAAAAAAATTATGAAACTTATATTCTCAACATACCTGGCTATAATAGGCTGCTTCTCGTTGAACTTGTCTGCCCAAACAACGGCAATAAACTCACAGGCGAACCGAGTGGCTGAAATTACGTTCCTAGCGGAAAAGAGCCGGAGCAATCCGTTTCTGGAAATCGAGCTGGATGTCGTGTTCACCGATCCTCAGGGAACGAAAAGAACCGTGCCTGCTTTTTGGGCGGGGGGAAACCGCTGGAAGGTGCGCTACTCATCCCCGATTCTTGGAACCCACCAATATCGTACCCAGAGCAGTGATAAGGGAGATGAAGGCCTGCATGGAATCAAGGGGCAGCTCGAAGTTATACCCTTTTACGGAGAAAACAAGCTGTACCGCCACGGTCCTATCCAAGTCGGGACTGATCGCCGACACTTTGAGCACGCCGACGGCACGCCCTTCTTGTGGCTGGGCGATACCTGGTGGAAAGGTCTTTGCAAACGGCTGACTTGGGAAGGGTTTCAGGAACTGACCGCTGACCGAAAAGAGAAGGGCTTCAATGTTGTGCAGATTGTGTGCGGAACCTATCCGGACGAGTTGGGGATATTGCAGCCGAGCTGGGAAAATGAAGGGGGAATGCCTTATTTGGATACAAATTTCAGCTTGTTGAATCCCGAGTACTTCGAGTATGCGGATCGCCGTTTTGAGCACATGATCGACGCTGGCATTGTGCCCGCGATTGTCGGTGGTTGGGGACGGGCGGTGAATTTGAATGCAGTGGGGATTGATGGATACAAGCGCCATTTCCGCAATCTGATTGCCCGCTATGGCGCTTACCCTGTGGTTTGGATTATGGGTGGTGAAACGGAATCGAAACAGGGACCATGGTATGCGGCGGCGGAATATCTGGACGCCACAGATCCCTACGATCGTATGTTGACGAATCACACTTCACACCTGCGTGATGCGCTGGAAGATCATGCCGTTTTCGATTTCGATATGGACGCGACCGGGCACGCAGATTACGAAACAGTTAACGAGGCCATCAGAAAAATCATCTATTACCGGGATGTTGCGCCGATCAAACCGGTCTTAACTGGTGAAGCCTGTTACGAGCAGCACATGCAGGGCAATTTCGCCGATTTGCAGCGCTACTTGTTTTGGGGCTGCATCCTTTCCGGTGCGGCAGGACATACCTATGGCGCGGCCGGAATCTGGCACATGGGGGTGCCCGGAGAACACGGGAACTGGGGCGGCTGGGATCATCAACCCTACGACTTGACGACCTGGCGCGAAGGTATGGATTTTGCCGGGTCAGCTCAACTGGGTCGGGCCAAAGCGTTTCTTGAGGAATACCCGTGGCATCGTTTTGAACCGCACCCGGAGCGGGTCGGGAAAGGAGATCCGAAGAAACGTCCAATAGAATACGACGAGTATGCTTCGGAAGCGCGATTCGCCGCTGGGATTCCGGGTGAGGTGATTGTCATTTATCAGCCGAAACGCGAAAACTATGTATGGGATGGCATTCAGGTTCAGAACATTGAATCTGGCGATTATTCCGTTCTTTACTTCGATCCGGTCTCGGGGCGGCGATTTGATCACGGAATCGTATACATCTCCGGTGAATGGACTTCTCCGAATGTGCCTACTCCTCAAGACTGGGTCATGGTTCTTGAGCGTGTAAGGAAAAAGTTATAAAAATAGAAACATATCTGCAAGCATTGGTGATGATTCGGAAAGCATAGTGGATTCCATTATTAAATGTTTAAGATTCGATTTACTCGTCCTCTAGTGAAGTTATCTGCATTTTTCCCCGTCTTTTGCATAAGCCTAACGTTGGTTGCCGAGGAAGGACTGAGGATCGACTTTGCCCATAAAATCGTGCCGATTTTGAAGGAGCACTGTTTCGAATGTCACGGCGGCAATAAATCCAAGGGCGGAATGTCTATCAATACACGGCGTTTATTTCTGGAAGGTGGGGCAGCTGTACCAGGAAATGCGATTGAGTCACTATTTCTCGAGTTGATAGAAGATCCGGATCCATATTACAGGATGCCGTCCGACGACAAACCACCGGTGCCGGAAGCTCAAGTGACGTTGCTGAAGCAGTGGGTAAATGAAGGTATGGACTGGGAAGCTGGTTACACTTTTGGCGAGCCGACTTATGAGCCGCCATTGCGGCCGCGTTCTCCAGCGTTGCCGGCTGTAGTGGATGGGCGCGATCATCCGGTGGATCGTTTAATCGATTCTTATCTTGCCACTGGCGATCGGCCGTTTCCGGAGTTGATCGATGATTCGACTTTTTTGCGGCGTGTTTCGCTCGACTTAGTCGGGTTGCTGCCCACCGCACGGGATGCCCGGGCGTTCCTTGCTGACAATTCTCCCAATAAGCGCGACCGATTGATAGACGATCTTCTCGGGAGAGACATTGATTACACCGAGCACTGGCTCACGTTCTGGAATGACCTGCTGCGCAATGACTATGATGGTACGGGTTTCATTACTGGCGGCCGCAAGCAGATCAGCGGCTGGCTCTACGAAGCGCTGAGGCAAAACAAATCCTTCGATGCGATGGTGCGTGAACTGATCGCTCCGCCCGATGCAGAGAGCTCCGGGTTTATAGATGGAATCGAATGGCGCGGGACCATTAGTGTCGCCCAAAGTCTTCCAATCCAATTTTCGCAAAACGTTTCGCAGTCGCTCCTCGGCATCAATATGAAGTGCGCTTCTTGTCACGATAGCTTCATCGATCGTTGGACTTTGGCTGAGGCTTACGGATTGGCGGCGATTTATTCCGAAGAACCGTTGGAGTTGTTTCGCTGCGACAAGCCGACGGGCGTGATGGCGGAGGCGGGTTGGCCTTTTCCGGAAATTGGTCAAATTGATTCCGAGGCGACAAAGCAAGAACGGCTGGAGCAACTGGCCGCCCTGTTCGTCCATCCGGAAAATGGTCGTGTCCCGCGAACGATCGTGAATCGGCTCTGGGGACAATTGATGGGGCGGGGCATTGTGCATCCGCTCGATGCGATGAGCACTGAACCGTGGGATGCGAATCTTCTCGACTGGCTAGCTTCCGATTTTCAGAAAAATGGTTATGATCTCAAGCGGACCTTGCGTTTGATTGTTACTTCGAACACGTATCAAAGTAGTGGTGACTCGGTCGGAAGCTTGGACAAAAATAGCAAATACGCCTACAACGGTCCGAGCCCGAAGCGACTCACCGCGGAACAGTTTGTCGATGCCATCTGGCAACTGAGCGGATCTGCGCCCGCCGCTTTTGATGCTCCTTTTTCGCGTGGCGTTTTGACACCGAAGCTCTCGGAGAGATTCGTTGTATCAAGCTCTTGGGTCTGGGGACCGTCGGCGGATGCAGGGCTGCCTCCGAATGGGGAGAAGATTCTACTGCGTCGGGGATTCAAGCCCGCAAAACCGGTCCGATTCGCTGGTATCATTACTGCTGCAGAAAATGCGTTTGTCCTGTATTTGAACAACGAGAAGGTTTTCAGCGGGTCTGGGTGGGCCAATCTAAGAGGGGGATCTCTCGCAACGAGATTGAGTGACGATGCGAATGAGATTCTCATCGTAGCGGAAAACCGTGGTAGCAAGCCAAACGTTGCCGGTGTATTCTGCGCAATTTATCTTCAATACTTGGACGGCACCGTGGAAACAATCGTCACCGATGAGAGCTGGCAAGTCAGCGAGACGGTTCCTGAAGAAACGCTTCCCGCGAATTGGAAGCTCGATGAACAAACTTGGCACGGTGCGAGGGTGCTTAACGATACGGAGTGGAAGGAAAAAACAGATGCTAATACAGGTATTGCCTTAGCCAAAACGTTTGTGGAAAGCGATCGAATGCTGCGCTCTTCATTGTTGAAATCCGATAGCCTGATGCGTTCGCTCGGTCGCCCGAATCGAGATCAAATCGTGACTTCCCGTCCCAATGAACTTACTGCCTTGGAGGCAATAGACCTCTCCACCAGCTCGATTCTAATTGAAAATTTACGCGCTGGTGCGGAAAGCATTACACGGGCTTCCGAATCAAACGCGGAATCGATTATCGAGGAAGTCTATTACCGATTGCTGAGTCGTCCGCCGAACAAGAAAGAAAAGGCGCTGCTCCGCAAAGCGCTTGGCCGTTATCCTGATGTAGAGGTTGTCACAGACGTTCTTTGGGCGATAGTCATGACTCCGGAATTTTTCATTATTCGGTAGACCCCGTACTACTCGCCTCCCGACATGAAATTCGATATTGATCCGACCGCTCCTTATTCCATTGTCCGCCGAGACTTTCTCAAGAAGCTCGCCCTCGCTTCGGGTGCTGCTTGGATGTCTGGCGCACCACAGTTGGTTCGCGGTAATGGGCTTCAAACTCCTGCAGCCAAGGCTGATGCTTGTATTTTGCTTTGGATGGCCGGAGGAATGGCTGCTCCGGAAACCTTCGATCCGAAACGCTTTGCGCCTTATGAGAAGGGCATGGCGGTAGATTCTGTATTGAGCACGTTTCCTTCGATCGACACGGCGGTGGATGATATCAAGATATGTGCCGGTCTTGAGAACATAGCTCGCGTCATGGACCGCGGGACTTTGATTCGCTCTGCAGTGCAGCCCGATCTTGGCAGCATACTGCATTCGCGACACCAGTATCATTGGCATACCGGCTACGTTCCGCCCCAAACGGTGGCTTGCCCGCATATTGGGGCCTGGATGGCCCGTGTGCTTGGTTCCAGAAACGAGGTCATGCCCGCGTTTATAAACATCGGGCAACGTCTCGAGGGCGTGGGTGAAAAGGAGGAACTGAAGGCCTTTACTACCGCCGGCTTTTTCGGAAGCGAGTATGGCCCAATGAATCTGGCTTTTCCGGAGCAAGCATCCCAATCGGTCCGTCCGCCGGAGGGCATGACGGGCGAGCGTTTTACGAATCGCAACAAGCTGTTCCGTAAACTTGTGGACCGTAATCCCCACCGAGAGTACGCTAGCGATTTTCAGCAGGAATCGCTGATGCGATCGGTGGACAGCGCTTACCGTTTGCTCAACTCGAAGGAACGTGAAGCATTCGATATTGAAAAGGAACCCGATGAAGTTCGTAAAAACTACGATACCGGTCGCTTTGGACGCGGGTGTTTGCTGGCGAGACGCTTGGTCGAGAACGGAGCCCGTTTCGTCGAAGTGACGACTGAGTACGTGCCCTTTTTACATTGGGATACGCATGCTGACGGGCACGACACCGCCGCACGGATGCACGGTGAAATCGACCGTCCGATAGCCCAGTTGGTTCTCGACCTAGAGGAACGTGGATTATTAGATCGTACCCTTGTCATTGTGGCATCGGAGTTTAGTCGCGACGCCTTAATGGAAGGTAAACCGGGCTCGACTGCAAATGATCAGGCCGCTCACAAGGGCGACTTTATCACAGAAAAAAAACACTACGGATTGCACCGCCACTTTACCGGCGGAACCAGCGTGGCGCTGTTTGGCGGCGGGGTTAAGAAAGGTTTCCTTTACGGAAAGACAGCCGATGAGCGACCGGTCGTCGCCGTTGAAAATCCTGTAACCATTTCCGACTTACATGCTACGATTATGACGGCGATGGGCGTCAGTCCGAAGACCGAGTTTTCTATCGAAGGCCGCCCGTTCTATGTGACCAAGGATGGGAAGGGTATGGCGGTCGCCGATATCTTTGCTTGAAAAGTAGGAAAACACAGGCTTTAAGAAGTCTTATGTTTATATCCCGATATCAGTAATGTTCGGCTGTTAGTTTGCACTTAAAGTGCACCACTAATTTGCGGTTCAAAGTGCACCATTTTCCTAATGTCGAACAGGATCAAAATGGAGCAAAAACAAGCAATATCAGGGTTAAAGGACCAGGGCTGGGGTGATCGTAGGATTGCGAAAGAGTTGAGGCTAAACCGGCGAGCGGTGGTGTCACGGTGGTGCAAAGTGGTAAGCGTCCGTTCTAGCCCGGATATTGCATGAAATAGGTATCGCTTAGTTGGTTAACCATTGGTAAACAATGGGTAGCAAAACAAATAACCAAACTAAGCGATGGGCAAAAACAAGCGAAAGGGACTGAGTTTCACAAGATCAAAACGCCGCCGGGTGGAGGCGGACTTCAAAGGGGGCGAAGTAAGCAGCGATGGAGGGCTGCTGTTGCTGCGTGAGGTGGATCAGCGACTCGGCCTGACCCAACAGGTATCCAGCGTGCTGTGCGACAAGCGCCAGTGCGGCAAGGTGGCCCACGATGCGAAAAGTCTGCTGCGCCAGCGCGTCCTCGCGCTGTGCGCAGGTTGGGAGGACTTGAACGATGCGCAGGCGCTTCGCCATGACTCGATTCATCAGGTGGCCGCCGGCCGCGATGAAGCGTTGGCGAGTGCCTCGACCCTGTGCCGGTTCGAGAACGCCCAGTCGCGTCAGGCGGCGGTATCGATCAACCAGATCTTGGTCGATACCTTCATTGCGTCGCATGATCGGCCTCCGGCGGTAATCACCCTGGATTTTGATGCCACCGATGCGCGCACGCATGGGCGCCAAGAGGGACATTTTTTCCACGGCTACTACGACCACCACTGCTTCCTGCCGCTGTATGTGTTTTGTGGCGACCACCTGCTGGTGGCGTATCTGCGCCGCAGCAATGCGGACGGGGCCCGGCACGCGGCGGCCATCCTCAAGCTCTTGGTTGAGCACATCCGGCGGGTGTGGCCGCGTACGAAGATTGTGATGCGAGCGGACAGCGGATTTTGCCGTGACCTGATGCTCACCTGGTGTGATCGCCACGATGTGAAGTATATCGTGGGCATTGCCCGCAATAGCCGCCTACAGGCTTTGGCCTCGGAGCTGATGAGCGAGGCTCGCGTGCGCTTCGAGGCCACCGGGCAAAAGCAACGCTTGTTTACGGCCTTTGACTACGCGGCGGGATCGTGGCGGCGACTGCGTTGGGTCATTGCCAAAGCCGAACACTCGGCGAAGGGCTCCAATCCACGCTTCATCGTCACCAACATCGTGGGCGACGCCCAGCTGAGCTCTACGACCGGCGCTACTGCGCGCGCGGCGAGATGGAGAATCGGATCAAAGAGCAAATGATGCTCTTTGCCGACCGGGTGAGCGCCCACCGGTGGTGGGCCAACCAATGGCGTCTGCTCCTCTCAGGCTTGGCCTACACCCTGATGCAAGGATTGCGACGAATGGCCCTCGCGGGCACGGCGCTGGCGCGCGCGACCTGCGCCACCTTGCGCCTGAAGCTCATTAAGATCGGTGCGGTGATCGTGCGTTCGGCCACCCGCGTGCGCCTCCATCTGAGCAGCCATCATCCCTGCCGCGATATCTTCGTGCATGCTCACGGTGCGCTGGCTCCTCCTCGCTGACGTAGTCAAGCACCGGGAGCCTGCCGCAAATCGAATGGGGGAAAGGGGGCCATATCGACCATGCCATCGATTACCCCATCAAATGCGGCACAATACTCTCTGACTTTATCAATAAAGCGCCGCCGCCTTCACCAAACCGCCTTCATGCAAAATGCGGGCTAGCGCGTATGCAGAAGGGGTTGCCTCTCAGGCTGGCTTTTAAGGAACGCCTATCTCTTGACCTTCCTCTCAATCCGTTAGCACCACAACTACTTGCGTTGCGATAACTCCTGCTATGGGATACTTGTGGTTAAATATACCTCTGGAGTATGTCATGAATCTCTGGCTGCGGCGCCCCAAGATACCATGGGGTCATGCAGACGCAGTCTCTGATAAAATATCAAACGTTATTGACGTTTGGTATTTTCAACTAAATGATAGCTGCGTGATTAAGAAAACGCTACCGCAGAGTTCAATACCCGATGGCATCCGGTCTGGGGGGCTTAAGTCACCGAGTAGCTCTCGGATTCCTTTAAGCATGATTCAGAAGACGGCGGCTAAGCGGATGCTGCTGAGCGCTCAGGAGGTTCCTCAGTTTTCGATTAGTCGGGAGTTGGATGCGGATGAGTTGGCTTCGTTGCGGAGTCGGATCAATACAGGGGTAGAGGTGAAGGAGGAGCGAGTCAGCTTTACGGCTTTGCTGATCTACTTAACGGCTAAGGCACTGCTGAAGCATCCGCGGGTGAATGGCCAGTTCGATGGGGATGCCATTATTCAGTATGATTTTGTCAATATGGCGGTGGCTATGGATACGCCCCAAGGTCTCACCGTTCCGGTTATTCATGGAGTGAACTCGCTTTCGGTGTATGAGATAGCGAAGGCGCTTAAGGAGTTGATCGGACGTGCGACTCGTGGCCGTTTGGCGATAAAGGATTTCGCGAAAGCGACGTTTACGATGAGCAATCTGGGGATGCTAGGCGTTGGCCGTTTCACCCCGCTGATCAATCCGCCGCAGGCTGCGATCATGGGGGTGGGGGCACCTCGGGATTCGGTGCGGAGGGATTCGGGCGGAGGTCTCGTTCCATTCAAGGTAATAGAGGTTACGGTAGCCGGCGATCATCGGGTTCTCGATGGCGCGGAGGTCGCCCGCTTTCTGCAGACATTGCAGGACAGAGTTAAGGATGTGGTTGCCATGGAAGATTTGAAGCCGAGCCGCCTGATGCTAACCGGTATAGAGGAGAAGAAATAATTTTATGCTAAAAGAAACAATCAATGATCTGCAGGACGCCAGCGGACTACCTGTGAGCTTCGACACGGAAACGTGTGAGCTAATTTTGGGTGAAGGGTTGAATGATCCTTCCTACTGCGTTCGAAAGCTACACGACCTTAAGGCAGTTTGGGCGAACCCGATCGCGGAGCCTGACCAAGTAATTTACCGATATACTTCGGCGCTGCATTTTAAGGAGGATGCTTCTGTGTGGGCTAAAGCGAACGTGGCTTACGGTATTGTGATCTTCGTGCCTGGAGTCTTTAGCGGTGAATACGTTAAGAGCTCCGGACAGTTTCACCCACCGGTCCAGTCATGCAATATGGGAACGCCGGAGATTTATAGCGTTCTTTCAGGTGTAGGGCATTTTCTGCTACAGAAAGCCAGCCCTCCATTCGATAAGGTCGAAGACGCCGTGCTGGTTGAGGTGCAGGCGGGTGAAACCTTTGTGGTGCCGCCCGACTACGGACATCTCCAAATCAACCCCGGAAAGGAACCTCTGGTTTTTTCCTATGCGGTGATGAATGGAATGAGCGGGTGCTACGACTCCTTCAAAGAGCGCAAGGGGGCGATCTACTACGAAATGGCCGATGAAAAAAACGGGTTGGTATTCAATTCCAACTATCCCGATAAGTTGCCATTGCGAGTGCTCAAGGCGTCTGAGCTGTGTCAGCTCCCGGAACTGAATGAGAATGTGACTTACCAAGGCATTCGCGATCGCTTGCCGGAATTGCCTTTCTTGACCGATCCGACCGTGTTTCCGGAGTCGGCCAGTTTGAGCCCAATTAAATAATACAAACATCAAAAACTATTATGCTGAAATCAGGACGAATTATTGAATTGAGCCACCGAATGGTACCAGGGAAAGAAGAGTTCCCGCTCGAGATCGAAACCTTCAATGCCGATGAGGTGATGGCCAAGACCTCGCGTGCTAGCACGCATATCATCGAACGCCGTTCGGATATCTGGTATATCATTCAGGAAGTTAAGATGAGCTCACACGTCGGAACCCACGTCGAATTTCCTTACCACCACGTGAAGAATGGTAAGAACGCTGCGGATTATCCGCTCGATCGCCTGATCGGCGAGGCAGTCTTGCTTGATTTCTCCCATAAGAAAAAGGACGAAGAAATCACGAAGCAGGAAATTCTCGATTGCGGGGTGGGGATTCGGAAAGGCGACATCGCCTTGATTCGAACCGACATGCACAAGCTTTG
>Ga0208414_1001898_pt1 | contig 14829 bp, 10 predicted proteins | sample AntAceMetag02UKE_FD_184770 | JGI IMG/M metagenome (GOLD analysis project Ga0208414, IMG submission 184770) | Saline lake microbial communities from Ace Lake, Antarctica - Antarctic Ace Lake Metagenome 02UKE (SPAdes) (version 2) | ecosystem: Environmental > Aquatic > Non-marine Saline and... | reverse complement strand
TAGATTGACTTTTGACCCCCGTCTATTAGAGATCTCTTTTTCACCATAAAACCTGCTGCCTATTTATTAATCAGCCCTCTAATGCTCCAATGACCGCAATTAGCTGACTTCCGCTTATTCTTAAAGATCGATACGCGGCTATAACAAGAGCAGTCCTGTGAAATTATTATCCTTTAAGCCTTTCAAGTCATTGATTACTGTTTTCCTCGCAGCGTACTCTACCTGCTTCGCGCACTCGTCGCTTGCCCAGTCCAGTCACTATGAAATTCCTAGAATAAGCTATATCCCAGAGATTGATGGTGTTGTCAGCGCCGGCGAATGGGACAGCGCCACTCGCATCGAAGTGAACATTGAAACCGATCCCGGCTACAACACCGTCGCTGAAGTTAGGACCGAGGCACTTGTAATGGAAGATGGAGATGTCCTTTATGTTGCCTTCATCGCCGAGGATGACGACATCGACCAAGTGCGGGCTTTTTTTCGTGACCGAGATGGTATTTGGCGGGACGATCGAGTGGGAATAGTACTTGATACATTTAACGATGAACGCCGAGCCTACGAGTTTTTTGTAAACCCTTTTGGTGTCCAAGCTGACAGTATCTATGATGACGTCAACCGAAATGGTGATGATTCTTGGAACGCTATTTGGCAAAGTGCAGGTAAGCTAAATGAACAAGGCTATGTCGTTGAAATGGCTATACCCTTTAAACAGCTGCGTTTCTCCCGTGCCCAAGAACTGCAAACTTGGGGAATCGATTTAGTTCGAAACTATCCCCGAGACCGCCGCAATCGTATAGCCAACAATCCTCAAAATAGAGATATTTCTTGTTATCTTTGTCAGATCAGCAAGATGCAAGGCATGTCTAACCTCAAAGCAAGTCGAAATTTAGAGGTTATTCCTACTTTCACCAGTACCGCCATTCAGAGCCGTGATCCGACCCTTGGTGATTGGGACAGTCAATCCGTGGACCCTGATGCTGGTGTTGATGTGCGCTGGGGTATCACCCAAGACATTTATCTTAATGCCACTTTGAACCCAGACTTCTCACAAGTTGAAGCGGATAGTGCTCAGCTTGATATCAACAATACTTTCAGCCTGTTTTTCCCAGAACGCCGCACATTCTTCCTTGATGGCGCCGATTATTTTGACACCTTTGAAGATCTTGTTTATACCCGCAACATCTCAAACCCAGACTATGGGATAAAGCTAACCGGCAAAACTGGTCGCCACACTTACGGTTTGCTAACAGCAAATGATGAATTTACCAGTTTCCTCATACCTAGGGCATTAGGCTCCAGCGTCGCATCCCTTGGTGAATTTGAAAGTGAGATTGCCATTGGACGGTATCGAATGGATATCTTCGAGAATTCTACCATCGGTGCAGTTTTCACCAATCGCAGTGGTGCTGGCTATGACAACACGGTGATAAGCATCGATTCGGTGTTAAGACCGACCGAAAAAGACACTGTGTCACTGCAGGCCACTCACACAACGTCGGACTACCCTCTTCAAATACAAACTGACTTTGACCAAGCAAGCAGTTTAAGCGACGACAGTTTGCGGGTGGAATACCGGCACAGCGACGAACGCTGGGACTGGAGGGTTGGGTATACCGACGTCGGCATGGACTTTCGCGCCGACCTAGGCTTTATCAATCGTGCTGACTATACGTTCTTTGTAACCACGGTAGGTCACACTTGGCGTGCCGATGGGGACAGCTTATTTACTCGCATTCGAGTGGCATTAGACTACGATGTCACCGAGGATCAATCGGGCCTAAAGCTTGAAGAAGAAACCGAGATGTTCATTAATCTGGATGGCCCACTGCAATCGTTTTTCAATGGTTTATTTGGAAAGAGCAAAACCTATTGGAATGGTCAGTACTTTGATGAGCAATTCAATCAAGTCGTAGTCGGCTTTGCGCCTACCGCAGACCTGCGGATTTCTACTCAAATTCGCTATGAAGATGTGGTCGATTTTGCCAACACCCGACTCGGCCGCTCCAAACGCTATCGACCTTCAATAGACTATCAGCTAGGTCAACATGTGGAATTCAGTTTAAGCCACACGCTGCAAAAATTTGATGTCGACGCAGGCCGACTCTTTACAGCCAACCTGAGCAATCTTCGCACTACTTATCAATTCAACGCCAAAAGTTTTCTGCGCTTTACCTTGCAGAACAGCTACAACAAGCGTGATCAGGATTTGTATAACAATGCGGTTCAAAGTCGCAGCAAAAACCTCACTACTCAGCTTCTTTATAGCTATCGCTTTACCGCCGCTACGCGTTTTTTCATAGGCTATTCTGGTGCCTCATTCCAAGATGACAGCCTAAGTTCAGTAGAACCCACTAAGCGTACTCTTTTCGCCAAGTTTAGTTACGCTTGGCAGCCTTAATATCACCTCTTCAGTAAAGATTTAGTCTCTAAAAGCCCACCACAGGCCTTTGTTGTGCAAATCTTTACAGATTTTCGGCGCCTCACCACCAAAGGCGGACATCTTGAATGAGCAAAGGCAACATTACTGCAACGCACAAATCGAGTGAGGCAATTAGCCGCAACGGCTGACAAAGCACTGGCCAAGCTGGCGGCATCCGGTAATCAAGAATCCTTTAACAATATTGCCGACATCAATAAGCGGTGAGGACTTTAATTGGTCTTTGGAAAAATCAGCCTTACTGCTGCGATACCGCTAATTAATTCATCCGTTCAGCACTGAGGTGCTCAAAATTTAATACTAGCAACCAACAAGGTGTTAAGCGTAAAACTGCAAACCACTAAAAAGTGCACCCTCTTTGGGATTTACTCTGTGACTGTGCACAAAGAACGAGCGCTGCGAATCACTCTGAATAGCTGTTGTCATTATTGCGCCCGACGCCTGCCTAATATGCTGTCTTTAGTTGATTGCTGTCTGTAAAATTAAGGCCCTCTTAAATCATACTTAGAAATAGCCATTATGGGTCAGCACACTTCTCTTTACCGAAATCATCTTGATGCGGGCGCCAAAATGGTGGATTTTGCAGGCTGGGACATGCCTATTAACTATGGCTCCCAGATTGAAGAACACAATCAGGTGCGAACCGCGGCTGGCATCTTCGATGTATCTCACATGACGGTGGTTGATATAAGCGGGCAAGATGCTGAGAAATTCCTACGTTATTTGTTAGCCAACGACGTTGCTAAATTAGATGAACAGGGTCGAGCACTTTACAGCGCCATGCTTAACCACGATGGTGGTGTGGTTGATGACCTGATTGTCTACCGCATGAGCTTCGGATTTAGGGTCGTGGTTAATTGTGCCACTCGAATGAAAGACCTTACTTGGATGGCCGAAAATGCCAGTGGATTCCAAATAGCAATTGAAGAAAGACCGAAACTAAGCATTCTTGCTATTCACGGGCCTGAATCTATCGAGGCGACTTGCAAGGTGCTCTCTGCCGAACAAGCCCAGGCGGTCCTTGAACTTAAGAACTTTCGCGGGATCGAATTAGGCGACTACTTTATTGCGCGTACCGGCTACACCGGGGAAAAGGGTGTTGAGCTCATCATCCCAGAAAGTGAAGCGCCTGAACTGTGGGACAAGCTGCTAGCTGTAGGTGTTAAACCTGTAGGCTTGGGAGCCAGAGACACTCTGCGACTTGAAGCGGGAATGAACTTGTATGGCCATGATATGGATGACAGCACATCACCACTTGCTGCCAACATGGGTAATACCATCGTTTGGGAGCCCTTGGAGCGAGACTTTATTGGGCGCCAAGCAGTGAGTGAACATCAAACTCAACAAGCAGCGGGAAAACTCCCAAAACTTGTGGGCCTAGTTTTGGAAGGCCGTGGCGTCCTGCGAGAAGGCCAAGTTGTTGAAACCGATGCTGGCAGCGGCATAATCACCAGTGGAAGTTATTCACCTACGTTGAAGCATTCCATCGCTTTAGCTAGAATCCCAACAAACAGTACTGCTTGCAAAGTTGATATTAGAGGGACCCTCACAGATGTGAGAATAGTTACCGCCAACTTTGTCCGCTTTGGAAAGAAAATCTTCGATTAAGGCAGTAGAATAACACTGCCAAAAACTAAATCTTGAATAATGAGGATCATTGAGTGAGCAATTTCCCAGACGATTTGAAATATGCGACGTCCCATGAATGGGCACGGCTAGATGACGACGGAGTCGCGACCATCGGCATTAGTTTTCATGCGCAAGATGCGCTCGGAGACATCGTGTTTGTTGAACTTCCTGAAGTGGGCGCCATGGTTAACGCCAAAGAGGAAGTTGCAGTGGTGGAGTCTGTTAAAGCAGCCTCTGATATCTACTGCCCGCTATCTGGTGAGGTCATCGAAATCAATGAAGCTCTTGTAGAGGCTCCAGAAACGGTTAATTCGCTCCCTTATGACAGTGGCTGGTTCTTCAAAGTAAAACTGAATGATCCGGCTGAGCTTAATGAGCTTATGGACGCTGAAGCTTATTCAGAACACTGCGACGGGGAATAATCCAATTCTTCCCGATAGTCGTTTACGTTGATACATATTGGCTTATCCACTACGGCGTGCTTAGCCAAATCACATAATCCCCAAGGGCTGATCAACTTTACACTTCCTGATCAGCCATTTTTCCCTAAAGATCTAAAAGGACGGCAATGCAAACGCAAAAATCTCCCGCGAACACCCTAGCTGCTGCTGGCAATGATTCTGCCCCAACTTTAGAAGCACTTCATTATCACGACGAGTTCGTGGATCGCCATATAGGCCCTAGTGACGAGCAAATTCAAACCATGCTGTCTGCATTGGATTTAGAGTCTTTAGATGCTTTAGTGGAAAAAACAGTTCCCGCAAGTATTTCCCTTAAAAAGCCATTAGCATTGCCTAAACCCCAAAGTGAAAGTGACGCGCTTGCCAGGTTAAAGGCGCTAGCCAGTCGAAACCAGACTAACCGCTCCTACATAGGCTTAGGCTACTACGATACATTCACACCTAACGTCATAGCCCGCAACGTTTTAGAGAACCCTGGCTGGTACACTTCTTATACTCCTTATCAGCCCGAAATCGCTCAAGGTCGTCTGGAATGTCTCTTGAACTTTCAACAGATGGTTCTAGATCTAACAGCGATGGATTTGTCTAACGCGTCCCTACTAGATGAAGCCACATCCGCCGCAGAAGCTATGTCGCTTGCCAAACGAGTAAGTAAAAATCGTAAAGCGTCTAAGTTTTTTGTAGACGAGCAATGCTTTCCGCAAACCATTGACGTGCTTAAGACTCGAGCCGAGCGTTTTGGGTTCGAACTGGTTATTGCCGCACGTGACTCAATTCCTTATTCTGAAATATTCGGTGCCTTGTTTCAGTACCCCTGTGCACAGGGCGATGCCACAGATTTGACTGACACCATAGAAAAGCTTCATGAACAAAACGCTATCGCTATTGTAGCTGCCGATCTCATGAGCTTAGCTGTGCTAAAGCCACCAGGAGAAATGGGCGCCGACGTCGTGATTGGCAGTACCCAGCGGTTCGGTGTGCCAATGGGATACGGCGGACCACACGCGGCTTACTTCGCAACCAAAGAAGAATTTAAGCGTGCGGTGCCAGGTCGAATTATTGGCGTATCTGTTGATAGTCGTAACAAGCAAGCTTTCCGGATGGCACTGCAGACGCGTGAGCAGCATATTCGCCGAGAGAAAGCGAACAGCAACATTTGTACAGCACAGGCTTTACTTGCCAACATTGCCGCGCTGTATGCGATGTACCATGGCCCGGAAGGTATTAAGAAGATATCTCAACGAATCCACCGACTGACTTCAATTCTAGCCATCGGTTTGCAATCAGCAGGCCTTACTCTGGCAAATGAGAATTACTACGACACGCTAACTATTAAAATCGATAGTAGTGATGTTATATCGCTACAAACACGGGCTCGTGAGGCAGGGATCAATCTTCGGCTTGATCAACTCAGCCACAATTCAACTGTCGGGGTTAGTTTGGATGAGTGCGCTACCGAGAAAGACATCGAGTGCCTGTGGCAGGTTTTAGCAGGCGATGCAGCAAAAGATTTAATTGTCTCAAGTATCGATCTTGAAATTACTACCGGCGAAAAATTATCAGTCATTCCAGAAGCCCTGCGCCGTCAAAGCAGCTATCTACAGCATCCAAATTTCAATCGCTTTCACAGCGAGACCGAAATGATGCGCTATATAAAAAGGCTCGAAAACAAGGATATCTCCCTTACCCATTCGATGATTGCACTGGGCTCATGCACAATGAAACTTAATGCAGCTGCAGAGATGATTCCTATCAGTTGGCCTGAGTTTGCAAAACCTCACCCTTTCACCCCTGTCGATCAAATGGCCGGCTATCGGGAAATGATAGATGAATTGGAAGCCATGCTCGCTGAGATCACCGGCTTTGACGCGGTAAGTATGCAGCCTAACTCTGGCGCTCAAGGTGAATATGCTGGCCTTTTAGCGATAAAGAAATATTTGGAAAGCTTGGGCCAAAGCAACAGAAATATCTGTTTGATCCCGACATCTGCCCACGGCACCAATCCTGCTAGTGCACAAATGATTGGCATGAAAGTCGTACTGGTAGCCTGTGACGAAGATGGCAACATTGACGTTGAAGATCTTCGCACTAAAGCCGAAGCTCACAGCAAGGATCTCGCGGCGCTCATGATCACTTATCCTTCGACTCATGGAGTTTTCGAAGAAGCTGTTAAAGAAATTTGTCAGACCATTCATGATCACGGCGGCCAAGTTTATATGGATGGCGCGAACCTCAATGCACAGGTTGGCGTTTCTAAGCCTGGTGATATTGGCGCAGACGTCTCGCACGTCAACTTGCATAAAACATTTTGTATTCCTCACGGTGGTGGCGGACCGGGCATGGGACCGATAGGAATTAAAGCTCATCTCCAACCTTTCGTTGCTAATCACTCACTAATTAGGTTGGTTGGGCCAAACACAGAGAATTCAGCTGTGTCTGCAGCGCCTTGGGGCAGCTCAGGAATACTGCCTATTTCATGGATGTATATCGCCATGATGGGCGCCGAAGGCTTATTGAAGGCAACTCAAGTTGCAATCTTAAGCGCCAACTATATTGCTAAGAAACTTTCGCCACACTACCCCGTGTTATACACCGGGCGTAGTGGAATGGTCGCTCATGAATGTATTATTGATATCCGGGCGCTAAAACAAGCATCCGGCATTAGCGAAGAGGATGTCGCTAAACGACTAATGGATTTCGGTTTTCATGCCCCAACCATGTCATTCCCTGTGGCGGGCACGTTAATGATTGAACCGACAGAGAGCGAATCGCTGCAAGAGATAGATAGATTTATTAATGCGATGATTCAGATTCGCAAAGAAATTGCCGATGTGGAGTCAGCCAAAATTGACGCGCATAATAATCCATTAAAAAATGCACCCCACACCATGGAAGACATGCTGGACGAAAGCTGGGACAGACCTTACAGCAAACGTGAAGCTGCATTTCCATTAGGTGAGGATGGCTTAAGTAAATTCTGGCCTAGTGTGAATCGTATAGACAACGTGTATGGCGACAGAAATTTATTCTGTTCATGCCCGAGCATAGAGAATTACGAATAGATTGGGTGGGATTGTTATTTACGTAACTGTTGTCGGCCATCTCGATAACACTCTCCGTAACTGCTCACATAGACAGCCGTGACTGATTAAGAGTCGCCCGCGCTGTCTATGTGTCAATTGCGCATCTTACGCAGCTTCTCCATTTGTTCATTTATATGAGTTAGTTTCTCTGAGATTTCTTTCTTACTGTTAATAATCGTTTCGTCGTCGAAATTTTCAAATTCTTTAAACGAGGAATACAATTGAGCCTTGATCTGTTTCGGTCGAATTTCGCGATCAGTTTGGTAATGGCTCGCGTATCTGCGAACAGCCAAGCCAGGAATTAAAACAACTGAGATCGCCACAAGATATGGCATGGAAATCCACAATAAAAAGATCCACCGCACATAGGCAAGGTGCATGTATTGCCACTTCATCCCCAGCATGTAGATAGACACTAGTACGGCGACTGCAGCGATTAGCATGGCAAAAAACCACAGTGAGTCACCAAGCTTTTTTATTTCCCCATCGCCATCGCCATCGCCATCGCCATCCGGATCTAAGGCATGTTGTAAACTAGGCGCTAGTTTTAAATAAAGCCCGATGATAGCGACAACGGCAAATAAACCCATACCCAAGCTAAATCCAGCGACGAAAAAACCGACATACATCAAAGACAATGAAAGTGGCGAAGAATGAAACTCACCGGGGACACCAAGTAAATGGGCAACTGCGACATTGACAGAAGCGCAGAATAGCCCAGCCAAACCATAGTTATAGTCACTTAACCAATGGCGCACAATATAACTGGAGAGCTGATCGTTACCCTTGAATTTATTGACTGTGCTTAAGCTTACCCTAAATACATCTGTGGCAATGTATAGAGCCATAATTGCCGTGCTGATAATTGCGCCAAGAACCCAACAATATTGACTAAAAAACACGGACTTATCAGCCATGGCCAAATATTGGGCGACAATATAGACACCGCCGATAGCTAGTGAGATTACAGATTTTGAGATATAGCTCAAGCGGCCACGGTCTCTATTGGGGTCGTAGAATGGATAGAAGTCTGTGGTTTTGATTGTCATGTGTGATTTTCAAATAAAGAGGGTTTATCTTCTATCGGCCAATTGTGCCGTGTTTCAAGCTGAAGGCGCCAATACTTACGTTTGCTCAAAACACTAAATCAGATTAGTGCCCCTTGGCTTCCAGATTTAGACTCTGTCGCTATTTGTTTATTAACTACTCCCTTGGTGCCTAACCGCTCCTTAACTGGTCGTTTCTTAATTATTCGTTTCTTAACTACGGGGCTCGTGAGAGGCACTCGCCTTCTTGTCAAATCCTTGCCGGATCTGACTTTAGAGTCAATAAATGACAAGTAGTTTCTAATAAAGGGCGTGGATATGTACTCACGGTAATGCTTGTAGGGCAACTCCCGCTCTTTCAAATAGTTAACGAACGTCACATGAGGAGACACGAAGTCTGACCTGCAGCCAAATGAATTTGCAGAGTAGCTTGACCATTCGTATGCGCCAGCATGCTGTCGTATTCCAGTGTCTAGCACTCTTCGTTCAATGTATTTTTGGCAATCCAATGTAAGCTGGCTTCCAACAACCCGGCTAACTCTCATACTCTTCGCCAGTGGCGAAGATTCTCGCTCATAACGCTCTTGGAAGTATTTCGTATAACTATTCCTTACTGAACGGATTAAGCAATCCAGACCTGTAGACGATGTCGGGGTCACTAATAGGTAAACCTCATTAGCCAGTAGAGTGTAAGAATGAAGCTCAACTTGAAACGGCTTAAGTCCATTAAACAGCCTTAAGATGAAAAATCGATGGCAGTATTTATCAACAAAGGCTCCCCCACACGCTTTTCCTTTTAGATAGACACAATAGGTTTGTCCTGCGCTAATTTTCTGAGTATTTTGAACCATGAAATTCCCTCCTTGGAAAATGGTCATCTAAAATCACTACCTTATTCATACTATGCGCGAATCGCTAGAGGCTCCTCGTCGAGCATTAATTGCTTGTCTGTTGCTCTAAGAAGCGCGGGACTGTGACTAACCAAAATTAGTGTGATTTTGGATCGACGTATCATTGTCAGGAGATCAAGAGCAATACCCTCACTTAAGTGAGAAAGGGCTTCATCAAGAAGCAGTATTTTGGGTTCATAATATAAAGCTCTAGCCAATAGTAAGCGCTGCACTTGCCCAGCGGAAAATAGCAGTCCTAGCTCGCCTATTTGTGTACTAAATCCCATCGGCAGCTCTCTGATGACGTCAGCAATACCGACAAGCTCACAGACTTCCATTAACTTGTAATGATCAAATTTTTCAAGATTTAGATTGATGTTGTAAGCCAGGCTACCCGCTAGAAGAGTCTCCCCGTGCATAATGGCAGCCAAATATCCCCGCCTTTCTTTCATAGAAAGTGTTGTAAGTGCGCGACCACCAAAAAGAACGCTCCCTGATTTAGCATCCTCAAAGTTTAAAAGTATCTTCAAAAAGGTTGACTTTCCACAGCCCGATTTTCCCCATACTCCAAGGCTTTCCCCAGCATCTAATTCACAATTCACATTGCTAAATACGTTCGGCAAATTCTCGGCGTAGCGGAAGCTAAGTCCTTTTACCGACAAGTTGGCAATTGCTGACAACTCTAAGAGAGAATCGTGCTTTTTGCCGAACTCTCTTTCATGAAGTGTAATATCGGAGAGACGTTCTAGCTCTAAGCTCATGAGCTTTAGTTCAGCCAATTTAGGCACCATCGCCGTGACTGAGCCGATAAAGTGAGCCTTAAGAAAAATAAAGCTCATCAGCTGACCAATAGTTAAGGATTGCTCAAAAACGAGCATCGCCCCAAAGTAAATTGTAAGTATGTGATCAATGCCGAACACCAGCCCTTGCATTGTACTGATCGACAATTGAAATGAACCCAGGTGATAAGCAGAGTTAATAAAGCTGGTATAGGATGACAGCCATTCGTGTTCACGCTCTTGCTCGATACCATTAATTTTCGTTGTAGAAATACTTCTTATATTTTCCATAAATGAAGTCTGTTGCTTAGCTCCTGCAACGAGTGCTTCTTCACGAAGGGTTTTTTCTTTCGCTATAGATGCGCCCCTTAAAATGCAAAATAGCACTATCCCAACTAAGGCTAAGCCACACAGAAACGGACTATAGAGATAAAGAAGAACAAGAGTCACCAAAGAGAAGATTCCGTCCACTACAACCGTAATCATTTCCTGAGTCACCAGCTGTTTGATGCTTTCAAGCGCTGAGAATCTGGAAACGATATCGCCCATTTCTCTTTTCTCGAAAAACCTTAACGGCAACCTGATAAGATGATGAAATGTAGATTCTGCCAATTGAAATCCAAATTGATTTGAAAATTGAAGCAAAATAATACTTCTAAAATACGCAATTACAGTTTTCGCAAACATGACCAATAGAAACAATGCTGACAACAACAGCACTAGGTCTTCATCTCGTAAGCTCAAGCCTTGATCTATAACTAGTTGAAGATAGAGCGGTGTTAGTATCGACAGCAGTTGGATTAATATCGACATTACGAACACTTGAGCCATGACCTTATAAAAACCAACACCGGGTTCAAAGAGTTGTTTTAATGTGAATTTTTTTTGCACTGATACCGCAACAAATTCCCGGGCCTTTCTTACCTCTATCGCAACCCCGGTAAAATGAACTCCAACTTCACTACTTGAATAGCTTCTTACGCCAACAGCCGGGTCATGCAATACCAGAGTGCGCTTGCTAATTTTCTTCAAAACTACAAAGTGATCTAAGTCCCAGTGCAGGATTACCGGTAATTCAAGATGCCCAAGATCACTTATCTCTACTTTTAACGGGCGACATCGAAGCCCTATTCGCTCGGTTGCCATCATAAGATCTTTTACCGATGCACCAGCTGAAGATAATTTGAAGCTTTCCCGAAGCTCTCCTAAGCCGATTTTTCGTCCTAGATAGCTGGATATCATCGCGATACACGCTAACCCGCACTCGCTGGTTTCCGATTGAAAAATCATTGGTAAAGAGTATCGTGGGGCAAAGAGTCCATTCATAGTATTTTGCCTTTTAGCTGCAATACTGGTCTAAAAATAAACTCCAAAAGGGAAAGGTTCTCCATGACAAAATCCGCAGAGAATTGTATACCACTAACAAGCGGGAACACCTCGGCTCCCTCAACATAGTGCTTTTCAAGCTCTGCTATAACCTTGTACACCGGTTCATTCAATCCGGGTATAGGCAGTAATGTTTCTCGAGGATCCAATGTAGCTCCGCTTATCCGGACCACCGTTGCACTCGTATACCCAAATTCAGAAACGGGGAATGCGTCGAAACCTAACAGTAGTTCTTGTTCGGTATGTATTTTCCCAATTACACTAGAGGGCACAAATAGAGTTGCTTTCAGGTCTTGCTGATTAGGTAGAATAGTCAGCAATGCTTGACCGCGGGATACCGGCGAACCAGCCTCTACTGCCACGCTGGCAACTATCCCCCCTTGTAGGGCTTGAATAGATATAAAGGTTTCCTGATCGAGATTTCTGATCTCACCGGCGACCCTGCGACCTTCACTAAAGACTTTCGATTGCTTACTCTCGAAACCTAGGTTGAGCAAATCTAATTGCAACAGGCCATCCGCAATCTCCGATTCGGCAGTGTTGATTTTACTCAGCACCAGATTCCTTTCTCTTTCAACGCTGAGATGAGTTAGCAGCTCCCGATCAAACCGTGATTGAGATATGTTTGAGTGCTTAAGCAAGCTCGTTAGGGATTTCAGATGATTACTGCTTAGAATCTCTTGCTGGCCTAATAAAGTAGCCTCAAGTCTAAGACTGGATAGTGACTTTTCCGATGCGGCGACACTTAAGCTACCCCTGACTAATTCCCTTTTGTATAGCCGTTCGTCCATAGCCAATTCTTTTGCCAAGCTTTCTTGAGCTAGTTTAAGCCTTTGGATATTTGTGAATTGCGAGCTTTCACCATTGCCATTTAGAATCAAAGTCGACAGAGTCATTACTGTCTGCCCGCTCTCCACTAATTCACCTTCGGTAATAGCGATAGAGCTAACAATTGCTTCACTGGGTGCTTTTATTTTTTGAGAGGGCGATTTTGGTTCCAGTATCCCGCGCGCGGAGTTTGTCTCTTTGTATCGGATTAAGCATAAAACTAACAGCGCTAAGCACATTAAGCCGATACTGCTCCAGACCATTGTCTTAACTGCTGACGACTGACTTATGACAGCGGTGCTTAAGCTTTTTTCGCGCCGATAAACAAGTACTTCCGGTCGAAATAATTCGCTTCGCTCTACTCTCGGGGTTTCCCTCATGCGGCAGACTTGAGTTCTTGGTCCAGGGCTAACACGAGATCGGAAATTGTATGCAATGTGTTTAGCTTATTTGAGCTAATAGTGACTTTATATTTGTCTTCGAGTTCATAAATAATCTCTAGAACTGACAGTGAATCAGACACAAGATCTGACAGAATTAGATCTTTTGAGTCAGCACAATCGTTAAAGCTATGACTGGTATAATCTGACAAGATTAACAACACATTCGAAAGTACAGCTGCTTGAACATCCTTGTTCATAAACTTATCCTTTAGAGGTTTATAAAGTTATTTTTGTTGTTTTTAGTGCAAGCCCTCAATAAAGTATTCAGGCAGATGAGTAAGATAGCGCCACTGCTCTGCATGGCGATTAAAAAAATACTGGAAAAAATCAATCTGAAGTTGCGTCATGCGAGCCACAGCATCCGCTCTAGATTCGCCATCCTTGATTTGAGGCTCAATCTGTCTGCCAATTTCTATTTGATGTGTATCACCATCTTTGAAACAGATAACTGGCAAGATTGGCACTTTGTTAGTCAACGACAATAGCGCAATGCTTTTTGAGAAAGCGGCTTTTCTACCTAAAAATTCGACTTCGATGGTTTGGCCGAATTCACTTGGCAGATCAGCAAACATCACCAAGCATCGATTGGGATTTCGTAAAAACTCAGACAGGCCGCGTACATCGACTTTATCAAGCAGCATTTGATTCTCAAGGCCGGCGCCTTTTCTGCCAAACGCTCTTTTCATGTTTTCAATGTATTCAGCACTTGATTTTGTCTGGCTTAAAACCACTGTTTTGCTAATGTCCCTCTGAAAGCAAATAAATTTATGCAGGCCATAGACAAAGTTCCCAAAGTGAAAGCTAGCGACAATTCTTGATCTTTGGTCGCGGGTCAGCAGCTCCCGAATTTGGCAGTGCTGGGGTATTTCAATGCGCCGGGCAAACTTGGTGGCAGCGGCTATGCCCTGTACGGTATTTCTAAGGCTCTCAATATTGGCTAAGAAAGCCCTGTTTTTGATAAGTGCTTTAGCTGTGGCGTGAATTGGTTCGCGAAGGAAGAATGCGATCTTAACGACGTTTAGCTGGTTCCTGCAGCTAAGGTTAGGGGTAGGGATAAGTTCAGGGATAAGTTCAGGGATAAGTTCAAGGCTACCGTGCCTTGTTGACCTTTTGGTAGGTACGCGAACAGCCTGCTCTTGCTGGGGCTTTTGTCTCTGTAGTTTTTCTTGCCAGAAATGAAACACACTAGAATCCCCCCCAAGGAATAAGGAAAGACAATGGACAAAGCCGTTACGAACACTACCCTCCAAATAGGAGAGTGCAGGGAAAATGAAGTCTTTCATCGCTGGGAGTTATCCTTAACATATCAGCAAGTGATTAATTTCTAATTTAGATTATTAGTCTAGTCAGTAAATTCCAGCTCCGCCACTATTGTTTGTTTTAGGATCAACATTTAGTGTCGCCTCAGGAGCGTCAGTCAAACTCACGGGCAAGTTATTAAGCGCATTATTTCAGTTTGACCGCTGTGCCACTGATGCTCACCATCATCATTCCGCCTTTAGAACCCACTACTTCATAGTCCAAATCAATTCCAACAACGGCGTCGGCCCCTAACATCCGGGCTTCTGTTTCTAGCTCCTCAAAAGCAATGTTGCGGGCTTTTCCCATTTCTTGCTCATAGGCACCCGCGCGCCCACCGACAATATCTCTAACCGCGCCAAAAATGTCCTTAAAAATATTGGCACCTAGAATTGCCTCCCCTACAACAACCCCTAAGTAGTCTGTAATCACTCGTCCCTCTAGCGAAGGAGTGGTAGTTCTAATCATCTTAAGTTCTCCAATTTGGTGCCTGAAAAAAGTGTAGGAAAGAGCGTAGCTTAAGCCCTCGGTGGAAGTCCTCTTACCAT
>Ga0208414_1001896_pt1 | contig 14856 bp, 19 predicted proteins | sample AntAceMetag02UKE_FD_184770 | JGI IMG/M metagenome (GOLD analysis project Ga0208414, IMG submission 184770) | Saline lake microbial communities from Ace Lake, Antarctica - Antarctic Ace Lake Metagenome 02UKE (SPAdes) (version 2) | ecosystem: Environmental > Aquatic > Non-marine Saline and... | reverse complement strand
AAATATCCATCTTTAAATTCTAAACTTGCTGTGCCTAAATCTATTTGATTATTAGTAACAGGAGATAATGCTCCGTCACCAATAGTTAATCTACCTGCACCACCTGTAGCAATTGTAATAACATCTGAACCACTAAATGTAATAGATGTATTTGTATCACCATCACCTGAAATAGAATCTAATTGTACTGCTCCTACATTTGATAAGGCTGCATCTCCAAAGTCTACTGCTCCTGCAACTGTAAGTGTTCCTGATATATCTACATTACCATTAATATCAACTGTTGCTGCTGCTATTTGTAATTCTGTGTCTGCTACAATATCTAATTGTCCATCTGTTGATTGGAATATATAAGTTCCTGTATCACCAAAGTTTAATCTTTCTGTGCTGTTTAATAAAATGTCATCTGAAAATTTAAAGTAATCTTCATCTTCCATCCACGCTAAAACACCATCATTAGATTCACCATCAAATGTTACTGTAATATCTGTGCCTGCTGTAGCATTACCAATAGTAATTGCTGTGCCTAGTAATTTTGTTACTGGTCCACCTTCTGCTGTAGTACCATCATGTGTATGTCCACTAGATACAGCAAAGGCTGCAACTAGTTGGTCAAACTCATTATTAAAATGAGCTGCTTCAATGGTAGTTCCGTCAACAATTGTTGATGAACTTTGCCTAGTGTATGTATCTCCCATAGTTTATCGTCTTCCCCCTGCTGTGAACTCTAATTCAAATCCTTTTAATGCTATTGGACTATTACTAGATGAATCTGTTATTTTTGTAGCTATTGTAAAACCACTTCCTTCTATTGATTGTCTTTGTAAGCTAGAACCTCCAGAACCATAAACTGCTGTTCCATAAGCAGAGCCTGAAAATCCATATTGTGCTATGTTACCACCTAATGTTAAATTATAAGAAGCAGGTTGTGGTACTTCATCATCATTAAAATCATATTCTAAATCAAATGTTGAGCCTACTGTACCATTAGGGTCGTAGTTCCAAAGTATTCTTTGAAAATTTTTTCTTATTCCAGGGTCTCCCATCGTCATATCTGGAGACCTATAAAAAGCTATTATATTAGTAGTTGTACTAGCTGATGTAAATACATTACCTGATTCATTTAAATAAACATAACCATCATACCCACCTGTTATAATTTTTTCTAAACCACTTATAAAACCTGAATCTGTACTAGATACTTTTAAACCTTTTAAATCACCATACTCAAAACCTATTTCACCACTATTAGGATTAGCTTTAATTGTACCTACAATACCCCTAGCAGAAGATTCTGGTTGTCCTAATGCTGTAGGGTAAAATAATCTATATTGAGACTTTCCTCTAATAATGTAAGAACTAATATTATGAGTTGTTATGTCTGCAATTCTTGTTTGTATTTGTTTTGATATAGTACCTAATTCTATATCATCAATTCTATCTGTACCTGCAATAGTTCTTAAGCCATCAGGTGCTAAGAATATAATATCACCTGCAAATTCTTGTATACTACCACCATCAATACAACCAATTTTTCTTGTGACTGCCTGTATCGCAAAGTCACTTGAACTTGTACCTGTTAATTTAAATATTTTATCTTTACCAAATATAAATAAAGTATCACGAAAAGTTTTAATACCTACAATTTCTGTATCAACTTTAATTGTTCCTCCACCATTTCCTATTGTAAAGTCATTGGTTAAGGAAGGTCCCATAAAACTAATACTTTGTTTATTACTTGCATCTCCTGCAAAAAATATATGGTTTTTAAATACTTCTACAAATTTAAAATTAGCAGTACCTGTTGCATTAACAACACTATTACTAAAAGAACTATTTAATATTTGTGGACTAGAAGTTCCTGTAGTAATAACAATTTTATCTGTACCATCAAAGTTAAATTCTCTAAATTCATAATCTCTAGTAGGTGTTCCTAAACTTGTTATAGTAGATGTCCAACTTCCTGTGCCTGTTGCTGCTCTATGTATACTTCCACCCCTTGCTGCTAATACTACATTATTAAAAATAGCAGACATAACAACTCTTTCTGAAGATGCTGCTACTTGAGGTACAATATTAGTATTATACTTTGTAGTACCTAATATTTTTTTATAACCACCCTCAATGTCAGGTTCAAAGTTACTTAACTGTAAAGCTTCTCCCGGTGACATAGAAAATACATCTTTATTAAGTATTAATCCTCCGCCTAAACTTACTACTGAAGGTTGTGTAGCTGCCATCTATGCTGTCAGTATTGCTGTATTACTAGTTGTTCTACTTGCAGAATTAAGATTTACTCTTGTATCTTTCATGTAGTCAATGTGATTGTGCATTTCACTTCTAATTCTTCTTACCCCTGCTTCATATTCTGCATTAGATATATTAGCCATAGGTACATCATTTCTTAATTTATATAAATAGTATTTTGCTCTATTAACTACTACGTCAGCATAAATATCTGGTAAATCCATAGTGTCACCATAGGCAGATAATTCTACATGAGTTTTATAATATTCAAAAAATACAGTATAGTCATCTGCATTAGGTATTGGTGATAGTCCAAAACTTTCATGGTCTGGAGTTCTGTATACGTATAAAGGTTTTCCATATTGTGAATCATCTGCTGCTACATCACTTCTAAATGGACCTTGTAAAAAACCATCATAAGACATGGGTTTTAATTTAATAGCTTCTTCACTTCTTTTAACCCTAACATAATCAACATCCATGTTTGTTGCAGTACTTGTGTTATTAATAGTAATAAAAGTTGTTGCTGTTGTTGCTGTAAAGGTTGTTGATAATACTTCTCCATTACCAAAATCTGTTACTGTTAATGTTGTATTTACATTTTGTGTACCTTCTGCTGCAGTACCTACTTGAATTTTAAATGCTTGTCCTGTTGAGTTAGTATCAAATGCTCTAACTGTAATTTTATATTCTTTACCTACTGTAGTTGATATAGATTGATATGCTGCGTAATCATTTAATCTTAATCTACCATTACCTGTAGCATTATAAGCTGCACTACCATCTCCTGCAATAGTTGTCCAATTGTTTATATTAGAAGTAAATTCTCCATTAGTAATTAAATTTGTTGGGGATAATCTAAAAGAATCAAAGTTTGCTTTTCTAAAAGCTGCAGGGAAATCATATTCTTGTTGCCCTGTAAAAGTTACCTGTGTACCATCAATATGAAGCCATGGCCATTCTACTTCTGCCATATATAAATCATTAATAGCTTTGTTAATAAAGTTTTTAGTAGATGTTTGTACGCCTCTACTTGAAGTAAAGTTAGAACTTGTAAGTTCCACCTCATTCAATTCATTTAAGACAAAGTTAGTTAATTGTAAATATGTTTTAGTTGTCGCCATTATGCTCCCAATTCTTGTTTACTTAGTTTGTTAAATTCATCTAGTGTCATACATTTATATAAATATTTTTGTATACCTAATCTTTTAAATTGTTCTTCTACACTAGATGTAAAAAATTCTTTTTCTTTTTCCAATACTGCATTACAAGATTCTAGATTTAAAAAAGAATCAAATGCAAACCTATATGTATCTGGTTTTGTGTTACCTTCAAATAATATGATTAGGGCAATTATAAATTTCATTGTATAAGAGAGGGGAATTAACCCCCTCCCTATTCATTTACAAATTATGCAAATGTTGACTTTTGTGCTTCTGAATCACCTTCGCCATCGATATCGCATAGGACAGCAAAAACACGAATTTTAGCGTCAATTACTCCCGTTGCGACTACTAGGTCGATTGTGTCAGCAGTAGCATATACTCTAAATCCAATGGATGTTGTACCCATTGAACTTGCACCTGCTTGTGCTCGGGTTACCCCTAAGCCTACTGCAGCTACTGTTTGTGCTGTTACAAACGCATCTACGTCTGCTCCATCACCAAGAGATAAAGTCCCTGTATTACCCGCACCATCTGCTGTTAAGATATCAAAACCTGCATACAAACATAATGTGTTTGCAGGTACTTCAATTACTTGAATAACATCTGCTGAAGTGTGTGTAGTAGATGAAAAATCTACTATTTGTGATACTAACTTTACTGGCTTACCTACTGGTAGACCAGAAGAAGCTAGGCCTGTTATTGCTTGTGTTGCCATTTAATCATTTCCTCCTATTAGTCTATTAGTAAGTGAGAAAGAACAAGACCTTCTGGTCTTAGAACCTTTCTACCAAATACATGAAGACCTCTAACTACATCAGAAAAAGTTTCAGGATGTCTGATAACTTCAATCTTTGCGATGTGATTAGCGGTTGCTGTAGATGACATATGCCCACCCAATACTTTGTAGAAGTTCGAAGTAGAACTTGCTGCAAAATTGTTTGTCATATATATATCCATGTTCATAATCTTACCGGAAAGTACTTTACCATTTCTTAATGGTGTAGCATTACCTGTAGTATCACTCATTAGCTTAGATGAAGCTTGGCCTAGTTGTTCCACAAATTCTGGACCTGCTAAGAACCATCTGTTCTCTTCAGGTACATCAGATACGTTTAACAATCTGTTAAACTTAGAGATTGTGTCTACTGGGTCAATTTCACTTGAGCCAAAACCAACATCTTGGTCTTGTCCACTACCAGAATCTGCTCCTAGTAAGTGGTCAGGGCCAGATGAACTGACTCCTGCTACCATTGCTGCTATTACGTTCTTGTCATAAGCGTTCTTAAGTGCATAAGCACCAGAAGAAGTTGCAACACTTTCAAAGTTAACATGGGAATGTCTTTCCTCAATGTCATCAACTTTAAAAGAGAATGCGTTTGCTTGGTCGACAGTCAATTGGATTTGGTCATCGGTGATGTCTTGTGCATCAACAACCGCTCCTCTTGAATACGCACTAACAGAAATAGTAGGTTCTTTTATGATGTTTACTGTGTCTCCATAAGCTTCAATCTCACCTGCATAATCAGTATTAGTAATTGCTTCTATTACTGATGCGGTACGAAAGAACTTTTGGACTTTTTGGGAATAGATAATCGGGCTAAAGTTTCCGTTAGCGAGATTATTATTACCTGATACTCTATCAAAAGCCATCTTTGTTTCTCCTATTATTTATTAGTTATTATTAAAATTGATATGAGTTAACTGTTTATACGATGCGACCTTCTCTATGAGCCTTGTCAATTTCGGTTTCAAACTTAGTATACTCTTCTGGTTTCAATTTTTTAATAGCTGACCATGTCCATTGCTTTTTATCAGTTGGTGTTTCAGATGTTTTAGTTTTAGAAACAGCTTTAGCCGCTTCTTTATTTACATCAAGATTCACCTTCTTAGTAGAAAGCCCTCTATCATACTTGTACAAATCAATTGCACGAGCAGCAGAAGTTGGATTGTCGCTATTATCATATAGCCAAGATTGTACAGTACTATCCTGAACAGAAGCCCAATCGTGAAAGTCTCCGCTTTCGCGAATATCTTTAAAGTCTGGGTGCTTCTTTGCAAGTTCTACTTCGGCTCTATCTCTTGAAAGTCTTGACTGTTGTTTTTTTACATCCAACAATTGTTCTTCCATTTCTAGTTTAGTTTTGAGAGTAGCCTCTGTAGTTAATTGCATTACAGAATCATACATATCAGGATAATCTTTTCTCCACTCTTCTAAATCTTCTTTAGATTTAAAAATAGGTTGAGAAGAAATTACTTCCTTTTCTTTTTTAAGTTTGAAAACCTCATCTTTATGCTTAGATAATGTCTCATCATAATGCCTCTTTAAATCGTCATATCGCTTCTTAAAGGCGGCATCTTCTACTCCAACAGGGGGAGATTCATCAGGTTTTTTCTCGTCAGTTTTTTCCTTTGATTCTTCAGTAGCTGTTGTTTCGTCTTCCTTATCCATAATATTCCTACTCGGATGTTTATACGGATTTGGAGTTGCGAGTTCCTCTGTTGCTTGAGAATTTTGTTCTTCTACAACAGTAGAGTTCTGTTCGTCTTTTTCCATTTATCCTCCTTCGGGGTGCAGTTGGAATCTGGTCGCCCCTAATTTGCAGGGCCGTTATTGAACGGGTGGCTGCATCATACCCTCACCTGTCATAGGTGGTGGGTTTTCTCCTTGCGGTGAAACTGGTTGTGGTTGTGCCTCGGGTTGAGGTTGTGCCTGTGGTTCAGGAACTGCTTGTTCCATAATTGTACCAAACTCTGGACCAAATACTTTAGACATAAAGTCTCTAAATTGTGGTACATTTAATTGTGTAATTAGCATTGTTTCTTCTTCAGAAAGATTTTGTAGATTATTAGATACCTCTCTAGGAGATACTTTTAATTCCATAGTTGTAGGTGGGGCAACATCTGCCCCCATCATTCCTTGTCTTTCTGGCATTTCTTGATTCATTGTTTCTTCTTCCATTATTTAAATCCTCTCCTTTTTTTCCATTCGTCATCTCCTAAAACAACTATGTCATGGTAGTCATAATCAGCATAAGTTGTGTTGTTAATTTTAAATGTTCCTCCTTTTACTATTGGAACATACACAAATTCTGTAATATCTTTTACTTCTTTTGATTCAGGGTGGTCTGCTACAAATATCCATTTATTATTATGTAATACACCATGAGAACCTGAAACTTTTATATTATCTATTAAATAGTAAGGATTATTCATTTTAAATTGTACCATACCTTCTACTAAAGAATCATTAATATAGTCACCTGCTTTTATATCTTTAATTTTTTTACCATTAACGTCTGTATCAGGATGAAAACAGCTAGTAGTTCCTGTAGCTGTCGCGCCACCTTTATAATCTTTACCACCTTTAAATTGTGATTGTGATGCTCTTTTTCCTTCTGCTCTTTTATTAGCTTCTTTTGCTGCTTTTTCTCTATATTCTAATTGTTCTTGAGTATCTTTAAATCCTTGTTCTTGTGCTTCATCCGTTGATTTTTCTTCATTATATTGCTCTTGTACAGCTTTACTAAATTTAGTAATATCATATTGTTTAGCATACCCTAATTTATTTAAATGATAAAAACTACCACCTTTATTAAATCCTAATTCTGGATTTTTAGTATTTAATAAATATTGAGCAGATGCACTATTATACTGTGCTGCTAAATCGACTACAAGAGAGTTCATATCTTTTGAACTTAACCCTATTCCGCCAGAACCATACTTAGTTCCTAAAAAATTAAATAAACCTTTTCCTTTTATATTTCCAAAATCATCTTTATTGTATAAAGCGTTGTTGACGTTATCTATATTTTCTATAAAACTTTGTCCATTTTTATTTAAAATTAATGTAGTATCTTCAGGTCTTTTATTTAAACTTATAGGGTCTAATAACTTCATATCTATATTACTTGTTGCTAAATTATTTTCTAAAAAAAATTTCATTTGACCTTTCATATTAACAGAACTGCCATTAACCTTAACTAAATTAGAAATATATCCTATTGGTGTTCTTTTAAGATATTTATTTTTTTCTTTAAGGTCTTCTAAATTTGAAAAATTAAAAGATAAAGAATTTCCATCTTTAGTTATTAAATTATTTAAGCCATAATAATTATTACTATCTACTCCACCATTTTCATATAAATTAGAATAAAAATTTAATCTTTCTTTATTATTAAAACCAGGAGCAGTATCATAAGTAGGAATAAATTTTTCTCTTGGTTCATCTGGTTTTTGTTGTGCTACTTGTTGGCATACACCATTAACTAATTGATATCCCGAAGGACATGGGTTTACTGTAGGTTGTTCTACTGGTGTTTCTGTAATAGGGTCAGGTACTGTTGTACCCGGTGCATTTTCAACTATTCCTGTACCTTGTGGTGGTAAATTAGATACTTGTGGAAGCATTGGTGCTTCTATCTGTTTTAACTGTCTTGGATAACCCTGTGCTTCTGTACCATATTGGACTACTGCATTAGGACCTACATATTTTTTACCTGTCATAGTCATAATACCATCAGTAGAAGAATCATAAACTTGTTGTGTTGTATTTACTGCAGATGTAGCTGCACTAAAAGGAAACATTATTCCTTGTGATTCTTGTTGTAACTTTTTTTGTAATTCAGATAAGGTTGACATTTATTTAATTTGGTCCTTCAGATTGATTATTTGGTGCAGTAAAGCCGCTTTCCCCTGGAGTTTGTGGAGTTCCGATTCCGATGTTGCCACCTCCAGACCCTTGTGTGTCTGTGTTATTTGCTCCTGCAGGTACTCCATTAGTAGGTCCCATGCCGCCTTGTTGTGGGTTAGGGCCTTGAGTTTGTTGATTTCCATTTAAGTCTCCCATTAATTTCATAAACAATGCAGCCTGTTCAGGGTCATTAACCACTTGGTCTGGGTCTACATCTAAAGATTTTGCAATCTCTCTAATAATACTATGCCATTTTACAAAAGGTGCTAAGAACTGATTTGATGCTACTTGCATAAACGTCATTAATCTTTGTGACCTTACTTCTTTTTGTATTAAAGAAGATGTTCCTCTTGCTTTAACAGTTAAGTCACCTTGTATGTCTGGAATATCTTTGTTGAATTGCATGTTCCATTGATACAAACTTTCACCTAAAGGTTTTAGTAAATAGTCATCTACATTTTTAATTACTGTTTTAATATTTAAAGCAGCAGCCCCCATCAACATTGACATACCTGATGCAGTTCTAGTTGTAGAATTGATACCTGTTTGTCCATGTGAATAAGAAGGTATACCTGTAGATTCATCTGCTAGTTGTCTAAACCTATCAAACATCTGCATGTTTTCAGTAGCAGTACTTGGAAATTTTAATCCATGTATAGCTTGTCCTGTTTGTCCACTTTGTCTTCTAAATATTTTACCCGGATATACAGACATATCTTGACCCGGTACTAACATTGTTTCATCAACATCAAATACTAAATTACCTGCTAGTGCTAAATTATCAATAGCCATTCTTGCATGACCATTCATAATTGTTTGTGAATCATCCATATTTTCTGGAATACCTACACCAAAGAATTGATAAGGATTAATTTCATATGGTGAAATCATAAAAGGTATTCTTGCAGGAGTAAAAGGATTTAATACTAATCTAAGTATTTGACCATTACATACCCATACATTAACTTGTACTTCATCTAATTCAGTTTTAAAATCTTCTGGAATATCTAAACCTGCTTCTTCAACAAGTTGTTTATCCATAACGCCCCAGTATTCTAAAACTTCATATCTGTTTTTATTAAACTCTTCTTGATTCTCTCTATCATACAATGATGTTTCATAACTTCTTGTTTCATAGTTAGAACCCATTGAAAGACAATCTTTAATAGCAGTTTTTCTAAAGAAAGGTCTATTAACTAAATCTCTTAATTGTGAGCGAGTGTAGACATGTCTTTGAATAACATAATCTGCATCCTCAATTTGTACAGCATCAGGGTCAGGATAAAAATCCCAACAGCTTACTGCTTCTATTCTTGGTACTAATTTACTTTCAGGTTGGTATTCTCTTTCACCTTCATCATTTAATACCCACTTATGGTCTGCTTGTTCATAATTAAAAGGTCCTTTAAGTATACCTGTACCTAATAAACACATTTCAAATAAAACATGTCTCATTACAGATATAGCATGAGATTCTTCTAATTGGTCATGGATTAAAGTCTCCATGTTTTTAGCTGCTTCATTAGCAGGTTCAATCTGTGGCATAGATTTTAAATCAGGTGCTGCACCCTCTTCTAATCCTACCTTGCCATATTTTTCTGATAGGCCATTAAGTATTTCGTCTGCTGTTGCACCCGGAGATATTTCTCTTCCATCACCTTCAAAACCATAGATGTCTTCCATTCTTTCATCTTGTTGTTTAAGATTGTCTGGTTTTAGATGTGCGTATTTAGCTACTCCCGAAGGGTCAGATGTAGGTTGTATTCCAATAGGAAATTTTCCTTGTGAAAATAAAACCTCAATAAGTTGACCATAAGAAGCTAGTACTTTAGTTTTTGTTATCTTAACAAATACCTTAGACTTTTCAGAATCACGAAAAGCCATATCGGAACCATAGATACCTCTATAATTTCTGTATGACCTTAACCATCTTTTCTCATCATAAAGACGAGCCTGTTCTGCTTCTTTAAGCTTACCTTCAATATATCCGCCAAGATTATTATAACCTTCATCTTTGGCATTATCTAAAGATTTTACTTCATCAGATTCAGCTAGACCACCACTACCTATACTATTATGTGGCATATATACCTTTAGTAGTCTTTCTCGTCAGCTAATTTGAATACTTTTGAATCAACAGTATTTTTTGCTTTTCTACCTGCAGTTACATTTGTCTCGCTGTAATCATCAGCAGGAAGACCTGTAGCAGACTTCTTAACATTTACTTTACTATCTTTAGTTTTAGCACCGCTTCTGCCATACTCTTCTGATGGTAGTTCGCCTTGCTTGTATTGTTTCATTATGTTCATATTATTCTCCTATGTTGTCGTTTATTCGCATTTAACTGCAAATTTTTTTGTGTTATGTCTTATCCAATCTTTTATTTCTGAATGGCATAAAACTTCTGTTATAAAGTTTCCAAAAGAATTAACAACTGTCTCTTCTTCTTTTTCCTTTAAATTGTATTGATAATAACCTACGTGTAGTAATTCATGTATTAATACATTAACTGCATCTGGCCCACCTACATCTATCATTTCTTTATCTAGATATATTTTATAAGGAGGTTTAATTAAAAATGCTCCTTGTGCTTCAGATATTTCATACATTAATTCATGTGGTACACAAACTAATTGTATTGTAAAAGGTCCAACTGTTACATATTTTGGTAGCTTCATTTAATATCCAAATATACTATCTGCAGGTTTAGGTTGTTTATTTTCATTAACCTTATCCATAAAATCTTGTTTAATAGGATGTATAGGTCTACTCATACAGCCATATCGAAGTGCATCGTAAGCATGGTCTTCTGTATGTGTGTCTACATCTTCAGGATTGTTTTTATCTGTAGGTAACATTGGTAATGTTCTAATTAAATTTACACAGTTATCTAAAATAAATAATGAAGGATATCCTGTATCTTCATCTGGTCTTAATCTTTTATGTAGTTCTAGTTTACCGGCAACTCTACTTCTAGGACTTCTGTCTGAGGGTCTCCACTTACATCCTTCTAGTATCATTGTTTCTGCAATACTTGGTCCTATATCACCTCGTCTTGCCCATGTTGAACTATCAAGTACTCCATATCTAATGTACTCACCTTGTTCCGCATCTAAAACTTTTCTAGCAAATATATCTGCTGTAACTCTTTGTGTATAAAGTTCTCTATAAACAAATATATTATTATCAAAATCTACAGCTAACCATAAACAACATGCAGGTGAACTATATCCCCAGTCACATGTTCTGAATCTCATCCAATTTCTTGGAATGTCAAAAGGTTTAATAACATGTATTTCTTTACTAAACTCTGGGAAAGAAGAATCTTCATATGCTTCCCAATTACCTTCTAAAAATTGTTTTCTTTGTACTTCAGGTAAAGATGCTAACATTGCGTAGTAGTCATCTGTCTGCATAAGATAAGGATTATCTTGTAACTTAGCAGGAATAAATCTTCTAGATATTTTCTTAACACCTAAAGGAGTTTGAATCTCTATATCAAATTTTGTATTGGGTACTGCAGGGTCAACAAACATATTCTTAACCCATAGTGAACCTACGTTTCCCGGATTACCTGTGGCTCTCATATAGACAGGAATATCTGGGTCTACACTTCTTAAAGAAGAACGTAAAAAATTATAGATATCTACGTTAGCATACTGTGGTAATTCATCTATACCAATCCAAGTATAAGATTGCCCTTGGTATCTTAGTACGTCTGTTAAGTTTTCTGCATAACCAAATTCTATTCTAGCACCTGAAGGAAACTTCCATTCTTTTTCTTGCTCTCTCCATTTAGCACCGGGGTATGCTTTAGGATAAAGTTGTTGAGAATGATTTATTAAATCTCTTAACTCGGGCATTGTTCTTCTTATAATCAATGCTCTATGTTTTTGTTTAGTACAATAACGTAAAGGGTCTGCTAGTAATGCAAAAGATTTACCACCACCTCTTGCTCCACCATAAAATACTTCTCTTTCACTTGCTGCTAAGAATTGTGTTTGGGGCCCTTCATTAGCTTGAAAAATAATTTCTCTATCTGCAATAAGCTTTTTAATGTTAGGAGTAGATTCATCAATCTTATCTTGTTCAATGACTTGTTGCTTACCTTCAAGTACATTATCAATATCTTTTATTTTACTTTTAGTAGACCAATAATTATCTTGTGCTTTTTTTAATTCTTGTTTTCTTTCACGTAATAAATCATGTGCAGATTTTCTAGCTTTTTTTTCTTTAATATTTAAAGGAGCATTTAAATCTTTTACTCTTCTTCTACCTGCTTTTTTTGGTTTTGGCTCGTCTACCAACCTTTGTGTATCACCCTTTTTAAAACTTCTCTTAGTCCCATACCTGTTAGTTTTCTACCTGTATGATGTGATAACCATTCTGCAGTTTCTCTGTATGAACAATTATTGTCTATAAACTTTTTTGCTTTTTTTATTAATTCCATATGGTCTTCATTTTGTATTAAAAACTCTGGGTCTTTATCTGATATCTCATATCCGTAAGGAATTACTCTAGCATTTTTTCTTCTTGCTATTTTTATTTCTTCACTCATTAATTACATCTTTTGCAGGTAAGATAAAAACTCCATGTTCTACTTTAGTATTAATATCTATTTTTTCTCGTTTAGCTAAGCCTACTCTATCTAGAATCTGTTTAGCTGCTTCCATTCTAATATTAGCACCGGGTAAACTTCCATCTTCATCTAAAGCATTAATCATTCCCATACTTGCTCTTGGTGCAAATGCAGCTAGTTGTTCTTCTGCTCTTGTAATAATTTCATCTTTTAAGGCTCTTAGTGGTTGATGATAATCTGCATACCCTGCTATATCACCTGCTGCTCTAGGATTACCTTTTGCTTCACCAAATAATGCTGTAAGAAAAGTTTCTTGTTTTTCTGTTAAAGCTAATTCTTTTTTATTATTTTCAGGTATTAACATTATTTAACCTTTTGTAAATGCTTTTCTGTTCTCTCTCTTAACCAATCTGGGCTATCTCTGAATCCTGCATTTTCTTCTTTTTGCCTTTCTCTCATGCTTTCTCTAGCACTATGAATCATTTGGTCTCTAGTACCATGTTCCCTTCTTTCTATAAAAGAAAGTCTGGGTGCAGTTATCACCATCTCTACACTTTTATTTCGTAGTGGCTTTGTCCTATCATTAAAAGATAGATACTCATCCCAGACTTTTCCAGTCTTCTTATTTTTATAAGAATAAATTGGCATTATTTGAATTTATTAAAAAACTTTTGATAAGGTTATATTAAAACTTTTATTTTTAGTATTTGTTTTTGTTTCTACTTTTAAATCATTTTTAAATTCTTTATCAAAAATAATATTAGCATTACCTTTTTTATTAACAGTAAATTTAGCATCATAGGTATTGCCTTTAAATTTAAAGCCTACTTTATTTGCATCACTTGTTACATATTTTGAATAAGGAACTTTATTAGCAATCCAATTTTCTGCTTCTTCTTTTACTTTATTTAAATTTTCTGTGTATCCTAACATATCTGATGCTTTTTTTGCACCTGCTGCTGCTCCTGCAACTACTGCTTTTTTTCCAGTATCTTTAACAGCTTTAGTTTGATTGGATGAAGAAGCAATTTTAGCTAATTCATCTGTTACAATTCTAACTGTATTAGAATATTTTTTTTTGTTTGTTACTGACATTTAATTTTTTTTTTCTAAAATATTATTGTCTTTGTCAGATATCTTAACCTCTGGCTCCTTTAACAACACGTTGGCTTTTTGGAGGAGACTTCTTCGAACCCGACTTACCTGCCCATAGAACTTTGTTTGCCCAGTACGCAGCACTTGACGGACCTTTTGCAATATTCTTACCATGCCTAGCTTTAAAAGATTTCCTAGCTTCCGGGGAATAGTTGTGACCCATAGAAGAATCACCGAAACGAATAAGCCTTGGTTTACCATTTTCAAGTATACCCACTTTACCTTTTTTACCACCTTCAGTAGACCTAACAGCAGAGTTAAACCTTTTAAGACTATGTTTTTTAAGGAAGTTATTTTTCTTTTGAGCATCTGTTAACATTGTCCTTTAGTATTTTGGCTTTGTAGGTTTTTTCTTTTTTGGTTTTGTTTTAGGTTTCATAGTACCAACTGCTATCATAACAACTGGTTTACCTTTTTTAGCATTTTGTTTTTTCATTCCATACATGATTACATTACTCCTCTAAGTGGTTTTGTTTTTTTCATTAATCTTTTTTTCATATCTTGTTTCTTTTTATTTTGTATATTTGATTTTGTGATTCTTCCTGCAGCTACGGCAGGTACGCCACTAGTTCTCATTGCTCCTGCTAAAGGTTTAGGAGTTTGTTTATTTTCAACCATAGGTTGTCTCATAGGTTTCATTTGTTTTCTAACAACAGGTTTAGTTGTTTGAATTACTTTTGGTTTTTGAGGAGTAGGTTGTGGTTTAACAGTCTGTTGTAGTTTAGCTTTTTGTATAGCTAACTCCTGTGGTTTTTTTATAGGAACTCTTTGGGGTTTGGGTTTAGAAGAATACGCCATTAGTTATGCTCCACAGCTTTCGCATTCATCATCACAAATACACATATCTTTTTCACAGCCACATACAGGGCATAATTCTTTTGTCATACTACTCTCCTATATGATTTTGTTTTGTTTGCAATCTTCTTCGGTTGCTTCACAAATTGTTTTCCCTGACTTGTTCCTTGGCGTTTTGCTTTTGTCGTTGCCGCATACTCCGCAGATGTCAGGCTCTTGATGGC
>Ga0208414_1001893_pt1 | contig 14866 bp, 12 predicted proteins | sample AntAceMetag02UKE_FD_184770 | JGI IMG/M metagenome (GOLD analysis project Ga0208414, IMG submission 184770) | Saline lake microbial communities from Ace Lake, Antarctica - Antarctic Ace Lake Metagenome 02UKE (SPAdes) (version 2) | ecosystem: Environmental > Aquatic > Non-marine Saline and... | reverse complement strand
AGCTAAATTAGCTTTCACAGCATTTCTTGTTTTAGCGATAGCCTAGCACCGATTAATTAAATAGCCAGTCGGGTACTCAGGGCAAACCAACATAAGCAACCCCAGGCGACAAGAAAGCAGACGCCACCGATGGGGGTGATTGCACCTAGCCAGCGGATGCCGGTAATGCTGAGAATATAGAGGCTGCCAGAAAAAAATAGGATGCCAGCAATGAACATAATGCCGCTAATTTTGAGCGCCATACTATTGGGGGCATGTAAAGTAAGAATGGCTATACCAAACAGCGCTAGGCTATGAGTTATGTGATATTGAGCACCAGTTTGAAATGTCGTTAAGAGATCGGCTTCAATAATGTTTTTTAAGGCATGCGCGGCGAACGCGCCTAGGGCGACAGAAAGGAAGCCATTGATTCCAGCAGCAAGTATAAAAATATTAGTCATAGGTCAGGCATTTTGAAACTGCTTGCGCTACCAAGCAAGAGAATATTGGGATCGGTCTGTGGGAAACTTTTTTTGATAAAACTTCTGGCAAAAAAAAGCCGCGAGAAACTCGCGGCTTTTCTGAAACTAAAGCTTAAGCTTGCATCTGTGTTTTAATTTTATTCATAGCGTTTTTCTCGAGCTGTCTAATACGCTCAGCCGATACACTGTAGCGATCCGCCAATTCATGAAGAGTGGCTTTGTCATCGGTTAACCAGCGGCTTTGCAAAATATCTTTGCTGCGCTCATCAAGACCAGACATCGCGCTATGCAGACTCTGGCTGGTTATTTCTCCCCACTGATCATCTTCAACACCTGTTGCAAGGTCTGAGCTTTGATCCTCTAAGTAGTAAGCAGGGGCTCTATAAACAGCATCATCATCACTGTCAGGCTCTGCATCGAAGGAGGTGTCATAGCCACTCATTCGGCCTTCCATCTGCCTCACAACTTTTGCATCTACACCTAGATCATCAGCAACAGCTTGGGCCTCAACGTTGTTGAGCCAGCCAAGGCGCTTCTTGGAGCTACGTAGATTGAAAAACAACTTTCTCTGGGACTTAGTTGTCGCGACTTTGACTATGCGCCAGTTGCGTAAGATGAACTCATGCATCTCAGCTTTGATCCAGTGCACAGCAAAAGATACCAATCTAACGCCGAACTCGGGGTTGAAGCGTTTTACGGCCTTCATCAAGCCCACGTTACCTTCCTGTATTAAATCGGCCTGTGACAAGCCGTAGCCAGAAAAAGTTTTCGCCATGTGTACGACAAAGCGTAGATGCGCCATAACCAGCTGGCGAGCAGCGTCGACATCGTCTTCGTAATAATACTGATTCGCTAATTCCCTTTCCAGTTCAGGGGTAAGCACGGCGATGCTGTTCACTGAGGCGATATAGGCAGTGAGATCGCGGCCCGGAGTTGTAGGGCCAATAACCTGTAAGTTCTTTAGAGTATTCATAGTCAATTTATTTGTTTACCAACTGTTGAGACAGCGTGTTTAAAAATATGTTCCAAAGAGCATGTTTTTTAAACATTAGTCGATTAACTTTAAGACCCGATTATAGCATTTACCGCTTCATTTAGCCATCTAGAGGCATATAGCTAGCTGCCGGGGCACAAAATTCAATTCAGTCCTTGAGTCATCACAGGATACTAAAAACAACGTTTAATTCTTTGATCCAGACCAAATATTGCGATGATTTTTAAAAAAACAAGGGTAATTTTATCTCTAATGGCATTAACCAGATCGTTTTGTTGAGCTAATTTTAGGGCTCTAGCTTGAGAACTTCTCGGTAAGCTGAAACGCCGGCTGCTAAAAAGCCAAGGGAGCTGCTTGCCAAAAGCATAAGCACAGCCCCTAAAAGGCCCAAGTTAAAGTCTATTTCAGTTGGCATTGAGGTGTTGTATTCCACTAAGAACTCGTTAATTAAGCTTACCAATGTGACGATCATCGCTAATTGGAGGATTAGCGCCATAACCGCCGCGCAAAACCCATAGAGTAAGCCACTGTAGAGTAGAGGACGTAAGATAAAGGCGTCAGGGGCGCCAATAAGTTTTAGGACTCTAATTTCATCTTCGGATTGTTGGACGATAAGTTTTGTTGTAGTTGCTATTACCAAGAAGAACCCTATAAGTGCCGCTAGGCCAATTAACAGTCCGAAATTTCTCATGAGCTGCGTGAACCCCTGCAGGCGTTTGATCCACTCTACATCTAGCTGGACTATATCAATTTCCGGGAACGCAGCTAATTCTTTAGCCAGGCTTTCAAGCTTTGTAGGGTCTAATTGCAGGGCCGAAATGATCAAGGCATCGGGAAGTGGGTTGATTTCCAATTCCCCGAGTAAGCCATCGAAACCGCTAACATTAGCGAATTCTGTAAAGGCCCTCGCCCTCGGGACGACTTCAATTACGCCTATATCCTCTCTTAAAAGTAAGCGTTCACTTACATTAAAGATCATGTCTTCATTGCTCGATTCTACGAGATAGGCGGTCAGTCGGGGGCTATTTGAATACTGATCTAGAGTTTGCGTCAAGCTAGAGCTGATGACTAATAATAAGATGGGTACTAGCAAGGTAGTCGCTATAGTCAACAAAGTTGCCAGGGTCGCAGCCGGTCGAGCCAGCATTCCCTGCCCTGCTTGTTTTAAGTCGACAACATGTTGCTGCAGTCGGTTAGACGGCACGGAGAATGTTGAGGTCACGGCAATAACCTCCCGTCTTCTAGAACTAGGGTTCGGCAGCCCATCGCATTTACCAAACTAATGTCATGACTGGCAATAAGCAAAGCAACGCCGACTTTTTGAAACTGCTGAAATACCTGCATAATTTCTGCTGATAGAGCGGGGTCCAAATTTCCGGTAGGTTCATCGGCGAGAATTATGCTTGGGCGATTTACTACTGCACGAGCAATGCCAACTCGTTGTTGTTCGCCACTCGAAAGCATTGGCGGAAAATAGGAGGCCTTACTTAACAAACCAACTTTGTCTAGAGCAGCCCGGACACGACGGTCAGCTTCAAATTTAGGGAAATTGCTTATTTTCAGAGGCAATGCCACATTGTCAGCAACGGTTCTGCGCGCTAACAGTTGATGATCCTGGAAAACAGTGCCAATACGCTGTCGAAGTTTGGGAATCTGGCGGCGAGAGATATTTTTTAAGCTTAAATCGGCGACAGAAATGTTGCCGCTACTAGCCGATTCTAGCGCTAGGATCAATTTTAAGAGCGTACTTTTGCCAGCACCAGAGTGACCAGTGATAAAGGCAAGCTCGCCCTTCTCAACATTGAAGCTGACATCTGACAATGCCTCAAAGCCTCCTGGGTAGCGCTTAAAGACTCTTTCAAATTTAATCATTCACTGAACAGTGCATCAATGAAGGCTGTTGCTGAAAAAGGCCTTAAGTCGTCCACTTGTTCCCCAACGCCGATAAACCTAATGGGTATGCCTAACTTCTTGGCCAAGGCAAAGACAACACCACCTTTGGCCGTGCCATCAAGTTTGGTCAAGACAATGCCTGAAAGTTTGGCCGTTTTATTAAAGCTTTCTGCTTGATTAAGCGCGTTTTGGCCCGTGGTTGCGTCCAATACGAGTAAGGTTTCATGGGGCAGAGATGGATCCTGCTTTTTCAGAACCCGGACTATTTTTTCTAACTCGTTCATCAGGTTTTCTTTAGTGTGCAAGCGACCGGCAGTGTCGGCAATAAGAATGTCAGTCTGCCTAGCTTTCGCTGACTGATAGGCATCAAAAATGACTGAAGCACTGTCAGCTCCACTGGCTTGTGCAACGACTGGCACGTTATTGCGTTCTCCCCAAACTTCAAGCTGCTCAACCGCAGCGGCTCGGAAAGTATCACCCGCCGCAAGCATTACAGATTGCCCATCAGCCTGAAATTTCTTCGCGAGCTTGCCTATAGTTGTGGTTTTTCCAACACCATTGACCCCAACCATGAGGATGACAAAGGGTTTATTATCGCTAAGCGAGACTAGAGGGACATCACAGGGTTTGAGTATATTAAGTAATTCATTTTTCAAACTTTTAAGAAACTGCTCCGGTTCAGCTAGTTGGGAGCGGCTGAGGCTTTTTTTCAAATTACCAATGACCTGGTCGGTAGCCTCTATCCCTACGTCTGCGACAAGTAGCTGCGTCTCGATGTCTTCCAAAAGGCTGGCATCGATGACTTTTTCACCTAGCACTAAACTAGATATCCCTTCAGTTAATCTACCGCGAGTTCGGCTTAGGCCGTTTTGAAGGCGAGAAAGGAAGCCGGCTTCAATTTTTGCAGCTTCGCCTGAAGCCTTATTATCGGCCGCTGGCGGCGAGGCGGGTTTATCTTTTTTGCCGAAACCAAACATAAGTGAGACATAATAATTTGAGGGATTTATGGGACTATCTTACCACAAACTCGCAGCCTAATAGCACTCAGGAAATTGCACCGAAAAAATCGCTAATGCTAGGCCAAATTCGAGCACAAGAGTTGATCAGAATACTAAAGCTCAGGGGCAAAGAAATGGTAGGATAGAGCCATCAAAAAAGCAGTGAATTGATTAAAATGAAAACACCTAAAAACAGTATTCGAATCATCGGCGGTGATTTAAGGAGTCGAAAAATAGAGTTCCCGACTATTACAGGTCTTAGGCCTACATCAGACAGGGTACGGGAAACCTTGTTTAACTGGATCCAAATGGATCTGGCTGGCAATAACTGTTTAGATTTATTTTCAGGAAGCGGTGCTCTCGGGATCGAATCCTTATCGAGGGGTGCGAGCTCTGTTACTTTTGTCGAAGAAAACCAAACCGCTGCAAAATCAATTCAGGAAAACCTCAATCGTCTCCATCTTAGCGAAGGGCAGGTAATTTGTAGTGATGCGCTTAAGTGGATCGATAATCAAAGATTACCAATTACAAAATATGATGTGGTATTTTTGGATCCACCATTTTCGTCAAACATCATGGCCAGTACGTGTCAGCATCTGGATAGCAGCAGCCTATTAAATGAGGCGTGTAAGATCTATACCGAAACCAGCATTGACCCTAACAAGATTATCTTCCCGCAAGGCTGGCGAAGGCTAAAAGAGAAAAAAGCCGGTCAGGTATTTTTTAGCCTATTCATTAAAGACCTAAGTATTTAAATATGACAAATGGCACTTTCGAAGACATTTTCAAGCCGGCCTGGTGGCTTCCAGAAGGGCACACACAAACTCTTTGGCGGAAATTTACCACTTTTGATGAGGTTTACCATCGACGTGAGCGACTTGATTTGTATGATGGAGACTTTATTGATATCGATTGGTGTGAAAATATTTCAACAAGTAATTTGTCGGCAGAGGTAGGTTCTGGAATAACAGTAATAATACATGGTTTGTGTGGATGTTCTCGCTCCCCTTATGTGGTTGCACTTCAGAAACGTCTAGCAAACCACGGTAAGCGTAGTGTAGCTATAAATTTCCGCGGCTGTAGCGGCGAGATAAACAACTTAGCTCGGGCCTATCATTCAGGTGTATCTGAGGATTTAAACGAAGTATTTACAAGCTTAAGCGCTGCTTATCCAGATGAGAAATTTATGTTTGTGGGTTATTCATTAGGTGCAAACGTGCTCTTAAAATGGCTTGGCGAAAAACAGCGAGATGACCGAGTTACCAAAGCGGTAGCAGTTTCGACTCCTTTTCAATTAGATGAATGCTCGAAGGCAATGCTTCGAGGGCCAAGCCGGCTCTATGGGAGTTATTTCGTCAATCGCTTAAGGAGTGATGTTATTGGCAAAATGGATGATTTTCAAAAAAGAGGATTACAAGAGCAATATGACACATTAGCCAGTCTCGGCGATTTAGGCCGTATTAAATCACTTATGGAGTTTGATGATCTTGTCACTGCACCACTTCATGGTTTCGAAAATGCGGATGACTACTACAAAAAATGTAGTTCAGCACAGTTTTTAGAGCACATAGATACTGATACATTGCTTATCCAAAGCAAAAATGACCCGCTTATTCCAGCATCAGCGCTACCAAATGCGTCGAGTTTATCAACGAGCGTACAAATGGAGTTAACCAGCAAGGGCGGTCATGTTGGCTTCATTTCTGGCAATAAAGAGAACTGGCTTGAAAAACGTATAACGGACCATTTAATTGCCTGATTGTGACGAGGCGGGCAATTGGCTAGAATGCCGAAAAATGTAAGGTTACCGTAATATGAAAACAGCAGTTTATCCAGGCACATTTAATCCCATTACTAACGGCCATACCGACTTAATCGAGCGTGCGGCAGGGCTTTTTGATCACATTATCGTAGCGGTTGTTCACTCTAATCGACAAAAATCTAATACGATGTCGACGATCAAGCGAGTGGAATTAGCAAACGAAGTACTGGCGCATATAGAAAATGTTGAAGTGACCTCATTTGACACACTGCTTACAGAATATGTAAAAAAATGTGGTGCCAAAATAATCCTCCGTGGATTGCGCACTGTCGCTGATTTTGAGTATGAATTTCAATTGGTTGGTATGAACCGAGTGTTGGAACCAGATATAGAAACCGTATTTCTGGCACCAGCTGAGCATTTGTCCTATATCTCTTCTACCTTAGTGCGGGAAATAGCTTCTTACAGTGGTGATATTTCTAAGTTTGTTCATCCATCGGTTGTGAAGGCGATGAAAGAGCTCTAAGTTCTGCTAGACATAGCTATTTTTGGCAGGCGCTGCAATAAACAGTTGTTCTCTGTCCGATCCTAATTTCGGTTAAGTCTTTTTTGCAGTTATTGCAGGGAAGTCCACCTCGCCCATAAACTTGTAGAGATTGTTTGAAGTAGCCTGGATCGCCGTTACTGTCGGTAAAGTCCTTTAAAGTTGTGCCTCCTACTTGAATTGCTTTCGCTAGTACTTCCCTTATTGCCAAGACTAACTTTTCATAGCGCGCCTTTGTGATTCCACCCGCAGCACGTTTGGGGCTAATCCGGGCCATGAAAAGTGCTTCGTTGGCATAGATGTTGCCGACTCCAACCACGACATGACTATCCATAATAAAGGTTTTAATTGGGACCTTTCGCTTCCTACTTATGCTGTGCAGGTAAGCACAATCAAATTCTTCTAGCAGTGGTTCGGGCCCTAACTTGGAAAGTAATGGATGCTGCAGCGGGTCGTTTACTTCCCATAAAATGCAGCCGAACCTGCGCGGGTCTGTGTAGCGCAGAATATCGCCATTGCTCAGCTCAAAATCCACATGATCATGTTTACCTACCGGGGTTGGGATTTTGAGAACACGTAAGCTTCCGGACATGCCCAAATGGATTATCACCGTGCCCGGATTGGATCTTAGAAGTAAGTACTTACCACGCCTTATAACCCTATAAATACTATGCCCAGGAAGATCTTTAGCTAGACAAATAGGGATAGGCCAACGTAGCTTTGGTTGCCGAACGACAACTTTTTTTATTGTTTGGTTATTTATATGCGGCTCGATTCCGCGTCTTGTGGTTTCAACTTCAGGTAATTCTGGCAAACCAATCTCCGGTGTTGGGTATTTCTGTTGGCTAACTAGTTGACTCTATGCACAAAGGTTACACTACCAGATTCGTGAGCCAGCCAGAATATCAGCGAGATGCCGTTGTCCAATAGAATTGTTTTAGGAATTGATGCGGGAGGAACATTCACCGATTTTGTCTTGGTGGAATTAGCGCCCAAGGTACGAATCACAATACATAAAACCTTATCAACTCCCCACGCGCCGGAACAGGCAATTCTTCAGGGAATGGAGTCATTAGGGTTTGGTGAGGACCAAGCGCGGGCAGCTTTAGTCATTGTCCATGGCAGCACGGTAGCGACTAACGCGGCTTTAGAGGGGGAATTCGCTCGAACAGTATATATAAGCAACAGAGGTTTCAAAGACGTGCTTAGTTTGGGTCGACAAACTCGGCCAAGCCTTTATGCCCTCGAATTCCCGCCGCAGCTTGAGCCCGTGCCCGCCCAGCTATGTTTAGAAACCGGAGGTAGGATCGCCGCCGACGGCTCTACTCTGGAAGATCTCACTGAATCAGATATAGAGCAGCTTATTAGGTCTCTCGAGGAGTTAAAACCTGAAGCTGTCGCCATCAATTTGTTGTTTTCCTTTCTTGATGAGAGCTTCGAAAAAAGAATTGCTGAAGCAGTCGCGATTTCAAACCCTAGCCTTTTTGTGTCACGTTCCTCACAAGTCCTTCCGGTTTATAAAGAATATGAGCGCGGAATTGCCACTTGGTTAAATTCTGCGCTGGGTCCAGTTGTATCTGGATACGTTGGCAGGTTGAAATCAGCGGTGCAAACACCTATTCAGATTATGCAGTCCAGTGGAGAAACACTATCGGCTGACGCAGCCGCGAAATCGGCCGTCAATTTGCTGTTGTCAGGCCCCGCCGGCGGCCTAAACGCGATTAAATATATAGGCGAGCAAATAGGCGAAAAGAACTTCATTAGCTTTGATATGGGCGGGACATCGACGGATGTAGCTTTGATTGAGGGGCGGATAGCAACAACGAATGAAGGTTATATTGGCCCCTATCCGGTCGGCGTGCCTATGGTGGATATGCATACTATTGGCGCAGGTGGCGGCTCCATTGCCTATGTTGACAGAGGTGGAATTCTTCAAGTTGGACCAAAATCCGCGGGCGCTGAGCCAGGCCCGGCTTGCTATGGAAAAGGCGGACTTATGCCTACAGTCACCGATGCAAATTTAGTTTTAGGGCGGCTGGTGTCTGAATCCAAGCTTGCTGGTGACCTTATCCTAAACGTTGAGTTTGCTAGAGCTGCGATAGATACATTAGCCACGGCGTTAACCATGTCTGTTGAAGAAACTGCTCTTGGAATTATCCGCATTGCGAATCAGCACATGGCTAGAGCTTTGCGTTTAATTTCTGTAAATCGCGGGCATGACCCTAGAGATTTTCAACTTGTTTGTTTTGGCGGTGCCGGGGGTTTGCATGTGTGCGAGCTTGCACAATCCATGTTGATGGATAAAGCCATAGTCCCAATTCACGGCGGTGTGCTCTCAGCACTGGGTATGGTGGTTGCAAAAAAAGGCAGACAATTTTCGAAAACGATTAATATTATTGAGCGCAAAGCAGACTTGTCGTTTATCGAGAAAGCTTATTGTGAATTAGAGAGTAGAGCAATAGATGAGCTGCGCTCAGAGGGAGTAACCGAAGCGGAGTTAGATGGCATGTGCATCGAGCGACGAGCCGATATTCGATACGTTGGGCAGTCGTTTACCCTCAGTGTCGCCTGGCAAGGCTTAAAGCAAACCTTCGCAGGATTTTCATCCTTGCACCAACAGCGCTACGGTTATGACCTCGATGCCAATACCGAAATTGTGAATATTCAAATTATGCCAAAGGTTACAGGAGTGGAATTTGACTTGCCAAAGCTCGAAGCGTCTAAACATTGTAATGTTTCTTCGAATGTAAAGGTCTATGGCTATGCAGGTTACGTATTATGTTATGAGCGAACACATTTGTCTGCAGGCCAGCAGCTACGAGGGCCCTGCATAGTTAAGGAGTATTCTGCGACTACTTATCTAAGTGAAGGCTGGTGCGGTGTCATCGACGAGTTCGGAAATATTTGTCTGGGGCGAAGTAACCAGCAGGACATTTAAATTTAGACTATGAGGAAAAAATCAGCTTAGGCAGGTTTACAGGCGAAATTCAGCGGTGTTATAACCTAATGTCTCTAGGTTAAAGCACGGTATTTACGAGTGAACTAGTCTTTTGTTTTTATCAACGTTATTCCTGTAAGGCAATATGAATTGCCCTTGGGAGCCTCTCAACGTCTTAGGCGTAGCCATGATTATAAAGTGTAAAAACCGATTTTTATCTATGAGCTGCCTGTTAGCTGCTGTTTTTTATGGCACTGTATTTGGGCAAGAACGAGATGAGATCGCAGATGACACCAAATCCGAAAACAGGGAGAGGCGGTCCAAGTTATATTTTATAGATAAGCCAGTTGAAATTGATACCGTTTTCAATGATCAAGTCGAATGGCCAATAACAACGGCGCAAGCCATTTCAGAAGACGACCCGCAGTTCATAAGACGAATGGACAGTATTCGCGAGTATAACAAGTCAATTCAAGCAATAGAGTTGGAAGGCGGAGTCTGGGACAGTGGTTTAATCGAAGATCTGGCGACCTTAGGGGAACTGCAGCAACGTCAAGGCGATCATGTGACCGCTATCGAGACGTTTGATAGGGCCGTGCATATAAGCCGAATCAACAAAGGGCTGCATACAATGGATCAGATCCCTGCTTTAGAGCAGAAGATCGAAAGTTATTTAGTGATGGGAGATTGGGAGCAAGCAGATCTTTATTACAACTATATGTTCTATATCCAACAGAAAACTTATGGCAACACTGACCCGCGGATCATCCCTATGCTCGGTCGCTTGGCGAACTGGAATCTGCGGGCTTTTAATATTGGTTTTGGGGATAGCTTAGGCTCGAGGCTTAGCTCTGCCCAGCTTCTATTTGATGCTGCTGCAAAAATGGTTGATGTGCACTTTGGCCGTTCTGATGAGCGCTATGTCGGCTATCAACAAAGTATCGCAAATGCGGCTTACCTGCTGAGTCGCCACCCGGAATTAATAAATGAAATGACCACACCGGAATTCCGCCTTGACCAAGATGCACTGCGCAGAAAGCTAATAAGCTCAGAGCGTAGTGTGCCTCGAGGCTTTCAAGCAGGTGAAGAGGCACTTTTAAATATTGTTACTCAACGACAGGATGACGCTGGAATATCGATGCCTTTGGCCGAAGCGAATGCTAACTTAGGTGACTGGTACCTAATGTTTGATCGGCGCAAAGCGGCAGCGCAAATGTACGCCAATGCCTGGCAGATTATCAGTGAGTTGGAAGATTCTGAGGAACTTTTGGATGAGTTCTTTGGTCACGTAATACCTTTGCCCACTTTTCTCAATGCCCCCACGAGTTTGGTTTTTGCCTCTGGGGATGGAAAAGATACTCAGGATCTTAAAGCTGGGTTTGTGGATTTACGTTTTGATGTAACCGAAAATGGCGTTGTTCGAAACTTAGAAATTGTTAGTGGTGAAACTGAGGAAAACTCGATGATTTTGGGCAGACTGCAGCGCGAAGTTAGAAGGTCAATATTCAGGCCCGCGCTCAAAGATGGGGCAGCTATACGCTCTGTTGGCAGTCAATTTCGCTACCGGTATTGGTACTAATGCACTGATAGAACGGTTAGCATTAATTGAAGTTTTTTATTCTGTTAACACTGCGTTCAGCAGAGTTGAAATACTGTAATGCGTGACACTATTTAGATTTATTAGTGGTCTCCAAGATTGACTTGAAGGTGCTTTTTTTTGTGTATTGGTGGGTGCTTTTCACTATTAGAAGTCGGTATTTAAGTAGGTGCTAGAACAGGTACTAAAATAGGCCCTAAAATAGCTACTTCAGTACCTGCAAAAAGCGCTTAAACTCATTAAAATCTTAAAACGTTAACAAAGTCGCACTCTTGTTAACGTCGATTTGGCGAAACAAATTATGCAAAAGGTAATCAATCAATTTCCACGTCTGGCCTTGGGCATCGGCTTAAGCCTCGCAATTGTTGGGTGCCAGTCGAGTCAGAGCCCCAGCAGCTCCTCTTCCATGCCTATGCCGCCCAGCTCTAGCTCATCTTCAAGTGCTAGCAGTCCGAGTCAGCCGTCTCAATCAAGCAGCCAGAGCCAATCTCAATCTCAGAGTCAAAGCCAATCCCAGCAAGGGCAAACTGGCTCTTCAAGCTCCAGCTCGCAAAGCCAGGGTCAAGGCCAGTCAAGCAGTGCGCAATCTCAAGGGCAAGCCGATGCGCCCCAATCGAGTCAGGGTTCAGGTAACCCCTCTTCCGGTCAGGGTCGGGCGAACACAGCCGGTGCCGGGCAGACGGGCTCTTCTAGTGCTGGCTCTAGCTCTGGTTCAGGGGGCCAACAGCGAACGGTTTCCTTTCCTGAGGGTTCAGATGGCCAGGGCCAAGGGTCTCAAGGACAGCCCGGAGCTGAACAAGCAGGCTCGGGGTCGAGCGAGAATTCTGGTCAGGGTGCTGGTGGGGAATCTCGTTTTCCCGATGGGCAGCAAGGGTCAGGGCAAGGTCGCGATAGTTCAACAGGTGATTTAAGCGGCGGGCAAGGCAGCGGCGATAGTGGAGGTTCTTCGGGAAATTCAAGCACGATCGGCGCCCCAAGTGGAGATTACAGCCTAGATACCCTTCCTGGAAGCTCTTCCGGTGGGAAAAGAGGGTCGGGGCCTAACGGCGCGCTTACTAATGCTGAAAGAATTCAAGTTCTCGACGAGAGACTTAAAGATGGTTACGAAACATTCGATGGCTATATTCTGAGCGAGCGTGAGCGTGCGCAGAGTGAAAGTAACGCTGCCGGCAGTTCAGCGCCAGGTGGTGCGCCAGGAGGAGCGGTCGCAGGTGGCGCTCAAGGCCAGCCTCAGACACTTCCTGCTGACGGTGCACCGCCAAGTTCGGTGGTAACGACTGAGCGGTCTAGTCCAAATCAAGTCCCAGCAGAGACGTTTCCAGCGCCAGATGATATCCCAAGTGGCAGAGACGATGATGTTGTCGCGAGGCAGATTAGAGAGCTAGCAATGAGCGAAACAGACCCAGAACTGCGAGAAGCAATATGGGATGAATATAGAAAATATACGGGTATAGGTGAGCAATAATGACAACGCAACTTAAAAGCACATTTGGTCTCTTAGTCGCGAGCATTTTTATAGTTTCCTGTGCGACACATACCGTTAAATCGACAAGCTATACGCCGGTTGTTCGGGGCTCTCAAGACACTCCCGAGTACTTGCTGCTGGATGTTGGCGTGGCGATATTTGACCCTGGTCTGGATGAGATTAAAAATAGTGAAGAAGAGGTGACTAATCATGAAATTCGTGTGGCTGAATCTCGCTATGCGCCCTTTTTACTGTCCGAAACAATTCAACGTTCTGGAAACTGGGGCATTGTTCGAGTCATGCCAAACCAAGAAAGCCCGATGGATGTTTACCTCAATGGAACAATCCTTAGTTCCAACGGCGAACAGATGGCTGTCCGAATTGAAGTAACCGACTCCACGGGGCGTAAGTGGTATACCAAAGAATATGAAGAATCGGTCAGCCAGTTTAGTTACGAGGCAAGTGAACGGCAAAAAAATGATCCGTTTCAAGTTGTTTACAACACAATAGCCAACGACCTGCTTAAATACCGTAAACGAAATTTAGCAGATAATGAAATCACTGAAATTCGCACTGTTTCTGAAATGCTATTCGCGCAGAGATTCTCACCAGATGTATTTGGAGAGTATTTAGCAAAAGATAGAAATGGTAATTTGGAGGTAGTCAGCTTGCCAGCAGAATCGGATCCGTTACTGGAGAGAGTAAGGGGAATTCGCGAGCGAGATTTTATGTTTATCGATACCGTGCAGGACTACTACGCGACCTACGTAAGACAAATGCGATTACCTTATGATTCATGGCGACAGCAAAGCTATGAAGAAACTCTCGAAGTTGAAAAACTAAAAGCGTCCGCACGAAGGCGTTTTATAGCAGGAACTGCAGTCGTTCTCGGCGGCCTTGCAGCGGCTTCTCAAGGCAGTACGTACGCCTCTCAGGTAGGCGGTGCCGTGGCAGTAGGCGCGGGCGCTGGGTTAATTAAAAGCGGATTCGACAAGCGCGGTGAGGCTAGAATTCACATGGATGCTTTGGAGGAACTTGGTCAGTCACTTGAGAATGTAGTGGCTCCAAGAGTTCTCGATCTAGATAATCGAAGCATTACATTAACCGGTTCGGTTGAAGAACAATACGCTCAATGGAAAGAAGTGTTGGCAGATCTCTATGCAGCTGAAGTCGGCGAACTACAGAACACACAAAGATAATTTGGTTCCCCAGTGCAGTAATTAATATGTCTGATAAAAGCAGTGACAGTACAAACCTAGATCACGTTGATGAAAATGCAGTTTTTAAGACTGCAAGTCCTCAAGCTCCGATTGATAAGCCTCCAATAATACTCTGGCTTGGTTTAGGTGGCTTATTGGTTTTGGCGTTATTAGTTATTTTCGTCCTGCCAGCTGTGGTAACTGAGTATGAGTTACCGTTGGAAAGGCGTGTTGATATTAACGAGCTTGTGCCATCGCCAGCTGCCCGACAAGAATTAGCAATCTCCCCGTTTGAAGAAGCGCAGCGCTCTATTCAGAGAAAGGAAGCTCAGGACGTTCTGGCTGAGTTACTCCAGATACAAGCAGAACTTACAGCCTTGGATGTTTCTAAATGGGGGCAGTTGCAGTTTGAGGAAGCGTTGTCACAGGCAAGTACTGGTGATGAATACTATCGCACCCAAGAGTTTTTATTAGCAGTAGATGCCTATCAGCTTGGGCGAGACAATTTGGCAGGGCTCAGAGACTCTGTGCCAACTATTATCACGCAAACACTTATTGACGCAGAGGCTGCGTTTATTGCTGGTGATGCATTGGCAGCAGAAGAAAAATATGCTTTGGCATTGCGCCTAGACTCTTTTAATGAAATTGCCCTAATCGGTTTAGAGCGGTCTAGGACATTAAGCGAGGTCATTGATCTTTTAGATCAGGCTGAAGATTTGGTTGAAGACGGTAGCCTCGTTCAGGCAAGAGATTTATTGGATATTGTCATTGCGCTAGACGGTCAAAATGAAACAGCTCCGGCGAACAGAGCCAAAGTGGCGGCTATGATTCGCGAGCGCGAATTTTCTTCAATTATGTCCGCTGGATATACAGCTTTAGAGGGTGGCAATCCAGATGCCGCAATAGCTGAGTTTGATAAAGCAGCGCGCATGGGAATTAATCAAAACCAGGCATTGGCAGCAATAACTCAAACCCAAAATGAGATCGCTAACGCAGAAATAAATGTCTTAAGACA
>Ga0208414_1001883_pt1 | contig 14913 bp, 16 predicted proteins | sample AntAceMetag02UKE_FD_184770 | JGI IMG/M metagenome (GOLD analysis project Ga0208414, IMG submission 184770) | Saline lake microbial communities from Ace Lake, Antarctica - Antarctic Ace Lake Metagenome 02UKE (SPAdes) (version 2) | ecosystem: Environmental > Aquatic > Non-marine Saline and... | reverse complement strand
GATGAACGAGCGGGTCTGGGAAGCCAGTGGTCACACTGGCGCTGGGTTTTCTGATCCAATTATAGAGGATACAAAAACTGGTGAACGATTCCGGGCCGACCATCTACTCAAAGACAACGGCATCGAGTTTCAGAGCCACCTAGACGGGCGAACCTGTTTCCTGGGGCCGAAAGAAGTCATGGCGATCCAAGCCAACTTAGGCAGCGACATCGCCATGGTGATCGACGAGTGCCCGCCGTGGCCGTGCGACCGCGATGCCTGCGCGGCAGCCGTGGCGCGCTCCGAACGCTGGGCTGCCCAGTGCCGCGACATCGCGGTCGCCACGGGATTCTTGGATCGGGGGCATCACCTGTTTGGTATCGTGCAGGGCTCCACCTTCGATGATCTGCGCCAAGAAGCGGCCGAGGCCTTGGGCGCGCTGGACCTGCCGGGCTATGCGGTGGGTGGGGTGAGCGTGGGTGAGCCCGAACCCGAGATGCTCAAGCAAGTCGGCGCGACCACGCCGCACCTGCCGGCCGACAAACCGCGCTATACCATGGGCCTCGGCACGCCGCCGCAGTTGCTCAAAATGATCGCGCTGGGAGTGGATATGTTCGACTGCGTATTGCCGTCGCGGGTGGCGCGCAATGGTCTCGTCTTCACGCCGGATGGCCCGCTGAATTTGCGTAACGGCCGTTTTCGCGCGGACCAGAATCCGATCGTGGAAGGGCTGGCCAATTACACCTGCCAGAAATTCACGCGCGCTTATCTCCGTCACCTAGTGCTCGCCGAAGAGATGCTCGCGGGCACGCTGCTGACGTTGCACAACCTGCACTTCTATCTGGATTTGATGGCGCAGGTTCGGGCGCATTTGGAGGTCGGCGATTTCGGACCGTGGCACCGGGCCTGGATTGAGCGTTACGAGACGGGCATGGCCGCGCGTTAGTGGGATCGAGCCTGCTTAGTCTTCGTCGGCGGGAGCGGACTCTGCGCTGGTGCCGACGACCTGTATTTCGCCGATCTCGACCTCTCCACGATAGTCGCGAATCAAGCGCCCGGAGTCGCGACCAAAATAGTTCCCGGCGCGGAGCGCCATCTGGTCGATTTCGTCCATGAAGTTGTGGCCGCGGGTCCGGATACTGAAGCGAGTCACCCATTCGGGATCGGGTCTCCGTTTTCGATCAGGCTCGGTGACTTTGTCGAAATTGTAGGCGGTCACGATCACGTAGTAGCGGGGATCTTGCACCTCCTGGATCAAGGTATCGAAGCGGCCACTGCCGGCAAAGCGCGCGATGTCGTTGTTGCGACTGAGCTCGTCGGTGTAGCCGATGACGCGCGCGGTCGCCTCGTCGCGCCGAGTTTGTTCGCGGCTCTCCATTTGGATCATGGTGAGGGCGCCGTCTAGGGCCGCGTTGGCTTGCTGGATCGCTTGGTTCTGGGCCGAGATCAAACTGACGCCTTGGGCCGCGCTGTCGGCAGAACTAGAGTCCATCGTAATTTGAGTCGTTTGGGCGTCGTTAATGGCGCGAAAGGCTTCTCCCGCTACGTTTACGCCATCCGAGAAATTGTTGAGATTGAAGGGATTCGTGCGTCCCCAGTGAATCACTACGAGCAGGTCGGCCGTGTCTTTGTTGGGCGAGAAATAGTAGTTTTGCTTGGCGAGTGCTTGGGCGATGAGTCCCGCGATTTCGGGGAAGTCTTCTTTCTGCTGGGTTTCGTCCCACAACGTGCCATCGATGCGCCCGCCGTAGCCGATGGCATAATATTGGCGAGCGGGTTTCCCATCGGCTTGGATCTGCCGCTCGTAGTTGGGCGATACGCGCGAGTAGATTGCGACCGGCAAGGTGTCGGTCTTCGCCGCCAGGGAAATCGCCGCCAGCAAGATGAATAGAGAAAGGAAGGATCGCATGCTTAAATGCGCTCGGAGTAGGCGAGCAGATACGAATCTACGGCCACTTAACGGCAATCGGCAAGGGACGCCCTCGCCTTGCTTTTGCTACCGTTGAGCAGCCGGAGAGTATCCTAGGGGACGGTCCTCACGGGCTGCTACCGGGTGTTGGCGATTCCGCGGGCGATAGGGGCACTTTCCTGCATATCCCCGAAGTAAATCTTGCCTTGGTAGTCCCGGATGAGCCGCTCCGAGTCTCGGCCGAAATACTTGCCGGCGCGCAGGGCCATGGCCCCGAGACTCTCCATGAAATCGATCCCGCGAGTTCGAATACTGAAGCGGGTAACCCAATGTGGTTTGGGTTTCTTCTTCTTGGTGCTCTGCTTTATCTGGGCCAAGTCATAAGCCACCAACAAAACATAGTAGCGGGGATCACGCACTTCGTTGAATAGCATCGCGAACGAATCGTTTGCCGCGGCCCGCGACAGGCGGCTGAGCTCGCCCGTGTATCCGAGCACGCGGGCCGTTTCTTCGTCACGTTGTTCACTCATTCGATTCTCCAACCGGACCAAAGCTATCGCGCTCTTGAGTTGCCCTTGGGCGTCGGTCACGGCACCCCGTTTACCGAGGTTTCGAGAACCTTGATACTGCGGGTTGAGCGCTGCGTCTATCGCCCGTTGCGCTGCGCGGAAGATATCCTCTCCGTTGCGGTATCTCGGCCGGGTCGTGAGGGTCGGTCCGCTCCCAGTAAATGGCGATAAGGAGGACGGCATCCTCAATCCCTTGAGCGAAGGAGTGGTTCTGTTTCGCCAGCTCCTGAGCAATGCTGCCAGCGATTTCCGGGAAGTCTGCTTTACTTTGGGTTTCATCCCAGATGGTGCCATCGGCCCGTCCGCCCGAGGCGATGGTATAGTATTCTTTGGTGGGGCGATCGTCCGGTTGGGTGACGCGCTCATAATCGGGTGCCACCCGCGAGTAAATCACCACGGGCCAAGGTTTGTCGTCTGCGGTGACCAAAGGCAGCACTCAACAATAGCAAGAGCGTTGGACGGGGTGTTGGCATCAGCGGACCGGAAGGATAGGCAATGAGCCGCAGAGTTAACAGGGTGAATGGTCAGAGCGGGTATTTGCGACCGGTGGGTCGGTCGACGGGGAGCGATGCGAAAATAAAAAAAGGCACCTCGATGAGGTGCCTTTTGGTGGAATGCGATAACTGCGCTGAAGCAGCACCTACTCCATCGTTTCGCCCTCGGGCTGGGCGCCTGCCGCCGGGTAGAGGGCCAGCAGACGATCAACCGCCGCCGTGATGCGTTCCACTTCACCTTCTCGCTTGGTGTTGGTGCGGGTGGACATCCAGCCGACCCAAATCATGCTCTTGGACTCCACATCGTAGACTTCGCCGATGAGGGTGCCTTCATTGTATTGATCTACGATCACGTTGCTGCCCATCGATATGCCACCGTAGTAGCCGCGGTAGCCGCGATTCCAGCCGTAGGCGCCGTAGGAGGGGGAGAATCCCCAGTCCGCGAAAGCAGTCTTCGGCACGAGTTTGCCGTGAATCAACACCGCAATATCGGCCTCTTCTCTAGCCACTTCGCGATAGCCTTTGGCCGTCATCGCGTTGCGGACGGTCGTCTCAACGGTGTGATTCACGCGCATGGCGAGTCCGGGATCGGCGCCGGGGACGTCTTTCGGCAGCGGGAGGAGGACAAACGTCTTGGCGCTTGCGAAGTCAGCTTGGGAGTCGAACTCGGTGTTCACTTTTGCCGGTTTGGTGGCGCAGCCGACCAGTCCCAACGCGATGACAGTGATCAGGGAGAGGGTGGAGATTCTTGAGATTTTCAAAAGTAAACGTGAGTCGGTTAGAACGGCCCAGATTTTGAGTTAGCCGGGAATTTCACAAGCTGAAGTGAAATTTAATTGGCAGGGGCAACCTGTTATCGGCAGCGCCAAGCGCGAGGCTCGACAATCTCTGCCCATGTGGCGAAATGTCAGGTCTATGCGTGTTCTCGTCACCGGTGGAGCCGGCTTCTTAGGATCTCATCTTTGCGATCGGTTGCTCAATCAGGGGCACGAGGTCGTTTGTTTGGATAATTTCTTCACGGGCCGGAAGCTTAACATCCGCCATTTGCTGACCAATCCGGATTTTGAATTAGTGCGTCACGACGTGATCGATCCGTTCAAATACGAGGTCGATCAAATCTACAATCTCGCCTGTCCCGCCTCCCCGCCGCACTACCAGTTGAACCCGATCAAAACTACCAAGACTTCCGTGATGGGGGCGATCAATTGTCTCGGTCTTGCCAAGCGCGTGCGAGCCCGGGTGTTTCAAGCGAGCACGAGTGAAGTTTACGGTGATCCCTCCGTGCACCCACAGCCCGAATCATATTGGGGCAACGTCAACCCGATCGGTCCCCGCTCGTGTTACGACGAAGGCAAACGCTGCGCCGAAACGTTGTTCTTCGACTACCATCGGGAGAACAATGTCGATATCCGGGTCGTCCGCATCTTTAACACTTACGGTCCCCGCATGCACCCCAACGACGGGCGAGTGGTTTCCAATTTTATCGTGCAAGCGCTGAAAGGGGAGAACCTCACCGTTTATGGCGATGGCAATCAAACGCGTTCCTTCTGTTACGTGGATGACCTCATCGAGGGATTCCTCCGCCTCATGAATCAGGACGCGGTCACGGGCCCGATCAATATCGGCAACCCCGGCGAGTTCACGATGTTGGAACTGGCGGAAAAGACGCTCGAAGTAGTGGGTGGTCGTTCCAAGATCGTCCACGAGCCGCTGCCCGCCGATGACCCTCGGCAGCGCCAGCCCGATATCAGCTTAGCGAAGAAGCATCTCAACTGGGAACCCACCGTCGATTTGTCCGAGGGACTGAAACGGACCGCCGACTATTTTCGCAGCGAATTAGCGTAGCGGTGCCCTCGGGGTGTCTGCGGTAATCGGAGATCCACTCCACCGCACCGGGCCCAGCGGACCCGGCGACAACTCCGAATCGCAGCGAGTTTCGCGCAATCAGACCAAAAGAAATAGAACGTGAATACTCGCACCTCAATGTCCGCCTACCGCTTTCTTCTAATCGGCCCAAGCTGGCGCCCTCTATTTTGCGCCCCATACATCCGCTGACGTAGGCATGTTACCGGATGTGACTCCCGCCGATGGCCGCGAGCCTCACCAAGCGGGGGCACTTCATGAAAGTGTCGTTGGCTACCGGCAAGATTGAGACGATCGCGGCACCGATCGCGACCGTGGAGAAGGAGCGCCGGGTCGCGATCCAAACGGCCCGCGGGAAGGCCGCTCCTGACGAGACGACGGACACGATTTACGAGATGCAGCTGGTGCAGATGGCGCACGATTCAGCCGTGATGACCCAGTTGAGAGACAGGTTGGCGCAGAATTGAGGCGAATCCCTCGGCGAGACCGAGTTTACGGCCGGTAAATTCCTCCTCTGAAAAGGAACAGTATTTGTCATTTGCCAAGGAGATGGCACCCCCTACGCTGCCCGGTTCTCCATGCTCGACTTTTTGCTCAAACGTTTCGCCGGTCGCCATTACCGCAAGTTTCTTGAATCCGTTAAGCCCCTCGTGGCTAAGATTAACGAGATCGAGGAGTCGTATCAATCGCTCTCTGAAGAGCAGCTCAAGGCTAAGACCGACGAGTTTCGGCAGCGCCTAAAGGACGGCGAAACCCTCGACGACATCCTCCCCGAAGCGTTCGCGGCGGTCAAAAATGGGGCCCGGCGTCTCGTCGGCACCTCGGCGATAATCAACGAGCACGAGCAGAAATGGGATATGGTCCACTTTGATGTGCAGCTCATCGGCGGCATCGCGCTGCATCGCGGCAAAATTTCCGAAATGGCCACGGGTGAGGGCAAGACCCTCGTCGCCACCTTGCCGCTCTATCTTAACGCCTTGACCGGCCAGAACTCCCAGCTCGTCACCGTCAATGATTACCTCGCTCGTCGTGACTCCGAGTGGATGGGGCATCTCTTGAAGTATATGGGTCTTACCGTGGGTTGCATCCAACAACAGATGCGGCCGAACGTGCGCCGCGAGATGTATGGCTGCGACATCACCTACGGCACCGCCTCCGAATTCGGCTTCGATTACCTGCGCGACAACGGTATGGCCACGCGCAAGGAGGACCAAGTGCAACGCGATCACTGGTTCTGTATCGTCGACGAAATTGACTCCATCTTGGTCGATGAGGCTCGCACCCCATTGATTATTTCCGGTCCGGCCCCCGTCGAGCGTGAGCAACCCTTCACCCGGCTCAAACCTTCGGTCGAAGGTCTCGTCAACATGCAGCTTAAGCTCTGCAATCGCCTCGTGAGCGAAGCTCGCCCGGTGCTCGAGCAGTCAGATAACGAGATCGCCGAGCAGGTCACTAAGGCTCGCGAAAAATATGAAGAAACGAAGAAAAGAAATACGGAATTAGTTAAATCAGGGAAAGAGCCGATTCAGCTCCCTTTTTACGACGAAGATCCGAAAAACACGGCCCTGCGCAAACTTCTCCAAGTCAAGACGGGCCAGCCCAACAATAAGCAGCTGCTGCGCGCCAAGGAAAACGCCGCGATCAACAAGGCGCTCGACAAGCTCGAGACCGAGATGAGCTCGGATATGCGCAAGGTGGAGATGTTCCGGCTCAAGGAAGAGCTCTTCTTCGTCATCGATGAGAAACAGCACCAAGCCGACCTCACCGAAATCGGCCGCATGACCCTGCGACCCGACGAGCCCGATGGGTTCGTGCTCCCCGATCTGGCGCTCGAGCATTCCGCCATCGACGGCGACACTTCCCTTACCCCCGAACAACGGGAGGAAAAAAAGAACGCTTCGCATGAGGCCTACGCCAATGTCTCGGAGCAAATCCACTCTATCTCCCAGCTGCTGCGCGCCTATTGTATCTACGAGCGCGACGTCGAATACGTCGTGCAAGACGGCAAGGTAAACATCGTCGACGAGAATACCGGTCGCGTCATGCCCGGCCGCCGTTGGTCCGATGGACTGCACCAAGCGATCGAGGCCAAAGAGGACGTCAACATCGAGCGCGAGACCCGCACTTACGCGACCGTCACCATCCAGAACTATTTCCGGATGTATGAGAAACTCGCCGGTATGACTGGAACGGCCGAAACCGAAGCCTCCGAGTTCAGCGAAATCTATCGCCTCGGGGTGCAGGTCATCCCGACCAACAAGCCCAATATCCGGGACGACAAAAACGACTCCATTTTCAAAACCCGCCGCGACAAGTTCAACGCCGTCGTCTCCGAAATCACCGAGGCCAATCAACAGGGCCAACCCGTGCTCGTCGGCACGGTTTCGGTCGAGTCTTCCGAAGTGCTTTCGCGGATGCTCAAACGCGCGAACATCACCCACACCGTGCTCAACGCGAAGTTCCACGAGCAAGAAGCCGACATCGTGGCCCGCGCGGGTCATCGCGGCTCCGTCACCATCGCCACCAACATGGCTGGTCGCGGCACCGACATTAAGCTCGGCGAGGGCGTGCGCGAAGCCGGCGGACTCTATGTCGTCGGCACCGAACGCCACGAATCCCGCCGTATTGATCGCCAGTTGCGCGGCCGTTGCTCGCGTCAGGGCGACCCCGGTACGACCAAATTTTTCCTCTCCCTCGAAGACAATCTCATGCGGTTGTTCCTCCAAGGAAATCTTGCTTCAAAACTCATGGAGGGTTCGATGCGCGACGGCGAAGAGCTGGAGCACTCACTCCTCAATCGTTCGATTGAGAGCGCGCAGAAAAAAGTCGAGCAACAGAACTTTTCGATCCGAAAACGCCTGCTCCAATACGACGACGTGCTGAACCAGCAACGCGAAGTGATCTACGGTATTCGCAATGCGGCGATCCATTCTGACCGACCTAAAGACATCATCTTCGATCAGGTCGAGGAAGAGATCGCCATCCGCCTCGAAGCCGCAGGCTTTGCGGATAAGACGACCCCTGATGAAGCGTCGATGCAATCCCTCGCCGGTTGGCTCAATACCCACTTCCCCGTCGGGGTGAAGTTGCCCGATTTACAAGGCAAAGACTTCGACACCTTGCAGGCCGACATGGTCGCTCGCGTCAAAAAAGCCTACTCCGTCAAGGAATCAGCCGAAGTGCCGGAAGCGCTCGGCGCGTTGGAACGTTACGTCGTCATCAACTCGATTGATCGCCACTGGCAGGAGCACCTCACCGAGATGGAAGAACTGCGCCGCGCTATTGGACTGCGCAGTTATGGGCAGAAGGATCCGCTCGTGGAATACAAGGGTGAGGCGTACAAGTATTTTGAAGAGCTCATGAACAGCGTGCGGCTTCAGATCTGCACCGGCCTGTTCCGTAGTGCGTCCAATATCCAGTCCTTCGAAAACATGTTGGCCATGCTCAGTCGTGGCGCGAAAACGCAGGGGCCAGAAAACGCTCCCGCGACCGGCGCTCTCGGCGGACCCTCGATCCGCACGACGCAAACGAGCGGAGGATCCGCGGGCGCTCCCGGCGGCAGTGGCATCAAGCTGCCCATGCCCAAACCGGCGCCGGTGCAAGCACTACCGAAGGTAGGCCGCAACGAACCCTGCCCGTGCGGCAGCGGTAAAAAATTCAAGCAGTGCCACGGTAAATAGGGCACCAGCTCATCGCCGGCCGCGATGAGGGTTTTCCTGAGTTTCCGAGTTCCTCAATTTATCTTTTCTCTTGAGTTCAGCGACCGAAGACCCCCTGCCGTCGTTCCCCGACTACGATAATCCGCAGCTCCCGTATTGGGAGAAAAACGGCCATTGGTTAGCCCCGCTCGCTGTATTTCTCAGCACCATCTTGCTCATGGTGGTGGCCTTTCCGCCGATGGATGCGCCGGAAGCCGCCTATGTTTTTGCGGTCCCCGCACTGCTTTGGGCCTATCGGAGTCCGGGGTGGAAAATATTCACGCTCGTGACGTTGGGTTCTCAAGTCGCGGCGTGGTCGATTCTGCTGTTCTGGCTGCATCATGCGACGTGGGCGGGATATGTACTGTTGGCTCCGTTCATCGGCTTGTGGGTCGGGAGCTGGTTTATACTGGCCCGCTGGTTGATGCCGCGGATGTTGGGCCTACCGAACCTCAATCGACTGTTCGGCATCGCCGGATTGGCCGCGGCCTGGGTGCTGATCGAATGGACTCGGACCTGGTTGTTCACCGGCTTCCCGTGGCTGCCGCTGGCCGCCAGCCAGTGGGAGCGCTCAGCCGTGCTGCAAGTGGCATCTTACACGGGAGCGGGCGGAGTTTCCTTCTTCCTCGTTCTAGCCAATCTCGGTTTCGCCGCTTACGCCCATCGGCTGTTTTTTGAGCCCGAACTTAAAGGGCTCAAGAAGCGCAGCCAAGAGTTCATGCTCGCGGTGTTCGGCCTCCTACTCTGCCTGAGCATCCACGTGCAGGAGTCGGTCAACCGTCACCATTTCAACGTGCCCGTCGGCCGGTTTGGTTTCGTGCAACCCAACGTTCCGCAAGAAATCAAATGGGACCCCGCCCGCGGTCCCGATATCGTGCGCGCGTTGCAGCAAACGACTGCGATTGCCGCCAGCCGGAATCCCGACCTCATTCTTTGGCCGGAAGCGGTGACCCCGTGGGTCATCACCGGCGGTGATCCCGCCGTGCGGGACTTTGTCGAGCACACGGCCAAAACCGCCCGCACGCCGTTGCTGGTGGGATCAATCGGTATCGAAAATCCCGATACGGCCGAAGGTGAACCCCGCTGGATCAATGGCGTCTTTAAAATCGATCCCGAAACCGGACTCGAACCAGACTATTACGTGAAACGCCACCTGGTGCCGTTCGGGGAATACGTGCCCCTGCGGCCCGTTTTGGGGTGGCTGGAAAAAGTCGTGCCCGTTGGCGGAGATTTTATGCCCGGGAATTCGGCCGAGCCCCTCTGGGTCGAGACCCGCCACGCGATTCTAGCGGTGAGTCCGCTGATTTGTTACGAAGATACCTACCCGCATTTGGCTCGAGCCAGCGTGCTTGCGGGCAACGACCTCTTCGTGGTGCAGACCAACAACGGCTGGTTCGGCGAAGGCGGCGCGGCCGAACAGCACGCGGCCCACAGTGTCTTGCGCGCCGTCGAAACGCGGCGTCCGGTCCTCCGGGTTGGGAATGCCGGCTGGAGTGGCTGGATCGATGAATTCGGCGGCATCCGCGCGGTCTTGCAGAAAGTGGCCCGTCGCACTGCCGATGGCGTGGTGCGTGATTTTGTCTCCACCAAAGCGAGTGAAGAGGACGGCACCATCTACTTTCGCGGCGCGGCGGTAGTCGATGTGACCCGCGACAATCGCTGGATTGGCCAGCAGAGTTTTTACGTCCGGCACGGCGACTGGTTCCTCTACCTCTGCCTCGCCCTGACGGTGGGCGGATACTACTTGATCCGCTCCCGCCATCCGCGACCGAAGGACTCGGATTCAAAGTAGTTCGCGGAACTGATCCGGAGTGAGCCCCGCATCTCGTGCCCATTGTGATAGCGTTGATTGAATTATTTCGAGGAATGACCAACCGGATCTTGCCGTTGCTCATAACCAAATGTCCGCTTTGCCGCACAATTTGGTAGCCTAGTTTACCAAAGACCCGGACCGCTTTTTTTCTGACCGTCGGCCTGAGTGCGACCGACCCGGTGAACGCTAACTGGCGTGGACTCGCTATCAAAGGCTACGATCCGGTGGCGTATTTCGAAATCGGTGCGTTGGTCAAAGGTTCGTCTGAGCACGAGTTCGAGTGGCATGGGGCGACGTGGCGTTTTACCAACGCGGCTCACCTCGCCAAATTTACCGCCGATCCGGAACGTTACGCGCCGCAGTATGGCGGGTTCTGTGCCTGGGCCGTGGGTAACAACTACACCGCCCCGATTGATCCCGAGGCTTGGAAGATTGTAGCGGGAAAACTCTATCTGAACTACAATCTCGAGGTGCAGGCTAACTGGGAGCAGGAAATGGCCGAGAACATCCGCAAAGCCGATGGCCACGGGCCCGAACTCCGCGACCAGTGACCGATTGACTCCCGCGACTGCGATCTCGTCACCGGTATCTGCCGCCTAGAGACGCCGCCGCTTGTGGTTTTCGAAATGGCGCTGATTGATCCGGTGGGAATACTGGCCATCAGCGGTGATCTATCCGCCAGTGGTGGCTTATCTCCTCCTGCTCGCGTGGCGCCATCGCAGTCTAACGGTCTTCACGGCGGCCAATCCTGGGATGCCCGCGGCGAGCGGACTGAGGGGATTTTCCAAAGCCGAGATTTTGGACGGACTCACCTCGGCGGGAGACCGCGCTGCCCGCTGGGTGCTGGTGCCGCCGGCACCGTTTGCCGCGCGCAATACAGCGGTGCGTCTCTTCATGGCGGAGATACCCCATCGTGCTCAAACCGGACCGCGGTGAGCGCGGGCAGAGGGTGGTCATTGCCCGGGGTGCCGGGCAGATCGAAGTCGCACTGCGCGAAACCGTCGGTGCGATTATGGTTCAAGCCTACGTGCCGGGCGTGGAGTTTGGGGTATTCTACATTCGCGATCTGGATCGGGATGAGGGGGAGATCTTTTCCGTCACGGAGAAGCGAGAAGTATTCGTGGTTGGGGATGGCCGGCGTCCGTTGGAGGCGTTGATTTTGGCGGATGACCGCGCGGTGGGGATGGCCGCGTAATTCTTGCGGGAATTCACTGATCGTTTGGCGGAGGTGCCGGTGACGGGGCAGCGGGTGCGGCTGAGTGAGCTCGGCCCGCATTGTCGGGGGGCGCTATGTCTCGATGGCATGGGTCGGGCGACAGCGCGGGCGAGTCAGGCGATTGACGCCGTCTCGCGTGCTTATGCGGGTTTCTACTTTGGGCGCTATGATGTCCGAGCGGAATCGGTGGAGGCATTTCAGCGCGGGGAGTTTAAGGTGATCGAGCTGAACGGGGTGAGCTCCCAAGCGACCAGTATTTACGATCCGCAATACGCGGTGTGGCCCGGGTGGCGGGTATTCGCGCGCCAATGGCGGATCGCTTTTCAAATTGGCGCCGCTAACCGCCATCGCGGGGCGCGGGTATGGTCGGCTTGGGAACTCTGGTAACTTTGGCAGGAGCATCGCTGAGCCTGATTGTCACCGGTTTAGCACTACATCAAGAGACCGACCGCTACACGTTGGACGTCGTGCAGGCGGAGTCGGAGTTGTGGGCTGCGCAGCGACTGCGGTTTCAGGTGTTCAATCTCGAGCTCCACGAAGGCCTCGCTGCGTCCAGTGCGTTAGAGCGCGATGTCGATCAGTTTGATGCGGTCTGTGCTCATCTCATCGTGACCGAAAACTCATCGGGCGACATCATTGGCACCTACCGCATGCAGACCGGGACCAGCGCGGGACGAAATCTGGGCTACGACAGCACGACCGAGTTTGATTTTGCGCCCTTTGCAGCGGTGCGAAACCAGCTGTTGGAATTAGGGCGGGCCTGCGTGGCGGAGCGGCACCGCAACCAGACCGTTTTGAGACTCCTTTGGCAAGGGATCGCGGCGTATGCCCGTCATCATCAACTCCGGTATTTGATCGGGTGCAGTTCGATCACATCGCCAGATGCTGCTGGGGGAGTGGCGACGTTTTAGAAGTTAGCCTCACGCTGCGTGGTGACCGATAGTTGGCGCACGCTACCCCTGCTAGGTTGGCGCAGCGAGCCCAACGCGAGCGAGCCGCTCAAGGTGTCCAAGCTGATGATGGCCTACTTGGCGCTGGGCGCCATAATTTGTGGCGAGCCCGCTTTGGATCGGGAATTTGGCCCGATTTTTTTTGACGTGGCTCGATTTGGAATCGTTGCCACTGCGGGTCTTGCGCAAATACCTCTCATAGTCGCAGACTGTCGCTCTGCGGTTACGGCGTGATGACTCCTCCTTTGCCTGAATCCCCTCCCGTGCCGTGGCGCCTCAATCTGCGGGCGCTTTGGCGGTTATTGGCCATGACGTTCGTCGCTCTAGGGGGGCTGTGTGCCTACCTGTTGCAGTCGCAAAATCGGTCGTCGGTAGCAGGGCGAGCACGTTGGTTGAGTCGCACGTGCCACCATGCCTTGCGCGTCCTGCGCGTGCGCCCCGTGGTGTCGGGGGTAGTTCCCCATGGCGTAATGCTCACCCCCAACCACGTCGGTTATTTAGATATTCTGGTGCTGGCATCGATCTCCCCCACGACCTTTGTCGCCAAGGCGGAGGTGGCGCGTTGGCCGATCTTTGGGTGGTTCGCGGCGGTGGCGGGCACGTTGTTTATTCGGCGCGAAAAGAAGTCTGACCTCGTGCGGGTGGGGCAGCAGGTGGCACCGGTTTTGGCGGCGGGAGTGAACCTAGTGGTGTTCCTGGAAGGGACGAGCACCGACGGGAAAGGGGTTCAAAGGTTCCGACCGGGATTGCTGGAGCCGATCGTGCAACTCGGTGCGCAAGTCGCGCCGGTCGCCATCAGCTACCGCGTCCCGCCCCCGCGTGACCCGTCAGTGGAAGTGGCCTGGTGGGGGGATATGCCGTTGGGGTCTCATCTGGTGAATCTCGTCGGGATCGCTTGGGTGGAGGCCCGGGTGGAGTTTGGGAAACCCCGGCCAAGCTCGATTGATCGCAAGACCCTCGCGGCGGAGCTCCAGGCTGAGGTCGCCGCCCAACTGCGCGGGTTATCCGATTCTTGAGTTGGCGGATTTTTGAACGTCAGATGGAGTTCCAGTATCGCGCTTATGACATCTGATTCAACGACTTCCCCCTCCGTAGAACGTCAGCCGTTTGGCTGCTTGGCCGATGGCCGCAAGGCGGAGTTGTTTACGCTCAGCAACAGGCGGGGCTTGCAGGTCGAGATCACCAATTTCGGGGCGACCATTGTGCGGCTCTGGGTCCCGGATGGTGCCGGAACGTTGGCCGACGTGATATTAGGTTACGATACCTTAGCCGAGTATGAAAACGGCACAGCGTTTCACGGCGCGGTCGTAGGGCGCTACGGCAACCGCATCGCTGGCGGGACGTTCCAGCTCGACGGCAAGGACTACACGTTGCCGATCAACAATGAGCCGGGCGGGCATCCCTGTTCTCTGCACGGTGGCCCTGACGGATTTGATCGGCAGGTATGGAACGCTGAGACGCGAGTGGAAGACGACGCGGCGGTGCTGGAGCTGACGCATTTCAGTCCGGACGGTCATGCCGGCTATCCCGGAAATTTGACCGTCTCGGTGACGTATCGACTGAATGGAGACAACGGCCTGCAGGTTTTTTACCGTGGCGAAACCGATGCCCCGACGCTGCTCAATCCCACGCAACACGCTTACTTCAACTTGGCGGGAGCCGGGCAGGGGAAGATTGATGATCACATCCTGCAGTTGGCCGCCTCGAAATTCTTGCCCGTCGATGCGGGCATGATTCCGTTGGGCGAGATGGAGCGCGTCGTCGGCACGCCGTTCGATTTTGTGGCCCCGCGGCCGATCGGCAGTCAGCTAGCGGAGGAGCACGAACAACTCGATCTCGCGGGCGGCTACGACCACACCTACATTTTTGACGATCACAGCATGGGCAAACGGATCGCCGCGCAGGTGCTGCATCGAAAAAGCGGCCGATTGATGGAAGTGTGGACCACCGAGCCGGCGGTGCAGTTTTACACCGGCAACTTCCTCCCTGACGGGGCCAAGGGAAAGGCTGGCACCACCTATGAACCACGGGGCGGATTTTGTCTTGAAACCCAGCACTTCCCGGATTCGCCGCACCACCCAGGGTTTCCGAGCACAGAACTGCGTCCGGGTGGGCCGTTCCTCAGCGAGACCGAATTCCGCTTCGCGGCGGTGTAGGGGATTAGGACGTCAGTCGCAGGGAGGGAGGCTTCGCCGGCAGCATCCTGCTTTGAAGGTAGGGCGGTTTTGCCAAAACCGCCGAACGCGGTGGCATGGGTGAAAAACGCATCCCCGCTTTACCAACGATCTTCGGGTTTCTGGATGAAGCAGCGGTTACTTGTCGGGCATAAAGCCCGACCCACCCAGCAGGGTGTGGCTTGGTCCGACGTGGGTCGGGCTTTACGCCCGACAGGTTTCAACCTTCCGGCCAAGATGCTTCGTCG
>Ga0208414_1001881_pt1 | contig 14918 bp, 9 predicted proteins | sample AntAceMetag02UKE_FD_184770 | JGI IMG/M metagenome (GOLD analysis project Ga0208414, IMG submission 184770) | Saline lake microbial communities from Ace Lake, Antarctica - Antarctic Ace Lake Metagenome 02UKE (SPAdes) (version 2) | ecosystem: Environmental > Aquatic > Non-marine Saline and Alkaline... | reverse complement strand
TACCTCTCCAAATTACTCGCCAAGGCAACCGACACGCTCACCGCTGCCGAACGGGCCGAGCTACTCGATTACTTCCTCGCCACCACCAGCAACGACGCCCGCCTAATTCGGGAGGAACTCAATACCGTTCGCGCCACTTGGAATCGAACCACGGATACACTCCCCGCCGTATCCATCATGCGGGAAACAGCGGAGCCTAAACCTGCCTACATATTGGAGCGCGGGGCCTACGATGCCCCCGGCGAGCCCGTCACCGCCAACACCCCCTCGGCCTTACCTCCGTTCCCCGCCGATCAACCCCGCAACCGGCTCGGCCTCGCTCGCTGGATGTTCCAACCCGACCACCCTCTCACTGCGCGCGTCGCCGTGAACCGCTACTGGCAGCTCATGTTCGGCCAGGGTATCGTGCGCACCCCCGAAGATTTTGGCAGCCAAGGTCAACCGCCCACTCACCCGGAACTACTGGATTGGTTGGCCCGTGACTTCGTGGCGAGCGGCTGGGATTTGAAAAACTTACTTCGTCAAATGGTTCTCTCTGCCACTTATCGACAAAGCACCGTGATCAGCTCTGATATTCGCGAAAAAGACCCCGAAAACATCACCTTCTGCCGCAGCCAACCCAAGCGACTCCACGCCGAGATGATTCGGGACAATGCCCTCGCGGTCAGCGGCCTACTGGTCGACAAGATCGGTGGTCCCCCGGCTCATCCTTATGAACTCTCCGTGGGGTTTGAACCGATCGAGCCCGATGAAGGTGACGGCGTGTATCGCCGCAGTCTCTACACCCGCACCAAGCGAAATTCCCCGGCGCCTGTCATGGTCGCGTTCGATGCCCCCAAGCGCGACGTCTGCACCGTGCAACGGTCCGAAGTCTCCTCGCCCCTCCAACCCCTCATCACCTTGAACGGTCCGCAGTTTGTCGAAGCCTCCCGCGTCCTCGCCCAAGAACTTCTCACCCGCGTGGGCAGTAGCCCGGCCACCGTGATTGATGAAGCGTTTTATCGGCTCACCAGTCGCAAGCCCGACGCCGATGAGCTCGCGATTATGACCAGTCTCTACGATGTGCAACTCGTCGAGTTTTCCGCCGCGCCCGAACAGGCCGATGCCCTTCTCGCGATCGGGCACGCTCCGGTTCCCGATCACATCGCCACCGATCAATTAGCCGCCGCCACCATCGTGGTGAACGCGCTGATGAACCTGCACGAATCCATTACCCACCGATGAACCACCCCGAACCTCTCTGCACCGGCTTCGAAGACACCGCGGGACTCTCCCGCCGCGCCTTTCTCAACAAACTCGGTCTGGGCATGGGTGGTCTCGCCTTGGCCGACTTGGTCAATCCGCTCAGCGCCCTGGATCCCTCCGCCTTGCTCTCCAGCACCCACATCGCACCAAAAGCGAAACGCATCATTTTTCTCTACCAGTCGGGCGGTCCTTCTCAGATGGACTTGTTCGACCACAAACCACGACTCAACGCCGAACACGGGCAGGAACTCCCCGACTCGGTCCGGCAAGGCCAACGCCTCACCGGCATGTCCACCAATCAATCGAGTTTACCGCTCGCCGGATCACCCTTCACCTTCGATCACTACGGCGAAAGTCGAGCCACCCTCAGTTCCGCTCTGCCCTACACCGCTCAGGTGGCCGACGATATTTGCTTCGTCAAATCGATGTATACCGAGGCGATTAATCACGGCCCCGGCGTCACCATGATGCAGACCGGCTCGCAGATTCCCGGGCGGCCCAGCTTTGGCTCCTGGATGTCCTACGGCCTCGGTTCGATGAACGATAATCTCCCTTCCTACGTCGTGCTCAAAACCACCGGTGGAGGCGGCCAGCCGCTCACTTCTCGCTATTGGGATGCCGGTTTCCTACCCGGTAAGCACAACGGCGTACAATTCCGCGCCGACAAGGACGCAGTGCTTTATCTCAACAACCCGCAAGGCGTCAGCCGCCGCAGTCGTCACGCCGCCATCGAGCACCTGCAGCAGCTCCACGAGAAACAACTCGCCGAGACCAGCGACCCTGCACTCGAAAATCACATCGCTCAATACGAGATGGCGTTCCGCATGCAGGCCTCCGTGCCCGAGGTGACCGACCTCAGCGACGAATCCCAGTCGACCCTCGACCTCTACGGCAAAAATGCCACCAAACCCGGCACCTTCGCTGCCAATTGCCTGCTCGCCCGTCGCCTGGCGGAAAAGGGCGTGCGCTTCATCCAGGTCTTTGAGCAAGGCTGGGACGCTCACTCCAATCTCCCTGAAAATATTCGGAAACAGACCGAGAAAACTGACCAACCTTCCGCCGCCCTCATCAAGGATTTGAAAATGCGCGGCATGCTCGATGATACCCTTGTCGTCTGGGGCGGCGAATTCGGCCGCACCAACTACTGCCAAGGCAAGATGACCGCCGATAACTTCGGCCGGGACCATCACCCTCGCTGCTTCACCATGTGGATGGCCGGCGGTGGCGTGCGCCCGGGGTATTCGCACGGGATAACCGACGACTACTGCTACAATATCGTCCAGGACGGCGTGCATGTGCATGACCTGCATGCCACCCTCCAACACCTTCTCGGGATCAACCATGAACGGCTCACGTTCAAATACCAGGGTCGCCACTTCCGTCTCACCGACGTGCATGGCCATATCGTCAAGCCCATCCTCGCGTAATGGAGGACTTGATCCTGTTTCTCGGGCGCTTCCACGTGGTCGCGCTTCACCTTCCTATCAGCATTCTCGCGCTCCTCGCGGGACTGGAGATCTACTTCAGTTTTTCCCCACGCGAACGCCCGTCCGTGCTGGGATCGATCTGGTTCCTCGGGCTGCTCGCCGCCGTGATCACCAGCGGCCTCGGCTACCTCTTATCACTTTCGGGGGGTTACAACGAAGACGCGGTAAACTTACACCTCATCTGGGGCGTCGCCACTACCTTCATCGCCCTGATCGGCTGGGTCGCATTCAGCTTGATCGCACGACGCGGTAAAGCATGGAGTCTGGTCATCGGCGGAGTTCAACTCGCCACGCTATCCGTCGCGGGCCACCTCGGGGGTAACCTCACCCACGGACCGGAATTTCTCTTTGAATACGCCCCTAACTCGGTCAGAGGTCTGGCTGGTTTTGATGCCAAACAAGCGCCCCGTGCCCCGGTATCAGACCTCGCCGATGCGGATATTTTCGTCGACGTCATTCACCCCCTCTTAGAGCTGCGCTGCGTGACTTGCCACAACCCTTCCAAAACCAAGGGCGGACTCCTACTCGATACCTATGATAATATCTTGTTAGGCGGAGACTCCGGACTCGCCATCGTTGCCCGCGATCTCTCCGCCAGTGAATTGAGCGTGCGGATCAACCTCGATCCCGCCCACGACGACTACATGCCATCAGGTGGTAAGACCCCGTTTACGCCTGCCCAGGCTCAAGTGATTGATTGGTGGATACTCTCCGGTGCGCCTCCTTCTGGTTCGTTAGCCGCGCTCAATATCGAGCCCGATACGCTGGCACTCATCGCCGATGCCATCGACATTCAAGTAACCGTCTCGAACCTCAACGAACTAGGCTTACCCTTCCTGCCGAAACTCCCTCTCGCCGTGATCATGGAACTGGAAAATCTCGGTTTTGATGCGACGCCCATCAGTGAAAAGACCGCCTACCTCGATATCGACTTTTACCGCCTGGGAGAGGATTCCATATCGGAAGAGCATGTCACTGCGCTGCTCCGGGCTCGCGATCATATCGCCCAACTCAACCTCGGAAACTCCGGTCTGCAGGACCATCACCTTTCGGTGATCGCCCAGCTGCCCAATTTGTTAAAATTAGACATCTCGAAAAACCCCATTTCCAACGAAGGCATTCGGCACCTCCGCGCACTGGATCAACTCGAGATCCTCAATCTTCACGCTACCCAGATCACCGACGAGGTCCTGCCCTTACTTGATAAACTACCCAATCTGGAACGTGCCTTCGTCTGGAGCACCGCCGTAAATCTCGATGCCACCATCGACCGCCCTTACCTCCAGATTGAGTCGGGATTTACCACCCCCATCCCGCAGGATGAAAAGCCCACCCCGGCGCCTCAGCCCGAGCGATAAGTGACATCATTGAGTAACCTGACGGCGCGGAAACTCGGCCGTCAAAACCGCGCCGCGGTCTGGAGAATTTGAGGCCCATAAGGTCCCTCCGTGCAGGTGCACCAGCGAATGAGCTAGGGCCAAACCCAAACCCGATGATGACTCTCTTCCGGTCGGAACCGCACTCAGTTTTCGGTAAGGTTTAAACAGGTGCTCGAAATCTGCCTCACTGAATCCCGGCCCTTGGTCTTGCACGGAAACAGTGACGCGTTCCCCTCCCCCAACCCGAACGGTGATTACACTTCCATTTGGCGAAAACTTGATCGCGTTACCGACTAGGTTTTCCGCGACCTGCCGCAAATGCGCCCCATCGCCTGCCATTCCCTCAATCATCTTCTCGTTCGACCACGATTCGAATATCTTCTCTTTTCGCCCCGCTCGGATCCGCCATCCATTCAACCGTTCCGCGAACAATCTCGCGAGATTGAGCGGGAGACAATTCAAGTCGATTCGCTCCATTGCGGCAGCCGAATAATCGAGCATGTCCTGCACCAATTCAAACATCTGCTGACTCTCCTGCTTCACCGCGCTAGCCCGTTTCCCGACCAGTTCTTGGTTGGTGCTCGCCCCCCGGATGATATCTGCCGTCATCATGATTCCTAGCAACGAGTTTTTGAGATCATGCGAAACCACCTCAATCAAACGAGACTTCAACGCCGTCGCCGTTTCCGCTGCTTCGCGAGCCCGTTGCGTTTCGACCAAAACTCGACGTTCGGCTCGGGCATTTGCTCGTAATCGACCAATCACGGCGGTCACCGCCACCCCTCCCAGCATCAGTAACGCCAACAAGCCCCTCATCCTGGCAGCCGACTAAACCTCACGCCCCTCCTTGTCCTAAGTGGAGTGACGCCAATCGATTAATTCCAACTGCAATAGCTTGCGGTCGTTGAAGTGATTCCAGCGTAGATGCACCGCGAGATCGATCGGCTCACGCGCTGGCGGCAATTTCTTGGCCATTTTCCAAGCGACCCCAAAGAGACGACGACGACGCTCATCCTCAAAGTTGAAGCGGAAATGAAGCTCTTTGAATACATCCGGCCGCTTCGAAAGTTGGATGCCTTTTAGTCCGAAAACCGGCTCCGCATTTGCCTGTCCAAACGGATGTAAAGTATCCAGCTCATCCATTAACCGAGGTCCGATCTGCTCGGGCGATATCCAGGCCGAAATTGCCAACTCGCGTTCTTCAATATCGCCTCCCCTGTGTTCGGTGATGGCTTTAGAAAATGCCGCGCGAAAGCCCTCCAAATTCGGTTTCGAAACGGCAACACCCACCGCCATCGGGTGGCCTCCCCAACTGCCAAGATGCTCGTCACAGTCTCCCAGCACTTCCACCAGGTTGATTCCATCGACACTGCGGCCCGAGCCTTTAGCTAACTCGCCTTCGTTTCCGAGCACCACGCAAGGTCGATTGTATTGCCGAGCGACCCGCCCCGCCACGATTCCGACCACGCCCGGGTGCCATTCGTCCGCGTAGAGCACAATACCCGCATCTTCCGAGTAATGGGCCTCAATCAGCTTTTCGGCGTCTTTGACGATCTGACGTTCGATGTCCTGCCGCTCCCGATTAAAACGATCCAACTGCTGGGCCGTTTCGAAACAAAACTGAATGTCGTCACTCAACATGAGATCGACTGACAATGCCGCATCCGCCAAACGACCGCTCGCGTTGATCCGCGGACCAAGCCGAAAAGAAATATCCATCGGCTGCACCCCAAGTTCCGGCTTCACTCCCGCGACCTCCATTAATGCGCGCACGCCGGGCCGACCCGCACCTTCCAAAACGCGCAGGCCGTGACGCGCCATCAGCCGATTTTCGCCCGCCAATGGCACCAGATCGGCGATCGTGCCCATCGCGACGAGATCCAGATAGTCGCGCAGCCTCACTCGAAATGCCACCGGATGATTCTCACTGCGTAGATGCTTCAGCAGCCCGTGCGCCAATTTGAATACGAGTCCAACCGTGCATAAATTCCGCCAGGCACCGTCGTCGTCTCCCGGGAAAACGTGGGGATTAATCAACAACGCGGAATTGACGAAGCCCTCACCTTCGCGGTGATGATCGATGATAATCACATCGATGCCCTCACCTTGCAGGTAAGACACTTCCGCTTGCGAATTCGTGCCGCAATCAAGCGCGATAAACAGATCCGGTTTCCCGACTTCGAGCGCACGGTCAATCGCGCTTCGCGAGAGCCCATAACCGTCTTCCATCCGGCGCGGCACCACGAAGGTAGGATTGAGTCCAAACCGACGTAGAATACTCACCAGCAGCGTCGTGCTACTGACGCCATCGACATCGTAGTCGCCGAGCACAATGACATTTTCGCGCGCCGCAATTGCTTCCCCGATGCGGCGGGCGGCGGCCTGAAGGTTTTTTAGCAGAAAGGGGTCGGCTAACTCAGCCAAAGTCGGATGCAAGAATCGCTTCGCATCCTCTTCGTCCGTGATCTCGCGAAGCCACAACAACTCCGCGAGTACCGGACTTACGCCCGCACTCCTACTGAGCGCCCCGACCTGCTCGGCCGGGGGCGGAGTGTAGGTCCAACGCATCGAATAGGGTAAGATGATAACCTAACTTATTCAGACGCGCGGCTGGAACCTGTCCACTCGTAGGTCGGTTTGACGTCTTGATGACGCTCAACGTGCTTACGATCCCCCTTGTGCCACCAGTAGAATATCGGGCTGGCGATGAAGATGGAAGAGAACGTTCCGGTGACCACCCCCACAAGGAAGGTAAAGGCCAAATCGTTGATGACACCTCCTCCCCAGATGAACAAGGCGATCGAAGCGAGGAAGGTCGTCACACTGGTGAGGACTGAACGGACAAATACATTATTGATCGCCAGATTGATCACCGCGTTAAGTCGCATGTCGGGGTTAGACTTCAACTCTTCTCGGATGCGATCGAAGACGACGATCGTATCATTAATCGAATAACCCGCGATCAGCAGGATTGCCGCCACCATGGGAGCGGTGAACTGACGATCGAAGAGCACGAAAATACCGATAGTCATCAGAATATCGTGAATCGTCGAAACGACCGCGCCGGCACCGAAACCAAACTCGAATCGAAACGCGACATAAAGTAGGATGCCCACGATCGCCAAGCCGAGAGACATAAATGCATTCCACTGGATTTCCGAACCGATTGACGGCCCGATAGTGGTCTGACCTATCACGTCATAGCCCGCCGACGGGAATGCGCTTTGCAGCAATGGGAGCACTTTATTTCCTTCATTGACGGGCACCTGAACCTTGAGGGTCTCTGAGTCGCCAGCGAGGTCGCTCTGGTAAAGCGGATTCGCTTCGCCGATTCCTCCACTTTCCAAGGCAGCGCGAACGTCGGCAGTGTTCTGTCTCTCCGTGTAAACCAAAGTCACTTCATCACCGCCGACAAAATCAATACCGTAGATCTCATGACCCTTGTAGGCGACCACGCCGATTCCGATCAAAACGATCAGCCAGGATATCGCAAACGCGGGCTTGGCATACTTCAGGTAGTCGAAGGTCGGAGCTTTCGCCTTCACCAACATTGGGAACTTCTTGATCAAGTCTCCTTCGATGAAGATCGCGAGGAGGAGCTTCGTCACGACCAGCGCGCAGAACACCGTGGAGAAAACACCGATAGTGAGCGTCACACCGAAACCCTTCACGGGGCCGGTGCCGAACATGATCATCAGCGAAGAGGTAATCAACGTCGTGATATTCGCATCCAAAATCGTCGATATCACCTTCTCATGACCCGCGAGGAACGCAGCCTTGAGCGATTTACCCAGATTCAATTCTTCTCGGATACGCTCAAAAATCAGGATATTCGAATCGACCGCCATACCGACGGTAAGCACGACACCGGCCACACCAGGTAAGGTGATGGTCGCGCCGAGACTGGCGAGGGTGCCGAGCACGATCAGAAGATTAACCGCTAAGCTGATCACCGCGAAGATGCCGCCCACCGTATACATGAGGACCATGAATCCGGCGACCAATAAGATCGCGATCTGCGACGCTTTGATTCCCGATGCAATGGCGTCCGCGGCCAACGAAGGTCCCACCTCATTTTGCTCGCGGACGATAAGCTCAAACGCCAATGGATTGTTCAAGACGTTGGCCAGATCACGCGCTTCCCGCTGGGAAAATGACCCCGAAATTTCGGCCGAGCCTCCGCCAATTCGCTCTCGCACTGACGGCGCGGAGTAAAGTTTACCGTCCAAAACGATCGCGAGCTGTCCCGGTCGCCCCGTCTGCTGCCCTTCGGCGGCGATCGCGGCGGTGACATCGGCAAATTGCTCAGTGCCTACGTCGGTGAACTGTAGATTAATCTTAAAACTACCATACTCATCCATCACGGCGTAAGCAGCATCAACGCCTTCACCGGTCATTTCCGGCAAACGCTTCACATAGTAATCTTGAATGAAAGCGTTGCCTTCGCGGTATTCGCCTTCGAGTCCCAGCACTTCGTAACCAGTCGGAACCTGGCCGGGTGTGACGGGAGAGGCGTAAACCCGACGAAAATCCAGCCGTGCTGGCTTTTTCACCGTATTGACCACCTCGGGGTTATCCTTGGTGCTGACGCCTGGCAATTGAACTTCGATCCGGTTGTTACCCACGGGGCGAATGATGGGCTCGGAGACGCCGAGACCGTTGATCCGGTCACCAATGATTTCGATCGCCTTAGCCAGATTATCTTCGCGCTCCTGTTGGGCAGCTTCCCCAGCGCCGACTTCTTCGGCGACTTCTAACACAAAAGCGACCCCGCCTTTGAGATCTAAGCCGAGTTGGAGTCGGCCTTTCGACTCCTGCAGCAGATAATCGAGCAGAATGGCGTTACGTTTCTCAACGTTCTTGAGCGATTCCTCGAGGCGCACCTCGGGGAAAAATTTAGCCAGATCGATCCGCTGCTCCTGCCCAATGCGCTTGAGCGCTACGAACACGCTGGGAGATTCTCCCGAAGCGGCACGCTCGCTGGCTTGCAGCATCAAGGCCTCGAACTCCGTAGTCTCGGCTCCGACGCTAGCTTGGATGTAGTCGTTGAAGGGGGTGTCTTTTAAAGGAAGAATCGACGAGATCGCCCATGCACCGATGAATGCGGTCAGCGTGATCTTCCAGAGGTTGCGTTTGAACATGAGGGTCTTGGGTTTGTTAAAAAAGGGGGGGAGGAAACGATCTTTCTTCCGTCAGGCTAAAAGTCGACTCCGACGTCGAAGTCGACGACGTAAAGTTAAGCGAGCGAGCAGATCGGGTTAGGAGTCAGTCTTATTGAGCACCGAAGCGACAAAGGTCTTACCAATCTCAACTTTCGTCGTATCACCAACTCGCACGATAAAACGATCATCTTTGACCGCCACGATCGTCCCGAGTAGGCCACCCGTAGTCACGATTTCATCTCCGTTGCCGAGTTCTTTAAGCATCTTTTCGTGCGCTTTTTGCTTCTTCCGTTGCGGCGCAATCATGAGAAACCACATCGCGGCAAAAAGGAGACCAAAGAATATCATTTGGCTCATCGGGTTAGCTCCACCGGAAGCGGATTGTGCCTGAGCGAATAGGGGGGAAAAGGAAGACATTTTCGTCGTTGCGTGTTGCTTGATTGAAAAGAAGAAACAAGCATATAACCGTTCTCGAACTTCAAAAAGCAAGCCAGTAAACCTTTCCCCTTTCCGACATTCATGGCAAAATCCGTTTCTCCCTGGTCAACAAGTCTTTCCGAAGATTTATATGGTTTTAAACGATGGGGTGCTGGTCACTTCGCCGTCAACGATGCTGGCTGCGTCACGGTGGAGCCGCTCGCCGACGGCCGCACAATTAGTATAAAAGACGTCATCGATGAGGCGGGGGAAATGAATCTGCAGGCTCCGTTTGTGATCCGTTTCCAAGATCTTTTGCGCTACCGCGTGGAGCAGATAAACAACCTATTTCGCAAAGCGATCCAAGAAGAAGACTACGCCGGACGCTACCGCGGAGTATTTCCCATTAAGGTCAACCAACTCCGAGAAGTAGTCGAAGAGATCGTGGATGCGGGGGCGAAGTTCGACTACGGACTCGAGGCCGGATCCAAGCCCGAACTCATGATCGCGATGGCAATGCATGAAGGCGAAAACCGTCTGATCATTTGTAACGGCTACAAGGATCAAGACTACATCCGCCTTGCCCTCCTCGGCATAAAACTCGGCAAACAGATCATTTTGGTCGTCGAGCAGCTCAGTGAGGTTGATCACATCGTCAAACTAGCGGTCGAAACTGGGGTGCGCCCCTTGATCGGATTTAGAGCCAAACTCCTAACCCGCGGAGAGGGCAAATGGGCGACATCCACCGGTGATAACGCAAAATTCGGGCTTAATACGGCAGAAATTCTGTTTGCGGCCGAAAAACTCAAGCAGGCGGGTCTCACCGATTGCCTCCAGTTGCTTCACTTTCACATCGGCTCACAGGTGCCCAATATCCTGACGATTAAGAATGCGGTGGTCGAAGCCTCGCGCTTCTACTGCCAGTTGGTTAAAATGGGGTTCCCCATGGGCCTGCTCGATGTCGGCGGGGGACTCGGCATCGATTACGATGGATCGCGCACGAATTTCGAGAGTTCGATGAATTACTCGATGGCCGAATACGCCCGCGATGTGGTCGCCAACATCCGCGACATCTGTATCGACGGAGGAGTGCCCGTGCCGGATATCGTATCTGAATCTGGCCGCGCCGTCGTCGCGCCCCATTCGATGCTCGTTGTCGAAGTGTTTGAGCACATCAACAAGCGTGAAACCCTCGGGGTAAAACAACGACCCAAACACAAAGCCAAGGTCGTTCGTGACCTCGAGGCCTTGGCCAAAAATAAAGCTAAACTGGGCCAACTCGAACGATTCCATGACGCCGTCCAACGCAAGGAGGAGGCATTTTCTTTGTTCAACCTTGGTTATCTCGACCTCGAAAATCGAGCGGCAGCAGAATCACTTTACTGGCAAATCTGTGAGCAACTGGCCTCTGAGAATGAAGAGTCCGCCTACATTCCCGAGGAGCTCCAAGACCTATCCTCGGTCTTAGCAGATCAATACGTCTGCAACTTTTCTGTATTCCAGTCGTTACTCGATCATTGGGCCCTCAAACAACTCTTCCCGGTCACGCCGCTCCATCGCCTCGATGAAAAACCCTCCGTCAACGCGATCTTAGCCGATATAACCTGCGATTCCGACGGTAAGATCAGTGACTTCATCGACCTCGAAGATACGAAGTCCCACCTCGCTCTTCATCCCCTTGACGGAAAGCCCTACTACCTCGGAATCTACCTAACTGGGGCCTACCAAGACATCATGGGAGATTTGCATAATCTCTTCGGCCGCGTGAACGAGGTTCATGTCTTTCTCGAGGACGATGAGGAAAACGGCTTCTATATCGAGGAGACCCTCCAAGGATCCCGCATTCGTGATGTGGTCGCAGGGGTGCAGTATCAACACACGGATCTCTGCCGTCGCCTGAAGGCCCAAATCGACGCCGCCACCAAACGCGACGAAATCAAACCACGTGAAGGGGTGCGTTGGGTGGAGTTCTACGAGGAAATGCTCGAATCCAAAACCTATTTGCGCATCGATAATCACAAAAAAAAACCGAAACGCGTTCGCCGTAAAAAGTAGCGCAATTCGCCCAGTCTCTCGGACTGCGCAGCGGTTATGGCCAGCGGTGCTTCGGATATCGCCCCGACAGTTCCGGTCTGATTTTTGGATATAACGATGTCCAGAATTCAGCCAAATTATCGGTCATCTGCACCGGTCTTTGGTTGGGCGCCAGGATCTCGTATTTCACCGCAATCCTGCCATAACCGAGTTTAAAATCTGCGGGGAGCCCCTCGAGTTCTTGAATGCGCGCGCTTAACACCGGCGGGCCTTCCTCCGCATAACGGATTCGAGCTTTGCGGCCGTTTGGCATCAGGAGTTGTTCCGGCAGGTAATCGTCCATTACCGCGAGTTGTTCGGTCCGTAACCAATCTTTTAATACTGGCATCACCTCCTGATCTTTCAGGTCACGCGCACCGAAACAACCGTAGCAAATTTGCTCCAACAACATCTCCCGGTCGGCCGCCCGTAGCGGCGACACTTCCAACTCTGGGAACCACTCGGCCATTCGGTTGACTCGCACAATCCAGCGATCCACTTTTTCATTCCATTGCCCCAACTTCAATCCCCCGCGCCTGACCTCTGCCGCCAACATTCGAGCGGCGTCCTCCTGCGGTGGATTCTCTGAGGTCATCTTCGACTCCAATACGAGGTCGCGGAATCTCCTTTCTCGATTCACCACCACTCGTCGAACCGAGGGATCATACACGACCGAATTCCCCTCGAACAATTCCCCCGGAAACAACTCATCCAACCACCGCTCCTCAATCGCAGTTGCCAACGATAACAATACATTCACCTCGCCGCCACGGCCTTCAATTTCACTCACCTCTCCCGCCACCAATAAATTAGCAGCCTGAACAACACTTTCTCGGGCCAAGAGTCCTCGGCGCCCATGAATCAGGCCACACCTTAACGTGCCGCGGTCGAATCGTATCGCAAGTTGGTCCGAAAACCCCGCCAAGACGCACTTTAAGAGCTCTTCATCGGGAGCTTGATCTTCTGCTTTCACCTCGAGGCCTTCACCTCGGGCCACCTTCAAAAACTGCTCAAATAAAGGGCCCACTTGGCGGGCAGCCTGCGCGTGAATTCCAAGGCGACGGCAGGCGTCCACTTCGAAGCGGGCCCGATGGGCATAAAGCCAAGCCCGCATGAGCTGTAAAAAATCGCTACGCTCTTCATCCCCCCAGGCATCCTGGCGGGCCTTCTCCACCTCGCGGGGAACTCCTCGCAGCAAGAAATTCCTGCCCTGCGTCAATGCCACCATCAATGCGACTCCCCGCACACACCCGCGTTTTTCGGCTTCCAGCAACATTCGCGCGTATCTCGGATGCAGCGGATAACTCATCATCTTTCGCCCCAAGTGGGTGATCGCCCGCTCGCCGCCAAACTCCACTGCGCCGAGATCGATCAATAATCTTTCCGCCTGAACCAGCCCGATATCATTGGGCGCCTCCAACCAGGGGAATGACGCGATATCATTCACCCCACTGGCTTTGAGCGAAAGCACCACTTCCGTGAGATCCAGACGATGCACCTCTGGTTTCTCCTGCGCCATCCGATCCGCGTGATCCCGCTCAGTCCACAATCTTACGCAAATCCCCGGCGCCGTTCGACCCGCTCGACCCGCCCGCTGATCTGCGCTAGCTCGAGAAATTTTCTCGATTAACAGGGTGTTGATCCCACGTTTCGCATCAAATCGTGCCACCCGCGCCAAGCCCGAATCGATCACCGCAGTGACCCCGTCGATCGTGAGCGAAGTTTCGGCGACATTCGTCGAGACGATAATTTTCCGCTGCTGACCGGGTAAAACTGCTTCGTCTTGTCGCTCGACCGACAGTTCTCCGTGCAACGGCAGGACTTTGAAACCTCGTAGTCCCCGACATTGCTCGAGCGCCGCCACGGTTTTATTTATCTCAAAAGCACCGGGCATGAAGACCAGCAGGTCCCCGCTAGCTGATAGCGACGCGATGCGTTCAGCCTCCAACGTCGCGGCAGTCCACACGCCGTCTCGATCAAAACTCGGAGCGCGCGCGAGATAAGAAATCTCCACCGGATAACTGCGGCCCAGTGATTCGAGCACCTCGCACGGCTCGAGATACTTCTCCAGCCCACCAACATCCAGCGTGGCCGACATCACGATAATTTTTAAATCAGGACGCGTTGAATTCTGTAACCCCCGCGCTCGCGCCAGCGTAATATCACCATATAAATGACGCTCGTGAAATTCATCAAAAACGATGGCACTCACGCCCCGAAGATTCGGGTCTGAGGCCATCTGCCTCAGGATTATTCCTTCCGTCACGAACCGAATTTTAGTCTCAGACGAAACTTTCCGCTCCAGCCGAATCTGATAACCCACCGTTCGGCCGAGCGGTTCACCCATTTCAGTCGCGACGCGACGCGCCAACATCCGAGTAGCCAGTCGCCGCGGTTGGAGCACCACAACCTCCCCTGCATCCAGAAAGCCATGGCGCCACAGCATCTGCGGCAGCTGCGTGGATTTGCCCGATCCCGTCGGGGCCTGCACGATCACTCGGTTAGAATCTCTCAACCCTCGAACCAGTCGGTGCTCGAGTTCATAGATGGGAAGATCGGACGGGTTCATAACGAGGCACCGCACCTTTTCGAATCGACTACCGGTTTCAAGCTTAACCCGTGCCCAGAGTCTAAAAAGTAATTCACCGACTTATTCACTACTTATTCACGATAGTCATGATAGTGAATAACTTGTGTATATAAAAAACGTGACTTTTCGTCGGACTAACGGCACGTTCCTCGTTGTTCCTTGATAGAACAGTCAAGCGCACGTCGAACTGAGAAAACAGACTAAAGCGGAGACTGGGATACGCCCGGGCAACCGGGGAATGGGGAGTCGGAGCTGGTCCGACCCACCCCCTCACACTTTGCGTTTGCGCGGCGGGAGGCATATATCACCAGCTCCTCTGGATGGGGACGTGCCCGTTCCAGAAAACACGAATCAGGAGCTGAGCGATGAGCCGCGAATTTAGAAACCGCGCGCGAATCGAGTCAGGCATAGGGAAAGTTTCGAACCCTATGTTGATACCGTGACCCAGAGGGTCTCGGCCTCGAGATTGGTTTAATTGGTGTGGCTACGCGGTGGCAGCGAAGAGGGTGCTGCAGAGGTTGGGTTCGTTTTTAAGCGGCTTCGTGGGGTCTCGTGCCGCGCACAT
>Ga0208414_1001870_pt1 | contig 14974 bp, 10 predicted proteins | sample AntAceMetag02UKE_FD_184770 | JGI IMG/M metagenome (GOLD analysis project Ga0208414, IMG submission 184770) | Saline lake microbial communities from Ace Lake, Antarctica - Antarctic Ace Lake Metagenome 02UKE (SPAdes) (version 2) | ecosystem: Environmental > Aquatic > Non-marine Saline and... | reverse complement strand
GATAAACTCCACCCCCAGTAGAGGCACCCCTTCTTCTAAACAGCGTTGTTTCCAAAGATGCGCCTGACCGCGAGTGGGAACGACCACCAGACTGCGGGTTAGCTTGCCCCGATCTTGCACCAACCAGGGACGGACTACTTCCGACCAAGCCTTATCTGCATAACGGGAGAGATGAAATTCAATCGAAGGAAGCACTCCCCACCACGCTACAAAAGTTTCTCGCCACCCTAAAACAAAAAACCCGCACGATTATAGTGCGGGTCTCGATTCTATCCGGTTGAGCGGAAAATTACTTGGCAGCTACTTTTTTCGCACCAGACGCTTTGGCGCGGCTAGCAGCGTTTTTGTGCACAATACCGGACTTCACTGCGCGATCCATTGCGGAGGCGTAGGCCGAGGCAGCGGATTGGATGGCTGCAGCATCGTCACCCTCAGCTGTGGTCATGAGCTTCTTACGGAGCGTCTTGAGACGAGTCTTGGTGATTTTGTTGCGGGCGGTCAAACGGACGGTCTTGCGAGCGTTTTTGATAGCGGATTTCGTATTTGCCATGGTCAGATAAAATTTAAGTCGGTCAAACACTCAAACCACAGGCCCATAGTCAACGGTTATTTCGGAGATAACCGGGAGAGTTTCGCTTTGCCAGCGCCTCTGACAGAGAGTTCGCTGATCGATTCACCACTCATGTCACGGAAAAGCCGCCTCATTCTCATCGTCATGTTCGCCACCCTCTGTGGGGGGTTGGGGCTGGGAATAGTGACCCTCAACTCCTACGAGCGTAAGGAAACCGCTGAGGTCCTCGAGCAGATCCAGATCCAACGTGCCTATATGCTGGATCAGATCACTGAGCTCCAGGGCGAATCCCTCAATCAATTCATCTATGAATACGGTCAGTGGACGGAAGTCGTAGATTTCCTCGCAGCAGATACTCCCGATCTCGATTGGGCGGAAGACAATATCCACTCCGCCCTCGTCGTCTTTAATGCCAAAGCCGCCTGGTTCTTCCGTCCCGACGGGCAGCTCTATTACAGCCTCGATGCAGATACCTTCCACGAGGGCCGCGCTCCACCGCCGATTCCGTTTGAGCTTGTAGAGCCCCATTTTCGAGAAAATCAAAACCTCCATTTCTACTACGAGCTTGAAGGTGAGCTGTATGAGATTCGCGGGAGTTGGGTCGAGCATTCCAGCGGTCTCGTGCCGGAATCTAACGCCAAGGGTTATTTGCTCATCGGCCGCAAGTGGGATGCCGCCTACCTGAAACGGCTCTCCGTCCTGACGGATAGCCAAGTAACATTCGACCGCCAGCGACACTCCCAAGAACACCAGAAGCCTGATGCGTTTAATTTTCACATTCATCGTGAGCTACCGAGTATCGATGGGGAGCCCCTCGGAGTCCTCGATATCTATTACAATTCGGCTGAACTGGAATTGCTGATTGAAAGTGATCACTGGGAGACGGTCATTTTCCTGGCCTATGGTTTTTTGGTTATCCTCGTGGTGATGATCTTCGCTCAACACTGGGTTTTACGCCCCCTATCTAAAATCAAGGCCAGTCTGGCCCTCGGCAAGATTGAGCCCGTCAACTACCTGCTCAAAGACGATGCTGAGTTTGGGCAAATCGCCCGGCTCGTTCGTCAATCCTTCAGCGATCAAGGCAAACTCACTGCATCGCTCGATGAGCGTGCGCGGCTTGGGCGTGATCTTCATGACGGCGTGATCCAGACGCTTTACGCCACCGGCATGACCATGACGAGTATTCGCCGTCATATCCGTCAGAAGCCCGAGGTCGCCGAGGAGCTCATCGATCAAACCAGAAGCGAGCTCAAAGCCACGATCCGCGACGTGCGTCACTTCATTTCCCGCCTCGAACCGGAGGACGCCGTATCCCTCAGTTTCGAAGACGCCGTCACTTCGCTTTTAGAGTTTATGCAGGGCGGGCGCGACATCAATTTCACCACCAACGTGGATACCCATTTGGCCGATGAAATCCCGGTCGAAATTAGAGCCAACCTGCTCCAGATCATTCGCGAAGCGACAAGTAATGCCATCCGCCACGGCGAATGCCGCAACATCACGGTCACCCTTATCAGCGAACAGGATAAGATCAGGCTCGAAATCGCCGATGACGGCAAAGGCTTCTGTCCCGTTGAGGCTACCAAATCAGGGCTAGGCATTCACAACTTCCACGAAAGAGCCCAAGAGCTTCACGCCGCACTCGACATCGATAGTCAGCCCAATCACGGTGCACGGATCATCTTCCTGCTTCCTCTCTTCTCTAAATTATGATAACCGCGGCCGCCACCATTCGAGTTCTCCTGATTGATGATAGCACCTTAGTGCGGAAGGGAGTGCGCTCTGTGATTACGTCTGAGAGTGAGGGTTCAATCGAAGTCGTCGGAGAAGCCGATAGCATCCGCAGCGGGATGAGGGCGATCCGTGAGCATAAACCCGATGTGGTTCTGCTCGATATCCGCCTGCCCGATGGATCCGGCCTAGACGCCTGTCGCACGATACTTAAAGAATTCCCCGCCAGCCGGGTGCTCATCCTTACATCCTTTACCAACGACAATCTCGTTTACGATGCCGTCATCGCCGGAGCTCAAGGCTACCTGATGAAAGAGATCGATCCCACCGGTCTCGTGAAAGCCATCACCGATGCAGCCGCGGGCAAATCCGTCCTTACGAGCGATGTCACTTCACGCGTGCTGCGGATGATCCGCAACAATGATGGTAAAACTACTCCCAACGAACTCGCCTCGCTTTCCAAACAGGAAGGTCGCGTGCTCGCGCTGGTCGCTGAAGGACTCACGAACAAAGAAGTCGGCGAACGTCTCAAACTCAGCGAAAACACCGTGAAGAACTATTTAGTGAGCGTGTTTGAAAAGCTCAATGTGAAGCGTCGCTCCCAAGCTGCCGCACTCTACGTGTCGGCGACCCAATCGCACAACAACAGTAGATCCGAATAGGATCTCCCTGATCTAAAAATAAGCTAGTTTTGGGGCCGATAAGCCGGATTCTGTTCCTCCTGCTTACGCAGGAATAGGCTACCATTTGTCTCAAATTCAGCTTGCGCCAAACTTGGTCTGCCAGCTCACCGAAATGAGCCAGCAAACTGCGGCATACCCGAGATCATAGACGGGCCGCCCGATCTCCTATTTTGCCTTGCACCGAATGGGGTTTATCCTGCCATCGCATTCACATACGATGCGGTGGGCTCTTACCCCACCATTTCAACCTTACCTCGCCGAAGCTAGGCGGTATATTTTCTGTGACACTTTCCGTCACTACACATTGAAATGTAGCGCCCGCGCTTGAGTGATCTTGCGCGGCATCCTGCCCTATGGTGTCCGGACTTTCCTCTCCGAACTTTGGCCAGCGCGGTTTTACCCGCACATGGAATCAAAGAACTCGGAGCGATAGCCTGGCCCCAAAACTAGGATTCCCAATAAACCAACCGCGAGCACTGGTCGCAAGTCGCGAGTTCATTATCCAGCGACTTGCTTCGCGAGGTCGATTCGACCTCCGAAGAAACCTTGAGGTGACATCCCCCGCATTTCCCGCCCTGCAGCGGCACGCAGACGGGCATATAAAGTTTCGCGATCCGATCGTAGAGGGCCAGGGGTCGATCTTCAACGGGCTCACGCGCAGCAGCTACTTCCGCCTGCACCGTGGCTAGCTCGCTCTCTAAATTCGTTTTTCGCTCTCCCAGAGCCGCGATCTTACCTTCGTGACCGGCGATATTCTCCTGCAAAACCTTTTCGGCGGCCTGGAAGCGCTTTTTCGACTCGTCGATCGCATACATGATCTCGAGCTCTTTCTCTTCCATCTTACTCACTTCCGCCTCCGTCGTCTCGATCTGATGTCCCAAGGCCTGATACTCATCGTTTTTCTTCACTGCGCTCTGCTGCGTGCGGTATTTGCCGAGCTTGTCCTCCGTGGAGCCAATCTCGGTTTCCAATAATTTCTTGTCGGTCTCCAGTTGGCGAAGCTCCATTTTGGCTTCCTCAATCGCGGTTTTTTCGGCCGCGATCTTGTTTTCTACGAGTGCCACATCTTTCGGCACGGCTTGTAATTGGGTCTCTAGGCCGATGCGGCGACCATCGCGATCTTGGAGAATGAGGATCTTTTCAAGCACAGGGCTAAGCATAGGTGAGGCGAGCTTGTTGGTGTCCCCCCACCGGTCAAACGAAACTCTCGCTTCACGGGCAATTAAAACGCCGTTAAATGATGCTTTTCTTCAAAAAAAACCCTCGCTTGCGCTTCGCAATCGGCCAACAATTTTCCTTTCCGTAACTCACTTTCACCGACTCATACATGCCTGACACCTCCGACTCCCAAAATTTAGCAAATAACAAGGCCGGCGCCGAAGCATACGACGCCTCCCAAATTCAGAAACTCGAGGGCCTCGAGGGCGTGCGCAAGCGGCCCGACATGTATATCGGCGACACCAACGAACGCGGCCTGCATCACTGCGTGTTCGAGATCGTAGATAACTGTATCGACGAAGCCCTCGCTGGATTTGCTCACGGCGTGAAAGTCGTGATCCATCTCGATGGATCCTGTTCAGTATCCGACGACGGTCGCGGCATCCCCGTGGATACTCACCCGAAATACAACATGCCCGCTCTCGAGCTCGTGCTCACCAATCTGCACGCCGGCGGTAAGTTCGGTAAAGGCGCGTATCAAGTTTCCGGCGGCCTCCATGGCGTCGGCGCCAAGTGCGTGAATGCGGTTTCCGAATGGTTCGAAGCCGAAGTGCGCCGCGATGGTAAAGTGCACCAAATGCGTTTCTCCCGAGGCAAGACGACGCAGAAAATGTCCGTCATCGGTGATACGAAAAAGACCGGCACGAAGATTTCCTTCAGACCCGACCCGGAGATTTTCCAGACCACCCGCGAGTTTCAATACGACATCCTCGCCAAGCGACTCCGCGAACTCGCCTTCCTCAACCCCGGCGTAAACATCGATCTCGTCGACGAGCGTTCCGAGAAAAAGGATAACTTCTTTTTCAAGGACGGCATCACGGAATTCGTGCGCTACCTCAATCAGAACAAAACCGTTCTGCACGAAAACCCGATCACCTTTAGCGACTCCGCACCCAACGAAACCAACGATGAGCTCCCCGACATCGTCGTCGATGTTTCGATGCAATACAGCGATGCCTACAACGATCAGGTCTACGCTTACGCCAATTCGATCTACAACATCGAAGGCGGCACTCACCTCTCCGGTTTCCGCACGGCGCTGACCCGCGTGATCAACAGCTTCGCCAAAGCTAATGGCTTGTTGAAAGACAAAGACCCCGCGATCACGGGTGACGATGTGCGTGAAGGACTCGTGGCCGTGATTTCCGTCAAGGTGCCTGAACCTCGTTTTGAAGGTCAGACCAAGACCAAGCTCTCCAACGGTGAGGTTGATGGCATTGTGCAAAGAATCGTGGGCGAGAAACTCCGTATTGCGCTCGAGACCACGCAAGGCCTCGCCAAGCGTATCATCGACAAAACTCTCATGGCTGCTCGCGCCCGCGAAGCCGCTCGTAAAGCCCGCGAAACGATCCGCAAAGGCGCCCTCTCCGGCCGCGGTCTCCCCGGCAAACTGGCTGACTGTTCCGAGCGTGATCCGTCTCTCACCGAAATCTACATCGTTGAGGGTGATTCCGCTGGTGGTTCTGCCAAGCAGGGCCGCGATCGTCGCACCCAAGCGATTCTCCCCCTCCGAGGTAAGTTGATTAACTCTGAAAAAGCCCAGCTCGACAAGGTGCTCAACAACGAGGAAATCAGAACCCTCATCACCGCGCTAGGCACGGGTATCGGCACAGGCGAGGATGCCTCCGCCTTTGATGCCACCAAGAGCCGCTATCACAAAATCATCATCATGACTGATGCTGATGTGGATGGCTCACACATTCGCACGCTCCTGCTCACCTTCCTTTACCGTCAGATGCGCGGTCTGTTCGACATGGGCTACATCTACATCGCCCAACCACCGCTTTACAAAATCAAGCGCAAGCGCCGCGAGCAATACATCGACAACGATGAACAGCTCAACCGCATCCTCCTCGAGCTTGGGACCGAAGATGTCATTCTCACCCGATTGGAAGACGGGCATCAATTTGCCCCTGCTCAAATCGATACCATCGTCGAAAACCTTACCGTGCTCGAAAAACTCGGAGTTGGAGTCACACGTTACGGTGCTTCTCTCGCTGAGTATCTCGATCAGCACGACAAAGAGACGCATGCCCTCCCGCGCTACATCGCGCGGATCCGTATCGGCAGCGAAGAGACTTACGAATTCCTTCGCGACGAAGACGCTCGCGCTGAGTTTGGCCGCGCGAACGGACTCGACGCCGATCTCGACGATCAGGCCGATAGTCCTCTCACCGCCGCGAGCAAAAATGAGCCTAATCCGAAACGGATCACCCTCCACGAGATCTTCGAGAGCACTGAAATGTCGAAACTCCTCCAAGGGATCGCCGACATCGGTCTCGATATCAACCGCTTCGATGCGACGGAAGAACCCCGCTATCTGTTCACTGAAAATATCGGTCTCAAATCCGAAACGAAGACCGAACTCTTCAGCCCGCTCGATATCGTTTCTCACATCCGCACCCTCGGTCGCAAAGGACTCACCATCCAACGCTACAAGGGACTCGGTGAAATGAATCCCAAGCAACTCTTCGAAACGACCATGGATCCTGAGAAGCGTCGCCTGCTCAAAGTATCTGTCACCGATGCGGCCAAGGCCGACGCACTCTTCACACTCTTGATGGGAGACGAAGTTCCACCACGTCGTCGCTTCATCGAAGACAACGCTCTCAACGTCCAATATCTCGACGTCTAATTTTCGGACACCTTTCGCTCTTAATCTACTTTTCTGAATGTCTACTGGATCTGAAAACCTCATCTCGGCCAATCTGACCGATATCATGCAGACCGCCTACATCGAGTATTCGATGTCGGTTATCGTCTCCCGCGCTCTACCCGATGCACGCGACGGTCTCAAGCCTGTGCAACGCCGCATCCTTTACGCTATGTTGCGTGAAGGTCTCCTGCACAATCGACCTTTCGATAAGTGCGCGGGTGTCGTTGGCGAAGTGCTGAAGAATTATCACCCCCATGGTGATTCATCGGTTTACGATACGCTCGTGCGTCTCGCGCAGACTTGGGTCATGCGTTACCCGCTGATCGATCCGCAGGGCAACTTCGGTTCTGTCGATGGTGATCCTCCAGCAGCCTATCGTTACACCGAGTGTCGCCTGAATGAAGTGGCCGAAGACCTCACGAAGAACATTGAGGAAGACACCGTTGATTTCACGCCCAATTACAAGGAATCGACCACCGAGCCCACGGTCCTTCCAGCCGCGCTTCCCAATTTGTTGATGAATGGTTCGACCGGTATCGCGGTCGGCATGGCGACTAACATTCCGCCACACAATCTCGACGAATTGATCGAAGCCACCTGCGGGATCATCGATAACCCCGGCATCACAGTCGATGAACTCACTGAGATCATCAAAGGCCCCGACTTCCCCAGTGGTGGCACGATCGCCGGCCGCGAAGGCATCCTCAGCTATTTGAGGACTGGTCGCGGTATCGTTCGTATCCGCGGTAAATCTCACACCGAAGAGACGAAGACCGGGATGGAGCAGATCATTATCACGGAGATCCCGTATAATGTGAATCGTGCCAACCTTGTGATCCGCATCGCCGATCTCGTCAGTGACAAGATCATCGATGGCATCCGCGACCTCCGCGATGAATCCGATGAAAACACTCGGATCGTCATCGAGCTGAAGCGGGGCGAACAGGCCCGCCCGATCCTCAATCAGCTTTTCCAAAAGACGGCGCTCGAATCCTCCTTCGGTGTCACCCTGCTCGCGCTCGATCAGAAGCGGCCAAAGCAGATGAACATCAAGGAGATGATCAATTGCTACATCGAGCATCGCCGCGAGGTCATCACACGTCGCACGCGCTATCGTCTCAAGCAGGCCGAAGATCGCGCCCACATTCTCGAGGGCTACATCATCGCCCTCGATAACCTCGACGACTTTGTGAAGATCATCCGTGCCTCGGCCAATCGCGCCGAAGCCAAGGAGAAGTTGATGGCCAAGTATCCGCTCTCCGAGCGCCAGACCGATGCGATTCTCGAACTGCGTCTTTACCAGCTCACCGGAATGGAACGCGGTAAGATCGAAGCCGAATACGCCGAGCTCATGGCGATCATCGAAGAGCTTCGCAGCATCCTCGCTTCCGAAGAAAAACTCTTCGCGTTGATCAAGACCGAGCTGCTCGAAATGAAGGCGAAATACTCTTCACCTCGACGCACGGAAATCACCGCCGCTCTCGGCGAATTCCGCATGGAAGATGTCATCCCCAACGAGGGCTGCATCATCACGGTTTCCCATCTCGGTTTCATCAAACGCACTCCTGTCGTCGACTACCGTTCTCAAAAACGCGGCGGCAAGGGCATCATCGGCACCGACACCTACGACGAAGATTTCGTCGAGCATCTGTTTACCGCCAGCACCCACGATTACATCCTTTATCTCACGACCAAGGGGCAGTGTCTGGCCAAGAAGGTTTACGAAGTCCCTGAGGGCTCGCGCACCTCAAAGGGCAAGTCTGTGACTTCCTTCCTTCGTCTGACCGAAGGCGAAAAGATTGCGGCGATGATCTGCGTGCAGGACATCAGCACCGACATGAATCTCGTGATGGCCACCTCCAAGGGTATCACCAAGAAGACCAAGCTTTCCGATTACGGTAACGCGACCCGCGAAGGCGGATTGCGCGGTATCAAACTCGACGACGACGATGCTTTGATCGGTTGCGTGCTCACGAAGGGTGACAGCGAAGTCATCCTCGTCAGTAACAAGGGCCAAGCAGTTCGCTTCAACGAAGACGGGCTGCGCACTCAAGGTCGCGATACCCGTGGGGTCACCGGCATGCGTTTCAAGATCAAGGACGACTTCGTTCAATCGATTCAAGTCTGCGATCCCGAAGCACGTCTGCTCGTCGCCCGTCAGGATGGTATCGGCAAACGCACTCAATTCGAAGCTTACCGTCTCACCAAGCGCGGTGGTTCCGGCGTGATTGCGATCGATCTGCCCGATGATGGTTCCGTCACCGTCGCTGGTGCGATCAGCGTGCATGAAGAAGACGAGGTCATGCTTCTCACGACTAAGGGTCAGAGCATCCGCACCCGAGTTCGCGAGATTCGTGAAACCGGTCGCGGCGCCAAGGGCGTTAAGTTGCTTAACCTTGCCAAGGGTGACAGTATTCTGACTATCGCTCGAATCGTCGAAACCGAGGAAGAGCAGGAAGCTGCTGCCCTCGGTGAAGCCGCAGACGCCGCAGCAGCCGAGTCCGAGTCAAACACGACAACGGACAGCCCTGAAGCACCTGAGACCAACGTAACTACGGAGTAATTTTCATCCCGGCATTGGCATAAGCGCCAATGTCGGGTAAGTTACTGTTAGCTTCATCGTCATGGCCGGTCGGATTTCCACTCTCCTCGATCTCTCGCGCATCAATTTGCAGGTGCACAGTTCTGATCGCATGGCTGCCTTGGAAGAAGTCGCCCGCCAACTCGAAGATCATCCGGATGTAACCAACTTCGATAAGTTCTACGCCGAGCTCTTAGCCCGGGAAGAACTCGACACCACTTATCTCGGCAACGCTATCGCCCTCCCCCACGCGCGCACGAAGCACGTGAATAAAATCGTGATGGCTGTCGGTCGCAGCGAGAATGGCATCAGTTTCAACGGCTCAGATGAGGACGTGAAACTCATGTTCGTCTTGGGCACGACCAAGTCGAATCCCACCGATTATCTCATGTGTGTCAGCTCGCTCGTGAAGATTCTCAACAAGCCCGAGAATCTTGAGGCGTTGATGACCGCGGCTACACCCGAAGCCTTTTCCCAAGCCATCAAAACAGCCGAAGAGAAATTACTCTCCCCGGCTTGAGTGTGTGATGAGAGCTCAGGTCACTCAGCTCATTACTTAATCTTGGCCGCTTCGATTTCGATGCGCGTGACCAATTCGTCCATCTGATCAATCACGGCTTGAATCGTTTCGGCCTTGTTTAAATCGACTCCGGCTTTGAGCAGTTGATTCATGGGCTGATCATTACCGCCACTGCTGAGGAGGGTGAGATAGCGCTCGCGGGCAGCAGCTTGATCCTCATCCGATCCCGTCGTCATCGCTTTCACAAGCTGAGCCGAAGAGGCAAAGCAAGTGGCATACTTGTAAACGTAGTAAGGCGAATTGTAGAAATGAGGGATCCGCGTCCAAGTGTAGCGATAGAGTTCATCCTTCGCGACGGAATCCCCGTAGTAAGTGTCCAGTAAGCCAGCGTAGATGTCCGAAAGAGAATCCGGCGTTACCGGTTGCCCTTTCTCCACCAGTTGATGCGCCTGCCATTCGTAATCGGCGAACATCACCTGCGTATAAAAGGTGCCGACGATATTATCGATGGCATGCTGCAAGAGGAGAAAGCGTTCTTTGGGATCATCCGTGCGGCTGAGCAACAGCTCCAAAAGGAAACGCTCATTGGTCGTCGAAGCGACTTCGGCTACGAAGATCGTATAGCTCGCGGTCGCGAAAGGTTGATTCTCGTAAGAGAGCACCGTGTGCATCGAATGCCCGGCCTCATGCGCAAACGTGAACACGGCGTCCAACGTATCGTTGTAATTCATCAACATGTAGGGACCGACTCCGTAAACTCCCGCGCTGTAAGCACCGCTGCGCTTCCCATCGCTCTCGTAAACATCCAACCAACGACCATCGAGTAGCTTCGCCATCTTATCCTGATAATCTGCACCGAGCGGCTTCATCGATTCCAGCACCGTCGCCTTCATATCGTCGTAGGGATAGGTGCGGTCATCTTCGAGCAACGCGAGAGAACCGTCGTAAAGATGGTAACTTTCCAGCCCGAGCATCTTCCGCTTCAGCTTCATGTAACGCTGCAAGGGTCCGGTGCCGGAACGCACGGTTTCAACCAAAGTGCGGTAAACCGATTCGGGCACATTATCGCTATCGAGCGCCGCGGCCAAAGTGCTGGGATAGCTGCGTGATTGCGCAGCAAACCAATCGCGTTGGAGGATGCTGTTATAGATCGCGGAGTAAGTATTCTTATTTGCGGCGTAGGTCTCATAGTGACCGGTAAACGCAGCCGCGCGATCCGCTTGATTGCGGTAGTTGGTCAACACTTCCGAATAGCCTCCGTAGGACACCTTGATCTTTTTCCCGTCAGAAAGCTCGACCTCAGGAAAGTTCACATCGGAGGTGCTCAACTCCTGATATATACTGCGAGGCGTGCCGGAGAACTGCGAAGCGAACGACATCAGCTTCTCGCCGTCCTCATTCAAAGTGTGCGCAGCCCGACGGTAAATTTCCGTAATTGGAAATCGGTATGGCGCGAGGCGAGGTTCATTATCGAGCCACCCCGAAACCGTAGCTTCAGGAACCTGCAAGAGCTCGGGCGTAAACCACGAAGTCGCCGTTCCCAGTTTGGCGAAAAGCGCCCCGACCTGTTGGAACCGACCGGAGATCTCCGTGTTACGCGTATCCACATCGCGTTGGAGTTGTGGGTAGCGGTAGAGCTTGTATTGGAGACGCCCGATATCGTCTTCGAGTTCGTAAATTTCTGCGAGATTCGCCGCCTCATCAACCAGCGTGCCTTTGTAAGCAGCGTAGGTATCGATCATGCCTTCCAACTCCTTCATGTCGGCTTCCCATTCCGTCCACGAGGGATAGATCAGAGTAAAATCCCACTTATACGCATCGGGGATTTCAGCGCGATTGCGGGTGTCGGGCTTGCCGGTGGCGATAGCGCTAAACGCCGTCAACGAGACCACACCCATGCAGCAGGACATCAAACGAGAAGATAGTGTCATAAGCCGAACCTACACACGCACCTCCTAAACCGTCGAGCGCCGAGTCTCGACCTATTCCCCTATCACCTAACCGACCCTCAACTGTCTTTTACCACCGCACATAACATTACACGTCATCTATTAGTTGACGCGGAATATCCGCTCACTGCCGAGTCAGTTTGGCTTCGAGATTCGCTTTCACGTTCGGCCATTCCGCCGCGACGATTGAAAACATCACGGTATCGCGCACGAAGCCATCGGGCAGGATCATATGCTTTCGCAGCACCCCTTCCTTCTTACCACCGATCCGCTCGATCGCATCTTGTGAGCGCAGATTGCGGCCATCGCACTTCAATTGCACGCGACCACAAACCAACGTCTCAAAGGCATGACGCAGGAGCAGGTATTTGCATTCCGTATTGATCGGGGTGCGACGGGCCGAAGCGCCCAACCACGTCCAGCCAATCTCGATCCGTTGATCACTTGGCGATATATCGAGATAGCTGGTGCTCCCTACCGCGTGACCATTTCTCAAATCAATAATCGCAAACGGTAATCGCGTGCCCGCCTCCTGCGCTGCCAATGCTATTAGAATTGCGGCCTGCATATCCTCAACGGACTGCGGCGCGACCATCGGCATGTAATCCCATATTTCCTTTTCGGCTCCCGCCACCGCCAGATCCGCTGCATGGGAAAGCTCGAGAGGCTCGAGTCTAACAAAGTGACCAGATAAGGTTACGGGCGTTGGAGGCATGACGCAGGCATTCGCCGCTTGTGTCGTGAACTCCGCAACCAAAAACTAAGCGAATGCTCCTCGCCCTCCCTTCCCCTGCCCCATCCAGATGAAGGAGTTGTTAAGCGATTTCAGAGTCCGCCGGCTACTGCTGGCAAACATCACCGGATCGATCGGTTCTGGCGTGACGATTATCGCCGTGCCTTGGCTTCTCGTGCAGCGCCCCGGAGGAGATCGACTCTACGGTTATATCACGATCGCCATCACGATCGCGGTGTTTGCGTTGATTCCACATTATGGCGCGTGGCTGGATCGGCATTCACGCAAACTCGCCTTGCTGATTGGAGAAGGCTTCGGCGCGATCACCACTCTGACCATGGCGACTTGGATCGCCTTGGCTGGCCAAGCGGAAACGTGGCAGTTCCTCGTGCTCTATGCCGGAGGGATGCTTTATTACACCCTCCATTTTCCCGCGAAGGCCGCCTTCGTGCAGCAGATCTTTGAGAAGAGGCACTACAAACAATTGATTGGGCTCATGGAAATTCAGGGGCAAACGGCCTCGATGATTTCCGGTGGTGCTGCGAGTATGATGCTCGATCGGGTGCCCATTTATTGGATCCTCTTTGCCGATGCGGCGACCTACATCATCAGTTTTATCGTGCAGAGCACGATACCCTATCGAGCCACTCACTTAGAAAAAGATATCCCAAAGGAAAGCACGATTGCCTCGATCAAGACAGGACTTCGCTGGCTGCGAGCTCGTCCGAAATTCACGCTGTTCATTATCTGCACCATGGCACCTTTCGTCGCGGTGATGACTGGAAATTACCTGTTTCCCATTTACGTGCAAAACATTCTCCAAGCCCCCGCCGTCGTATTCGGACGCGGAGAAATTGCCTTCGCAGTCGGCGCGGTTCTCGCGGGCGTGCTCGGTCCTCGGCTGATCAATCGCTACTCCGCCCCCAACGTCGCGATGGTGATGATGGGGATCTTCATCTGCGGGCTCATCATCCTCGGATCACTGCAAAGCATCACCGCCTTTTATATCGCGCTCGTGCTCGTCGGTCTGGGTGGCGCGGGGTCCCGAGTTTCGCGCAGCACGGTCCTCTACACCGTGGTGCCCAACGAAATTATGGGGCGAGTAAACGTCACCCTAGCGTGCGTTGATCGCCTGCTCCGCACGCTCCTTCAATTCGGAGCCATCTACGTCGTGATCAAAGCCGATGCCGCCTGGGCCTTCATCGGCCTCGTGCTATTCGTCGGAGTCGCGCTCTACGGCGCGTTCCAAGCAAGACACGCGCTCAGCTCGCTTGATCCGTCATTGGACTCGGAAGCTCCAAAGTCGTAATGAAAACAATGAGCGAGCAGGCACGTTTCAATGTTCTCGGGGTCGGGGTATCGGCGTTGTCTTTGGCTGACGCGACCCAATCGGTGCTCGCATCACGAAACCAAAAACAGCTCGGCTACATCTGCGTTTGCACTGTTCACGGCGTGAGTGAAGCGCGACGTGATCCCGCTCTACGCGATATTTTCAATCACTCTTATCTCACCACCCCCGATGGCATGCCGCTAGTCTGGCTAGGACGTCATCACGGGCATAAAAATATCACGCGTGTTTATGGTCCGGACCTGATGCTGCGGGTTTGTGACGAAGGTCGCGCCACGAAATTGCGCCACTACTTTTATGGAGGCGATTCCGGTGTCGCGGAGTTATTGTCCGATAAATTGCGCCAACGTTTTCCGGGATTGGAGATCGTCGGCACATACACGCCGCCCTACCGGCGACTCAACGAAACAGAGTTCGGCGAACTACAACGCGATGTGGCCGAGAAATCTCCCGACGTCATTTGGGTCGGACTCAGCACGCCCAAGCAGGAACGTTTCATGGCGGATGTTTGGAACAAGCTCGATACGGGTCTTCTGATCGGTGTGGGTGCAGCGTTCGACTTCCACAGCGGTCGCATCAAACAAGCGCCACGCTGGATGCAACGAAGTGGCCTCGAATGGCTCTTTCGCCTCGCGATGGAACCCCGCCGTCTCGCCTACCGCTATCTCGTTTACAACCTATTGTTCGTATTACGAACATTCGCACAGTTGTGCGGGTTGAAGCGTTATCCGTTGGATTCGTCGGATTCCTAAAACAAATCGCCCTGCTGCATCGCGTCGCGTTTACCGCCATCGAGCGTGCTGAGTGCCAGCAGTTGCATCGTAGTCATCGCAGCCACGGTCGGTTCCTTGGCTAACGACAATAGAAGCAATGCCCCAGCCAACGCATCATAAAGCGCGGCGTGATACTGCCGACGCTCTGTCGGACAATGTTGCTCGGCCAATCCGTCCAGTTCCTGTTGCAATCCGCAGATCGCAACCAAGT
>Ga0208414_1001859_pt1 | contig 15029 bp, 11 predicted proteins | sample AntAceMetag02UKE_FD_184770 | JGI IMG/M metagenome (GOLD analysis project Ga0208414, IMG submission 184770) | Saline lake microbial communities from Ace Lake, Antarctica - Antarctic Ace Lake Metagenome 02UKE (SPAdes) (version 2) | ecosystem: Environmental > Aquatic > Non-marine Saline and... | reverse complement strand
GCACCATTGCCGATGATGCCCACCTCACCGTCAAGCTTGACGTAGTTCAAATCCAGTTCGCCCGCACGCAATTCAATCGGGTCTATGCCCTCACGATCGACGAGATCAGCGTGATGCTCGTGTCGATAGTGGGCGTTGCCGTCCAAGGTGACCTTGCCATCAAGTGCGAGCACCTGACCATCGGTGGTCAAGACGAGTGGATTGACCTCCACCAAGGTGGCATCCTCCGCCGTCATCACCCGCCACAGCCCGACCAGAATTTCTGCCGTGGCCTGTTGCACCGCCACCGGAAACTTCGCGGCCACCACCATGCGCTGCGCCAGTTCCATCGTCATGCCCTCAATGGCATCTACGCGTTCGCGGATCAAGGCCTCCGGGCGCGTAGCGGCAACCTCTTCAATTTCCACCCCGCCCTCCACGCTGGCCATGGCCAGAAAGGACCTATTGGACCGATCGAGAAGGATGGAAACGTAGTACTCCTCAGCGATGTCGGTGGCCTGCGTGACGAGTAGGCGCGACACCACGTGACCCTTGATATCTAGTCCGAGAATGTCGCGGGCCCGCTCGGCGGCCTCATCGGGGTCGGCGGCCAGTTTTACCCCACCGGCCTTGCCGCGGCCCCCGGTTTTCACCTGGGCCTTCACCACCACGGGTCCGCCAATCTTGCGGGCGATTTCGTGGGCCTGCTCCGCCGTGGTGCACACCTCGCCGGGGGTCACGGCAACGTTGTGTACATCAAAAAGATGCTTGGCCTGGTATTCGTATAGGTCCACGGCTTGCCACCTTCTGCCGATGCGGCGTCAACTCGCGGTTGCGTCCGAACGAGCAACCCTGGGCGGAACCTTACTGAGCCGGTATCGGCCAAACCTGCCTGGGTTCAGTCTTGTCGGACCGATCGAGTGCGAACAAAGTCCACCACCGCCCTCGTTGGTGTGCCCGGACCAAAAACCTCAGCCACCCCGATCGCGCGCAATTGATCGGCATCCTCAGTGGGAATGATGCCGCCACCAAAGACCACGATGTCGGTCGCGTCACGCTCGCCCAGCAGGCGGAGCACCTCGGTAAACAGCGTGAGGTGTGCACCGGACAAAATCGACAATCCGATGAAATCAGCATCCTCTTGGATCGCGGTGTCCACTACCTGAGCCGGGGTCTGATGCAGTCCGGTGTAGACGACCTCAATCCCGGCATCTCGTAGGGCACGGGCGATCACTTTGGCTCCGCGGTCATGTCCATCGAGGCCCGGTTTGGCGATGACGACTCGAACTGGGCCGGCATGGGGCGTTGATGCCGTGTCCTGCGCTGCAGATCCCGCGTTCATGAGGCCACAGCCTAGGTTGACGGTGATTGCGGGCATATCCAGGGTTACCGTTAGGGCTGTGACGGACCGGGTGATGCAAGACGACATCGGATCTGACGTGTCCTCGTCGGGGCCGATGAACACCATTGCCGGCTTCCGCCGAAGCGTCCTGTCCCCCCAGGGGGTACGCGGCACCGCTGTCGAAGTGGCCTGGATTACCGCGCATCTGGCGATGTACCCACTCGGTTTCGTCCAGGAGCGAGCGCGACTACAACTGGAGCACACATCCCTCGATGGACTGCCGCCTGCGCAGCGCGGCCTCCTCGTTGGCGATGTGGTCGCTGCAGGTACGCCGATCGTGTTAGTGCACGGATTGGTGGACAACCGATCGATCTTTTCGATGATGCGTCGAGCATTGAGCCGCAAAGGGTTCGGGTCTATTTACGCCTTGAACTATTCGCCACTAACCGACGATATTCCGGCTGTCGCCATGCGGTTGGGTGATCTGGTGGACGAGGTCTGCGAGGAAACCGGGCACGATCGGGTGCACATCATCGGGCACTCCATGGGTGGTCTGATCGGGCGATATTTAGTGCAGCGTCTCGGTGGCCACGAGCGCGTTCACACGCTGGTCACCATGGGCACACCACACCAGGGGACAGCACCCGCACGATTCATACCGCATCCGGTTGTTCAACAAATGCGTTCTGATGGTGCACTCATTAACGAGTTGGCCGAGCCCGCTCCCGGATGCGATACCCGCATCGTGGCTTTTTGGTCAGACCTGGACCAGTTCGTCATTCCCAAAGCCAACGCCCGTGTGCAGCACCGCGACCTCAACGCGCGCAACGTGTTCGTACCCGGCGTAGGGCACATGTCGTTGCCGGTAGATCGGCGCGTCATTCACGAAATCAGCACGACGCTTGCTCAACTCAGCGGGCCCGCGGCGTTGCCTCAGCCGACATCAAGACGCTCAACCGGCGCATAGCGCAAAAGCAGGCGTTTAACCCCGGTGGTACCAAAATCAACGGAGGCCTGGGCGCGGTCACCACTGCCTTCGATCTCCACCACCGTCCCCATGCCGAATTTGGCGTGGAGTACCCGCTCACCCGGCTTCAAATTCAGTGCCCCCGCACCATGGGTGGCCCGCGGCATAGAACCGTGCCGCACCATTCGAGCCGGAGCACTCGCGAACTTTGCGCTCGCAACACTACGTTCAGGTTCGGTACGCAGGCTCTCAATTAACCGTGGCGGAATATCGTCAAGAAATCTCGAACCGGGGTTGTAGGCCGGTGTTCCCCATGCAGACCGCGTGATGGCGCGGGTGAGATACAACCGCTGGCGCGCTCGCGTGATACCGACGTAGGCCAACCTACGCTCTTCTTCAAGTTCCTTCGCATCCGCCAACGAGCGTTGATGCGGAAAGACTCCGTCTTCGCAACCGGTGATGAACACCACCGGGAACTCCAAACCCTTTGCCGTGTGCAAGGTCATCAGCGTCACGACACCGTCCACACTGTCCGGAATTGAATCAGCATCAGCAACGAGGGAAATCTGCTCCAAAAAGCCGGTAAGCGTGGCGACCTGCTCGCCAAGGTCGTCTTCGCCGGGCTCCGCTGGCGCCAGAGATTGAAGATCCTCAGCTGTTACATTCGCACGATTTTGTTCGTACTCACTGGCCACAGATTCAAACTCGGCTAAGTTTTCTATCCGGGTTTCATCCTGAGGATCAGTTGATGTGGATAGTTCAGCGAGGTAGCCCGACTGTTCAAGGACAGCCTGCATGACGGTGGCCGGGCCAACCCCGGCGTCGACCACTGCACTGAGAGATTCCAGCATCTGGTGGAAGTTTCGAACCTGCAGTAGCGACCTGGTGGCAAGCCCGGGCACTTCCTCGCAGCGAGCAATCGCAGCTCGAAATGGAATCTGTTCGCGGTCGGCGAAAGCAGCGAGCATGGCCTCGGCACGATCACCGATTCCGCGCTTGGGCACATTGAGAATGCGGCGAACGGAGACGTCATCGTTTGGATTGGCCAGTGCACGCAGGTATGCGATGGTGTCTTTAATCTCTCTGCGCTCATAGAACCTCGTTCCGCCCACAACGGTGTAGGGAAGACCGTTGCGAATAAAAACTTCTTCCAGCGAACGCGATTGGGCGTTAGTGCGATAGAACACGGCCACATCGCCCTGCCGGTGCTCACCGGAGTCGGTGAGTCGATCGATCTCATCGGCTACGAAGCGTGCCTCGTCATGTTCGTCATCGGCGGCGTACAAGCCGATGGGGGCACCCTCGCCCTCGTCCGTCCACAGGTTCTTCTCCAGCCGATCGGGGTTATGCGAAATGACCGCGTTGGCAGCATCAAGGATCGTTTGGGTGGACCGATAATTTTGTTCGAGCAGGATGCGCCGAGCATCGGCGTAATCGGCCGCAAAACTGTCGATGTTGCGAATCGTGGCACCGCGAAAAGCATAAATGGACTGGTCGGCATCACCCACCACGCACAGTTGCGCGGGTGGCACACCGTCGGCACCGGAGCCCACAAGTTCCTTTACCAGGACGTACTGGGCATGGTTGGTGTCTTGATACTCATCGACCAGGATATGCCGAAAGCGGCGGTGGTAGTGCTCCGCAACATCGGGGAACATCTGTAGTAGCGCTACGGTGGCGCCGATCAAGTCGTCGAAGTCAAAAGCGTTGGCGCGCAACAGCCTACGCTGATATTCGGTATACACCTCGGCTAGCAGAAGTTCTTCGGGCTGCTCGGCTCGCCTGCGAAAATCTTCATAGTCGACCAACTCGTTTTTCGCATTGGAGATTCGGACGGCGAGGGACCGAGCCGAATAGCGTTTGGGGTCCAGATCAAGATCGCGGGCCACCAGGGTGAGCAGGCGCTGAGAGTCAGCCGAATCATAGATAGAAAACGACGTTGTCATGTTGAGTCGCTTAGCCTCGCGGCGCAGAATACGCACGCAGGATGAGTGGAAAGTTGACACCCACATGCCGCGTGCGGCCCCACCCACCTCAGCCGTGACCCGCTCGGCCATCTCTCGAGCTGCCTTGTTGGTGAAGGTGATCGCCAGAATTTGGGAGGGGGCAACCCCATCGTGGTTGATCAGATGGGAAATCCGATGGGTGAGCACGCGTGTTTTACCTGAACCCGCGCCGGCCACAATCAACAGTGGACTATCCCGATGCTCCACGGCCTGGAGTTGCGCGGGGTTCAGCGAGGGCATCGGTTGATCGTACGGTGCCCCACCCATGCCCTGGGTCAGCACGTCCTCGGTGTCTAACGCAACTGGGCCACAATGCGGGCGGTGACCTCAACGTCTCCCCCGGCAAGGGTGCGTCGAATCTGCCCGTTCGCATTAAGTGGCACAACGATGAGGGCAGAAAGGCTGGACTTTCGACCCACCTGCAGGCTTGGCGTGGTGCCCAGCGAACGCGACCAAAACGTCACATCGGCGGCCTTGCCGGTGGTGGTGGCATCAACCTGCAAGATCACCGCGCTCGCCCCCTGGGCTGAGCGCAGGGCACGACGGAGGGAGGTGACGTTGCCGGTGACCTCGGTGGGCGCAACCGGAATGAGTAACTGCCCCGCAGCATTGTCGCGCTGGGCATCGGCCTGGAATGCGATGCTGAGATCAACCGTGCCGTTGCTCTTATTGACCACGGTGAACTGGCGCTGGTCATCGAGGGACACCAGTGCCGTTTGCGTGACAACATCATTGCGGCGGTAGGTGATGACCGGGGTCGCGCTTGTCCGTTTCTCGCCCGTGCCCCGAATGATTAACCGACCGGAACGTTCCCCGTTGGAAAGAGTGACCGCCGCCAGCCCGCCGACGGACACACCGTTTACCCCCACCGGCTGGGCGAGGGTGACCACACGCTTTTCTCCCGGCTGTAATGGTTCATTTGTCGCTGCCGTGGAATAGAGCGGAGTTGTGGAGGTCTCGGTTAGCCGACCGCCCGTGCCGCCAACTCCGGCAGGTTTCACCAGGTAGCCGAGCACGTCGACGCTGAGATGAGTTGCCCCCGAGGTCGTCGTGAAAGCGATCGTCCCGTCACTGCCCACGGGGACGATGGTGGTGGTGTGGGTGGCGGAATTGACCGAGACCGTGTTGATCGGTGATGCCGCATTGGTGCGCGCGGCTAGGTCGGCCGGGGAGTTGGAACCGCGCGTGGTGGTGCGCACCACCACGGCTCGGACAGAGTCACCGGGGCTTTGAGGTAGTGATGCCACATCAATCGCGACCGGAGCTCCCGCACCACCCCCAGAAGACTGAGATAGTCGACAACTGTTACCGCCAGGCAGACCCGTACCACTGCGGGTGTCCAGAACGCGGCGCGGTTTGGTGGGAACGAAATCCAGCCCGTTGCCTACCGGCAGCGCGGTACTGGACGCGGTAGGCCATGAGCTGCACGCGGGCGCAGGGGTGGGACTGCCACCCCAAAAGCTGGTCTGCCCCGCTGCGCCATCCCAGGACAGGGAAATGTGGATGTGGTCGCGGTGGCAATAGGTGTCATAGCCAGATTCCGGCGTTGAGAAACACCCCTTGAGTTCACTCCAGGCCTGACGGTAGGACTCCCAAATTCGGTCACCCCAGCCGATATACATGACCCCGAGACGCCGAGCCATGGCGTAATCGTTGCCCTGGTCGTCGGTGGCCAGCAGCCAGTCGAGGAATGCGCTGGCAGTCTGTCGCTGCTCGCGGTCGCGAATGTTGATCATCCAGTCCAGCGCGCGTCCCTCTTTGTGCTCACTACGGCCACCCACATCGCAGTCCCGCGGGATCCAGATGCTGCCGGCGAGTTCAGGGTAGGTCTGGCGAATGAGGGCGGCGAACTTGGCGGTGCCGGGTTGGGCGGGCGGAGAACAAATGCCCTGGCCCTGATAGGACGCGAGTGGATCCACGACTGAAGGCAGGTCTACAACAGGCTGTGGCACAGCAATATCGGGGTTGATCTTTTCCGCGGTGCCCACCGTCGTTTCATCGCTGGGCTTGCTCGGCTTCGAAGGCTTCGTCGGCTTGCCAGGCTCAGTCGGCTTGGCTGGCGTGGGGGTCTGCTTCCCCGATGTGGATTCTGGGCTATCCAGGACCGGGTCTTGGGGCGCACCTGATGGCCCCTCCTGAGCGGCTTCTTCAGCGGCGCTGACCAAGGGAGCAGCGGGGACAGGTGCACCGGTGCTGGCTTGCGCACCGGTGGCCGGCACGACGAGAAGACCGGCGCTGAGGCCAAGCCCGAGCACCACGCTGGCGACACGAGCTGATTTTGCTCGGGTGGCTCCCGCGGACCAGAAATGGTTGGCGGGTGCAGAAGTTGAGCCAGGCTCAGCGCGATTAGTCATCAACCCAGACATTAGCGCTCTCGCCGGGTGTTTCGCCGCACCAGAGCCGCCATTCCCAGGGCTTTCCCAACTATCACTTCAGTCACATACATCACATGCGTCACAGAACGCACGTGCGTCATGCGTGGTGACCGGGTGCTATCGGCTCTACCCGCCATACTTACTCGGTGCCTGACACCCTGCTCAACACCGAACCCGCGCCCGTAGTTGCACGTGCCCTCGTGGTCACCGCCCATCCAGACGATGTGGACTTTGGTGCCGCCGGCACGATCGCCCACTGGGTAGCCCAGGGCACCAACGTCACCTACTGCATCGTTACCGATGGTGACGCGGGAGGATTTGACCCGGCCGTGCCCCGCAGTGAGATTCCCCGGATTCGTCGCGCGGAGCAGGTTGCGGCCGCAGCAACCCTGGGGGTTACCGACGTGCGATTCCTCGGATATCGCGATGGCTCACTCACCGTCGATATGGGGCTGCGTCGTGATATCTCCCGGGTCATCCGACAGGTACGCCCCGAACGAATGCTGATCCAGTCGCCGGAGCGGAATTGGAAAAGAATTCCTGCCTCACACCCCGACCACCTCGCCGCAGGTGAAGCGGCCATGTTCGCCATTTATCCTGACGCCCGAAACCCTTTCGCTCACCCTGAGTTACTCCAGGATGAAGATCTGGCCGACTGGGTCGTTCCCGAAGTATGGGTGATGGGTGGACCCACCCCCAACCAGGCGGTGGACGTCAGCGACTACTTCGATTTAAAGATTGCCGCTCTCCGCGAACATGCCAGCCAAACGGCGCATATGGCGGACCTTTCCGAACGCATCACCCAGTGGTTAACCACGGGGGCGCGCCTTGGCGGCCTACCCGAAGGACGCCTCGCGGAATCATTTCAGGTGGTGTACGTCTAGCGCACGGCTTGGCCGGTCCTAGGTCCAAAAGACCGCGAGGACGACGTTGACCATGGTGAGCCCACCGATAGCAGCCCAGAAGCCAACCTGGTTGCCCGTCTTGCGTCGACCGAGGAATGCCAACACGGTGACCGCCACGGTGATGAGCAGTTTGGTCGCAAGCTTCCAGGTGATCGCGCCACCTTCCACCGCACCGGACTCCAACAGCCCCTGCATGATCACGCCGGTCACCAACTGGGTGAGCGCACCGTGCAGCATTGCCGGGTTCACACCCTTCTGCGGTGACGCCATCTGCACGAGGAAGCCGCCCAGCAAACTGGCCAAGCCAATAAAGTGCAGCACAACCACGACGTTGTACAAAATCTCCATGATCTACACCCTAACCAGCAGCGGCGCTACTCCCATTCAATGGTGCCCGGGGGCTTACTGGTGATGTCTAGTACGACGCGGTTGACGTCTGGCACCTCGTTAGTGATGCGGGTGGAGATGGTGGCCAAGGTGTCGTAGGGAAGTCGCGACCAATCAGCGGTCATGGCATCTTCGCTAGAAACTGGACGCAGCACAATGGGGTGGCCGTAGGTGCGCCCGTCTCCCTGCACGCCAACCGATCTCACGTCGGCGAGCAGCACCACCGGGCACTGCCAGACATCTCGATCGACGCCGGCAGTGGTGAGTTCTGCCCGAACAATGGCATCAGCGGCGCGCAAGATCTGCAACCGGTGAGCATCAATGGCTCCGACTATCCGGATGGCCAGGCCTGGCCCGGGGAAGGGATGTCGCCAGACGATGTCGGCGGGCACACCCAGTTCCAGGCCTACCTGGCGCACCTCGTCTTTAAATAGCGTGCGCAACGGCTCGATGAGGTCAAACTCCAGGTCATCGGGCAGCCCGCCCACGTTGTGGTGACTCTTAATGTTGGCCGTGCCGGTACCGCCGCCGGACTCCACCACATCGGGATACAGGGTGCCCTGCACCAGGTACTTCACCGATTTCCCGCTGTGGTCGGCAGACTCAACAATCTCGCGAGCAGCCTGCTCGAATACGCGAATGAACTCTCGTCCAATGATTTTCCGTTTTTCCTCCGGGTCGACGACCCCGGCCAGCGCGGTGAGGAACCGATCAGTTGCGTCCACAACCACCAGGCGTACGTCGGTGGCTGCGACAAAGTCTCGCTCTACCTGTTCGGCCTCGCCGGCGCGAAGTAATCCGTGGTCAACGAAAACGCAGGTCAACTGCGTGCCGATGGCTCGTTGAACCAGGGCAGCAGCAACGGATGAATCCACACCCCCGGACAGCCCACAAATCACCATGTCGTCGCCGACCTGAGAGCGGATGCGCTGAACCTGTTCATCGATTACCCCGGTCATCGACCACGTGGGTTCACAACCGGCAATATCGAACAGGAAGTGCTCCAAAACACGTTGCCCGTGTTCGGAGTGCATCACTTCCGGATGAAACTGCACACCGGCGATGCGTCGTTCTAGGTTTTCAAATGCCGCTACCGGCGCCCCCGCAGAAGTTGCACTGACGGTGAAACTGGGAGGCGCTTGGGTGACCGCATCGCCGTGGGACATCCATACCGAAAGTTGCTGCGGCAATTGCGCAAACAGCACAGACGCAGAATCTGTCACGTTCAGTTGGGTTCGTCCATACTCTCGATCGCCGGTTTCGCTGACCGTGCCGCCGAGGGCTTGGGCGAGGGCCTGAAATCCGTAGCAGATACCAAAAACGGGAATACCCGCCGCGACAAGTGCGGCGTCGAGGCTGGGCGCGGCGTCGGCATAGACACTCGCCGGTCCGCCCGAGAGGACCACCGCTGCTGGTGCGGCAGAAATGATCTGTGCCGCGGTGGTCGTGTGCGGGATGATTTCGGAGTAAACGCCCGCCTCGCGCACCCGCCGAGCAATGAGTTGCGCGTACTGGGCGCCGTAGTCAACGACGAGGACAACCTGTTGCTGGAAGTCTACGGCGAGCATGGCGTCAGCCTATCGCTGGAAGAGACCATGCCCGCCGCACGAGGTAGGTGCGAGAGACGTTTCCTCGCATGGGCGCTGCAGTTACGAATACGCAGGCGAGATCAACCGCTGATCGACCAGTTCCCGGTCACCAAGGAAACCAGGAAGATCAGGCCCCAGATCGCCACCGCGATGACACCAAGAACGAAGCCGGCCTTGGCCATGCCGCCGTTGGTGGCTAAACCCTGATCAGACTTGGCCATGCCCATGCGGCCGAAAACAATGGCCAAGATGCCACCCACGAGCGGCAGGCAGCCGATAAGACCCAGGATGCCGAGCACGAGTGCGGCGACACCCATGCCGTTTTGTGGCTGGGCCGCCATGGGCTGCCCGCCATAGGCGCCAGGGGGCACGCCGGGGGGCGGGGGCGGCGGGGGCGGCGGCGGAGGCACAGACATGGGGGTTCCTTTCCCGAGTTGATGTCGAAGGCAACACTAGGCCGACGCCGATGAATTTAGGTGAATTTAGATGAAAGCAGCCAAAACTTTCTCTCCTCAACTTTCACTCCTCATCTTTCGCTCCTGGGCCGTGCAGTCGGAGAAGCCTGACCGCCGATCCTCATGCACGACCTTTATCTGTGGGTCTTTTTCGGGTGACCTCTGGCATCGAGACAAATCTGACGAAACACGCCCCGAAGCGCTGATCTTTGCCCTACGGTCGGCATTAGTCCTCGGGTGACGAAGATCACCTTCGAGGACGTAATTGCGGTTGTCATTGTCAAAGGATCACTAACCCACCGGGGAGAGACATGAGCCATATACCCATCTCTGTCACAGTTGACGGCCTCACCTATGACGACGAGGTCGAGCCGCGCACCCTGCTCGTGCACTGGTTGCGTGAATCCATTGGTCGGGTAGGCACCGTGGTGGGCTGTGACACCTCCAGCTGTGGTGCGTGCACCGTGCTCATGGATGACCAAAGCGTGAAGTCCTGCAGCGTTCTCGCTGTCCAGGCCAACGGACACACGGTCACCACGATTCAGGGCCTCGCCGAGGGTGAAGACAACTGGCACCCGGTGCAGGCAGCATTTAAGGAATGTCACGGTCTGCAGTGCGGCTACTGCACTCCCGGCATGGTCTTGGCATCGATCGACCTACTTCAGAACAATCCCGACCCGAGCGAGCAGGAAATCCGTGAAGGCCTCGAGGGCAATCTGTGCCGGTGCACCGGCTACCACAACATCGTGAAGTCAGTTCAGTATGCAGCCAACACCATGGCCGGCAAAGACCAGCCAGCCGAACTTACGGGAGGAGCCCGATGACCGACACACTGCCCGATAAACTAGAGACACTCTCGCCGATGGGGCGACCGCTACGCCGCAAAGAAGACGCGCGCCTGCTGCACGGCCAAACAAACTGGACCGACAACATCCAACTGCCCGGCACGGTTTACATGGCGATCCTGCGCAGCCCCATGGCCCATGCCCGCATCACCCACCTCGATGTCACCCCTGCCCTATCTGAACCCCACGTCGTGGCTGCCTATAGCGCCAAAGAACTCGGCGACCTCAATGGTGCGGTGCCATGCGTATGGCCGGTCACCGACGACATGCAAGCCCCTGCCTTTCCGGCGCTGGCCGTAGACAAGGTGCGCCACGTGGGTGACTGTGTCGCCGTGGTGTTGGCCACCGATCGCAATGCTGCCTATGACGCACTCGACGCCATCGAGATCGACTACGACCCGCTCCCGGCCGTCATCGATCTTGAAGATGCACTGAAGCCTGGGTCAACCATCGTCCATGATGGGGAAGGTGATCCAGGCACCAATGAGTGCTACACCTATCACCTGCCCGGTACCGGCATTGCCTTTGACGAAGCCAAGGCAAAGGCCGATGTGGTCATCAAGCGTCGTTTCATCAATCAGCGGCTGATACCGGCATTCATGGAACCGCGCGCCGTGGTGGCCTCACCCATGGGTGTCAGCAACGAGATGACAGTGTGGTCTGCCACCCAGATTCCACACATTCTGCGGGTGCTCCTCGCCCTGGTCACCGGACTCCCGGAGAACTCCCTGCGCATCATCGCACCCGACGTGGGCGGTGGGTTTGGTGGCAAGTTGCAGTTATATCGCGAGGAGATTCTGGCGGTTCAAATTGCGCGCCACCTTGGTCGACCGGTGAAGTGGACCGAAACGCGAAGCGAAGACATGGTTGCCACCCACCATGGTCGCGGCCAGGTTCAAGACATCGAGATTGCGGCCACCAAAGATGGTCGCCTCATCGGCCTCAAGGTCGACCTCCTTGCCGACATGGGCGCCTACCTACAGATCATTACCCCGGGCGTTCCCCTGCTCGGCATGTTCATGTACCCGGGGATTTACAAGATGGAGTCCTATGACTTCAACTGCATCGGGGTCTTCACCAATAAGACGCCCACCGATGCTTACCGTGGGGCCGGGCGACCTGAGTCCACCTATGCGATCGAACGAATCATGGATGAACTTGCCGCCGAAATCGGCATGGATCCGATGGAGTTGCGACGCAAGAACTGGATCACCCACGAAGAGTTCCCTTACGCAACAATTGCCGGCCTTGTTTACGACACCGGTAATTATGAAGCGGCCACGGACAAGGCCATGGAGATGTTCGACTACGACAGTCTCCGCGCCGAACAGCAACGGCGCCGCGCTTCTGGCGACCCCGTGCAACTAGGTCTAGGTATTTCTACCTTTACCGAGATGTGCGGGCTAGCTCCTTCACGCACGCTGGGTGCTTTGAAATATGTCGCCGGTGGCTGGGAGCACTGCACCATTCGGGCCCTGCCCACCGGAAAGATCGAACTCATCACCGGCACCTCACCCCATGGGCAAGGGCACGAAACCGCCTGGAGCCAGATTGCCGCCGACATCCTCGGCGTCGGCGTGGACGACATTGAGGTCATTCACTCCGACACCGGTCGGGCGCCCTACGGTATGGACACCTACGGTTCCCGGTCCCTCGCCGTCGGCGGTCAAGCCATCAAGAAGGCAGCGGAACGTTTGGTTGAGAAGGCGCGCGTCATTGCCGCCCATCAACTTGAGTGCTCCGCGGCCGACCTGGAGTATGTGAGCGGTGAATTCCGAGTGAAGGGTGATGCCGAAAAGGCACAGCCGCTGGCCGCGGTGGCCTTTGAAGCGTTCAGCGCCCACAACCTGCCTGATGGGGTCGAACCCACCTTGCAGGCCGAAGCTACCGTGGACCCAGATGATTTCTCCTACCCGCACGGAACCCACCTAGCCGCGGTTGAGGTTGATACCGAAACGGGAAAAACAACGCTGCGCACCTATGTCTGTGTCGACGACGTTGGCATTCAGGTCAATCCGATGATCGTGGAGGGTCAGGTCCACGGTGGCCTCGCCCAGGGCATTGCGCAAGCCATGTATGAGGGCGTCGAATACGACGAGGACGGCAACCTTTTGACGGCCAGTTTGGCTGACTATCTCGTGCCAAGCGCGGCTGATCTCCCTTCCTTCACCACGGGACATACCGTGACACCGTCAAGCACAAACCCGTTGGGAACCAAGGGTGTTGGGGAGGCCGGAGCGATCGCATCAACCCCCGCAATTATCAATGCCATCGTTGATGCGCTGCGGCCGATGGGGGTTACCGATGTCCAGATGCCGGCATCCCCGCAGCGGGTGTGGCGGACCCTGCAGGAAGCGAAAGGTGGAAACGCATGATTCCCATCGCGTTTGACTATGTCCGACCAACCACGATTCCCGAGGCCGTAGCAGCACTGGTCGCCGGCGGTGAGGACGGAAAAATCCTCGCCGGTGGTCAGTCGCTTATGCCTGTCCTGCGCCTTCGCATGGCTGCACCCTCGGTCATCATCGATTGCAGCGAGATTGTCGACCTCCAGGGCGTGCGAGATGACGGAAATTCGATCGTGATCGGTGCTGGCACTACCCATCACGATGTAATGAATAGCCCCATCGTGAAAGAACACTCTCCCCTGTTGGCCATGGCCACCGCGACCGTTGCAGATCCTGCCATCCGTCATCGCGGCACGCTCGGCGGCGCACTAGCTCATGCCGATCCGGCCGGGGATCTCCCCGCCGTTGCTCTCGCCCTTGATGGCGTGTTGAGCGTGACCGGCCCGAATGGGTCACGCGATATCGCAGCGGCTGATTTTTTCACCGACTACTTCACCACGTCGATGGCGGAGGACGAAATTCTGGTTTCCGTCTCTCTGCCCAAACTTGGTGCTGGCTGGGGCTACCACTATGAAAAGTTCCAACGCACCGCACAGGGGTGGGCGATCGTTGGTGTTGCCGCTGCCGTCCATCGCAGCAATGGCAACATCACCACCGCTCGCATCGGCCTGACCAATATGGCCCCGGGCCCGGTGCGGGCATCGTCGGTAGAGGCTGCACTCAGCGGCGCTGATGCCACGGTGAAAGCGGTAGGCGACGCAGCAGCGTCGGCCGCCGACGGCACTCGAGCCACGAGCGATTTACACGCCGCAGCCGACTATCGCGAGCATCTGGCGCGAGTGATCACCAAGCGAGCGGTTCTTACCGCTGGCGGCATCTAAGTCGATCTGACCCCTGCGCGTTGCTAGCGCACTTCCACGATCGGTAGGCGCAGCGCCGCAGGGGCATGTTCGGGCACGACCGGGTTTTTCGGCATCACCGCGGTCACGCGTTGATACGGCGCCCCGACCTCTGGGCGCTGGTCTGTTTCACCCTTATTGGGCCACAGTGCCATGGCCCGCTCAGCCTGGGCGGTGATCGTCAACGACGGATTCACGCCGAGGTTGGCCGTGATCGCCGAACCATCCACGATGTGCAGCCCGGGGTGGCCAAAGGCCCGATGGTAAGCATCGACGACGCCGCTGTCTGTATCGGCACCGATCGCGCAACCGCCCACAAAGTGCGCGGTGAGAACAGCATCGAGATTGTCAAAAGCATTACTGCCCGCGACGCCATCAATCTTTTCTGCAATGCGGTGGACGACCTCAGCCGAGGCCGGAATGTAGGTGGGTGCCGGGTTAGATTCATCCTGTTTGGTGGTCAGACGCCAACGTCCCAGTCGACCGCGTTTGCCGGTGAGGGTGAGGGAGTTGTCGACCGGCTGCATCACCAGTGAGATCACGGCACGCTCGCTCCAGCGACGCACATTGAGCAGCGCGGCTGCTTCGCCCCGCTGATGCCACAACTCCTTCGTCCACGTGCGCCACCGCGGTTCACCATCACGCGGCACGGTCAACACCGACTGGAGCAGACCCATGGAGTTGGAGCCCTTGCCGTAGCGGACCGGCTCAACGTGGGTGTTTTCGTCCGGGTAGAAACTGGAGGTGATGGCAACACCCTGGGTGTAATCGGTGTCGGCGGTTCGCGCAACAGCGCCAAGAATCGACTCGGAGTTCGTGCGCGATAACCGACCGAGGGTTCGGGAGAGGCGCGGGAGGCTGCCCTGGTCTTTCATGCGGTGCAACAACTTTTGCGTGTTGTAGGTGCCTGCCGCCATGATGACATGCTCGGC
>Ga0208414_1001857_pt1 | contig 15048 bp, 10 predicted proteins | sample AntAceMetag02UKE_FD_184770 | JGI IMG/M metagenome (GOLD analysis project Ga0208414, IMG submission 184770) | Saline lake microbial communities from Ace Lake, Antarctica - Antarctic Ace Lake Metagenome 02UKE (SPAdes) (version 2) | ecosystem: Environmental > Aquatic > Non-marine Saline and... | reverse complement strand
CGTGGGTCGGGTCTTTACGCCCGACACCGTTGCCCCTCCGCCCGCCGTAAATCGGATCCTTTCGGCCCCAACACCCTCGCCCCGTCGTCCCGCCGTGGGTCGGGTCTTTACGCCCGACACCGTTGCCCCTCCGCCCGCCGTAAGTCGGATCTTTTGCGCCCCCAACACCCTCGCCCCGTCGTCCCGCCGTAAGTCGGGTCTTTACGCCCGACACCGTTGCCCCTCCGCCCGCCGTAAATCGGGTCTTTACGCCCCAACACCCTCTGCCCCGCCGTGTAGCAACACGGGCGTTGCTCGACGACGCGCGTTCCACCTGCCCCTCCAGCCAGCCCCGCAGAATCAAACCGGCGTTGCACAGAGACTTGCCAGCCGATCCATGGAGAATCGGCCTTTATCATTTTGAGTGAAAACGCCGCTTCGTAATCGATTACAGCTACGTTGAGATCTCCCGGGTCTTCGCGGCTTGGCGTTGAATAGAATCTACTTTGGAGCAGCCGCTTGTTTCCATTATTTGGTGCCACTAACCGTCATTGGCCGGACATTCGATTCACGCCCCTCGGACTCGGCCAAAAAAAGACCGCCGGTTTCCCGGCGGCCTTTCCTCTGCATCGGAACTCACCCCGATTCGAATCTCAATCCGAACCAGCTTCCGAAACCGAAAATTTTAATCTAACTTATACACCTCCACGATTGCGCGACCGGTGGTTCCCGCGGCGCCCTTGATCGTTGCTGTATAAACCCCTTGAGGTAACTGAATCATTATCACCGCATCGTTACTGCCGGCCTCGAGCGGAAAGGCACCAAGGGCACTAGCGGTAACCAGAATATCAGCGGCATTCGTCTCATCTCCCCAATTATCACCAGTGGCAACCAAGGTCGCACCGCTGTCGGTTCTGATTTCAAGGGTGGGATCCGCGAGGAATCCGGTCACTCCGAACTGGGCCAATCCCGGGCCCACCGCGCGGATCATAACCCGACGGGCACCATCCGTCACCACAAAACCTGCCGTGAGACCGGCTGCTTCGACCTGAGTATTGGTCGATATATTGGTCAATACTCCGGTCCCATTTACGACCTCCGGAACCACCGTGTCCAGCGCCGCGGGGCGGCGAATTCGGCCATCACGTTTTGTCGTGATGTAGATCTCTCCCGCCTCGTCAGTGCCGAAACGTAGATCCGTGCGGCTTTGTCCCACCATCTGAAGCAGGCTTCGATCCGTTCCATTGAGCTGCAGTTGTAGCTCCTTGATTTCCGCTTGGCTCCCTAGAGCCAAGGTGTCGGCATCGACATAGAAAACCCGGCCATTGGCAATATCGCCGAAGATCAGCTTACCCACCAATGCCGGAACCGCGGTTCCACGATAGACGATACCTCCGGCAATCGCGCGGCCCTCGTCGTGATCGTACTGAGCTACGGGATACACATAATTGAAAGAAGCATCATTGCTTGGCAGCGGCAGCACAACATCAGGATCCGTCGAAGGATCTAACACGAACGTGCCCTCCCGGTTACTGTAACCGTAATCTCCTCCTTTCACGATGAGATTTATCTCCTCTCCGTTCCGTTCGCCAATATCGGCGAGGAACATGCGATCAGGGTTCGCGGAGTCCCAAAAAATCCGGTGGGGATTGCGGAATCCCCAAGCATAAATCTCGCCCAAGGTCGCGGCATTCCCATCCGAAACGAATGGGTTGGACGCCGGAATACCATAGCGGCCGTTGGCTGAATTGGTGCCCCGAGGATCGATCCGTAAGAGGGTCCCATGGGTCGAATCAAGTCGATGACCTGCTTCAGGGTAACCACCGCCGACGGCCTCACCGTCGCCAACACAGATGTAGAGCATTCCGTAGTCTTCATGTCCGGCGGAGACGAATTGATTGAACGCAATCTCCTGCACGTTGTGCACTTGTTCATGAAAATCGATTCGCATGATCTCGCGACGTGAGCCCGCAAACACCATGGCCGCCGGATCAGACGCAGTCCACTCGACGATGACGCTTTGAATGTTGATCGACTGCGAAATCGCGCTGGTAAAATCGGCTGAACCAGAGCCGTCTGGCTCGGTATGAGCGGTGTAGAATTTACCGTTAGTTTCAAATTCCGGGTGGAACGCAAAGGAATGAAAACCTGTGCCCAACCGGTTCTGGTCTACAAAATTGGGGAAGACGTCGGCCAAATCGGCGTAAGTCGTCATCGTATCGCCCGTGATGACATAAAATGGACTATTCAAATCCGCCATAAAAAGACGATTTGAACCGTCGTAGGCTGGTTTGAGCATCGATAATCTTGTGCGAGGTGAATTACCCGTCGCGGGTGCAAGTAACCAGTTTTCGAGATCTAGGGAGAGGTTCCCTTTAACAATTGGATCGGGCAGCGGATTATTTTGCCCTTGAACTGGTAATAAAGTGGCGAGGCTGAGACCTGCGACCGCGAGTAAAAATTGAACGAGACATGTGTAGGTGAATGATGGTGAGTTTCGAAAAAAAGGCGGACGACCACGATTGTCGTAGTCCGTCCGCCCGTGAGTCCTGGATAAGAATATCAGACGATATAGATCAGCTCTTATTCGAGCACGTAGACCTCGATGATCGCTTGGCCAGTGCCGCCAGCCTTGCCGTTCACCGTCGCGGTGTAGACCCCAGCGTCGAGTGACATCATGATAACTGCATCAGCGCTGCCGACTGGCAGGCCAAACGCACCCAGCGCCGCGGCGGTGACGAGAATGTCAGCAGCGTTGCTTTCGTCGCCCCAATCATCACCGGAAGCAACCGCGGTCGCACCGCTGTTGGTCTTAATTTCGAGCATGGGATCAGCCATCGTGCCTGGGACACCGAGAGCGCCAAGACGAGGACCCACCGCACGAATCATCACGCGGCGATTATCACCGACGACCACGAATCCAGTGGTGAGTCCACCGGCGCCAACACTGGTGTTAGTCGAAAGATTCGACATGTTGCCCGAGCCATTATCCTGAGGAACGGAACCACCGGAGAGAGGATCCTGAGGATCAGCTGCACTTGGGATGGAGATGTTCTTAGCAGTGGTGTCGACCCAGACGTTATCGAACAACACTTTGTCAAACGACTTAGGCGTTTCGAGGTTACCCGTCGACATCCGACAATACATGCGATTCTGAGGATCGACAGAGTTGCTCCGGAAATCGGCACCGGTGGCAACCTTAGTGGCTGAAGGCCATCCGGTTCCCTTGATCCAAACGTCATAGGTATTGGCTGTGACGTCCATGGCGATCCAAAGGTCATACCAAGTGCCGGCAGAAACCGAAGATCCGATGACTTCAGTGTAGCTTCCATCATGGTAATCGAGAATCGTGTCGAGTTCGACGCGAGCGATCGCCGAGTAATCACCGTAAGAACCGGGCTCAGCAACGTGCGAAGTGCCCATAACGATATCTACGAGAGGACCAGCGAGGTAGAAACGGGTGTAGAGCGTTCCGGTGGTGGTCACGTCAGCAAAGGGCAGAACGAACCAAGTGTTGTTCGTGTCGGTTCCGTTAGCGAATGTGCCTGGATCAAGTTGAAGCACCATGTTGGATGCATTCGCAGGGTCGGCAATGACGGAAATGTCGCCATTACCCGTCGCTAATGGGTCTGTATTTCCAAGAGTGATACCGGTGGTTACGCCGGCTTCAAAGTCGTTAACGAGAGTCCATGCTGCTTGTGATGCCGGAGCGGCCACGAGGGCCAACGCCAACGTTGCGATATTTAGTTTTTTCATATTTTTGGGTTTGGGGTGAGCGCAGCCAGAGCCTCGGGAATTATGATCCTCCGGATAGCAAGCAAAGTTGATTAGAACGTGACGCGAGCGCTGAAGCGGAAGCTCCGCGGAGCGTGATACACGGCAGATCGGCGTAGTTCGGTTCCGCCTGATAACACGTTGGCATAACTCGCCTCGGTGTAGTCTTTTTGATCGTCCATAAGATTATAGACGTTCACGGCGAATCTCCACTGATAGTCTCCGAACTTCTTGGTGTAGACTAGACCAGCATCATAAGTCATGCGGGCCTCCGTGGGGGGCGTCGGATAAAGATTAGCCGCAAGATCAGTGCCGCCTACTCGGACTGCGGTTTCCTGCGGTCCGGTGTAGCGAGCACCGAAAAGAATGGATAGGCGACGCAGCGGGCCGCTATCGAACGTATATTTATTCCAGATCGACCCTTCATCCTCCGCTCCGAAGAACAGGTTGGTATTTTCGATCCCACCGGTTGCGGAGGCCGCCGAAACAATATTGGTCAAAGACACCGGCTGACCATCCTTCAGGATCTGATCAGGAATACCGTCGCCATTATTATCCACCTCTTCGAGGCCAAATGCGCCACGGCCAAGCGCTCGCACCCATGAATCATATTCGGTGCCATACTCGACGCCCGTGACTTGATCGATGGCTCCCACCAATTGGAACGGCGTCGTCACGGTTCTCTCGGTGTGCGCATAGTTGATGATCATCTGCCAATTATCGCGGGGCGAATAGATGACTTGAAAATCCACGCCTTCAGCGCGGTCACCGAAGGTCACGTTTGCTCCTCCGGATACTCCGCTTGGATTTAGACCGTAGTAGGTCCCCGACGTGCGGGTGTAGAAGATAGGATTTATGTCCGACGAATTAAGGGCGCGACTTTTACCGACATCGGCAAACGCACGTTCAATCTCATCCCGGAAACCAGAAGCGTCGAGCTGCGCATAATCGAGATACACGTAATTTTGCGGATTAGGCGTCCCGTTATGCTGCGATTCGATCGAGATAATGCCCGCAGGGAATGCAAACGTGGCGGGATCCCGAGCGATGTCCGCCGGATCGAAGTAGGAGGAGTCGACGCCGTAGGAGAGCTTGCCCAAACCAGATTCAAGTTCAGCCGGATTAAAGTCCTGCAAGTCACGGCCCCTCGTGCCGTCTTCGTTCGAGCCCCCGACCCAACCGCCGGGATTCGGGGCGAATGCAAAGTTCCAAATCGCGTTTTCTCGATCGATTTGATATGCGGAAATCGTCCCGGATAACTTTCCTTCCATGAGTTCAAATTTGAAACCAAACTCCTTGGAGAGGGATTGCTCCGCATCGATGAAATCGTCGTTACCATCGAGTGCTCCCGTATTCGGGGAAACCCCCTCAGCAGCCAAAGCGTAGAAGGAGAAATCATCGCGGATATCGTAACGTAACGCAAAAGTGTTCGTGTTAATGGTGACCGGTTCTCCGAAGTTATACTGCTCGGAAAGAAAACCCGTCGTGACGTTTTCTGGGTTCATGATCACGCCACTGTTTCCGTTATCCCGCTCGTATTCTTTTTCCAAAGCTTGGTAACGATCGTAACGAGCTCCTGCGATCAGCATGATCTTATCATCCCAGAACCGGCCTTGGTAAACCGCGTAGGAGCCTTGATACCAAATATCGGTTTGATGATACTCTCGCCCTGGTTGAGCCGTGAGCTCGCCATTATAAGTGACGGGCGTAAAATCATAAATGTTTTTGAAAATCAATGAATCCGTGGTCGATTCCGTGAAACCGGGACGCGCGAGATTGTTGGGTTCAAACAACCGGGTCAGTAGCTCCGTGCCTTGAGCATAATCAATCGTATCCTTAATATCGTGACGACCGATCAAGAGACTGTGCTGGGCCGGACCACCAATAAACGCGGTCTCAAACTGATAATTGACCTTCCCTCGGTATTGCGCGAATTCGCCCATTTGCGGATCCTTTTCCCAGTAGTAGCGAATGGACTTGAAATCCGTCGTATCATTGAAAATCGGCGACGTTGGATTTTCAAAAGCGGTGATCTTGTCGTCGGGCACGTATTGGATAATCGTGCGAAATTGAGGTGGATTGGTCGGGATTCTGATCCGTCGTTTGACGAAGAGATTAGATTCTTGGTTGTTCACCGTCGCCATCTTCACATTCAGGCGCTCGGTTTCTTGAGATCCCCAGTAACCACCAAAATTAATGCTCAGCCCTTCGAACGGCACGATGTCGACGTTGAGCATCGTGTTATACTCTTCTCGCTCCTCATAGGTATCCGGACCGGAAATACGGTATTCGGGTCCCTTGCCGCCTACGTCGCGCGCCCAATTGAGTTGCTCGTTGTAAATATTGCGAAACTGACCACCGAAAGAACGTTCGCCCAAATTGTCATAAACAGACTGCGTTCCGGTTCCATCGTAGCGGGTATCTGCCCATTGGTATTCGAACAAGATATTTAAAGCATCGCTCGGTTGGTATTCCAACTGGCCAACGGCATACTCCAAATCTTTCGTGCGAAAGTCAGTCCAGTGATCACGCTCTTCTTTGGCTAAGCCAAAACGGTAGCGTAAGCTGCGGGTCATTGGTCCCGAAGTTTCGAAAGTATGCCGCTGAAACCCTTCACTTCCCACCGAGGTAGAGATACTGGTTTTGCGCTCAGCTAACGGACGCTTCGGCACCACATTGGCGATACCGGAAAGAACCCCAATACCGTAAAGCAAAGATGCTGGACCACGCACGATTTCCATCCGCTCCGTGTTCAACGAATCGAGAATTCCGCCGAGGGTGACGCCATATTCCGAAACGGTGCCGCCTACCCGGAATCCCATCCGGTTCTGAAATTGAACATTGTGACTACGAATATTAATCGAATTCGAAAACCGACCTCCTACTCCACCACTCGTCGAGGGGGAGCGCTCCGCCGAATAAGTCCCGTTGGCACCTGCTGAGTTGCTCCCCGCGTTAGATCCCTGACTCTCCGTGAACTGATCGGTGAAGACACCCGAAGTGTAGGCCAAAGTTTCCTTAAAATCTGTCGCCGCCAAATCATCCACAAATTCCGACGTGATGACTTCCAGCGGCATCGGCAAATCCTGAATCGCGGTGTTCAGGCTCGTTCCCGAGATGGAGTTCGTCGCGCGGTAGCCCTGATCTTGGCTCGCATCAACGTTGAAGACGGAAAGCGTGACGATGTCCTCGGAGACTTCCTCATCGATTGAAGCAGGATCAGCTTCTTGCGCTAAAGCACTTAGGCTGAAAGCACCAAGCGCCAACAAATGCACTGTCGTGCAGCGGATACGAGTTGAACGGAACAACATGGGTAAGGGGATTTGAAGGGGGTTTGACCGTTAATGACCGGGGTGAGTGTAAATCATTTCACGTCAAGATTCATAATTATTACATCTTCCATTTTTTCTATGTCAACAGGTTTTTATCACCTAACTCCCCTAGATTTTAGAATTCCGGTCATTTATTTTCGTAATTAGTAACTTGTCTGCTGTTTTTTATCATATCCCAATACCACCGGCACAGAATTCCATCCGTTGGGTAACCAACCAACGCCAACACTTTGCATGAACTCCCCTAATCCTCTTCGCTCGAATCATCGTGCTCAAACGTGCTTCAGCACACTCGGGACCGCAGAGCTCACCTTCGCTGAAACCATTAATCTCGCGGTAAACTGCGAAATGGCCGCCATCGAAATTCGCTGCCTTTCGGGCCAGACTATCGCCCCAGAAAACTTCGCTGACCTTTTCCCGGCGCCAAATGACGCACGCCATCGCCTCCAAACCGCCAAGCTCGAGCTGACTGGGCTCGGAACCTCTGTGAAACTATTTGAAGCAGATCCAGTCGATATTGATACCTTAGTGGAGTTCGCTCGGCTCGCCGATGCCTTAAACTGCCCTTGGCTGAGGGTCTTTGACGGCGGCAAGATTGGTGAATTTCTGTCCGACGTGACGTGGGCCAAGACTCAGTCATTCGTGGCAAACTGGCAGGAACGTCGTCGGTCTCTTGGTCTGTCTGCGAATATCATGGTGGAGACCCACGACGGACTCACTTCCATCGCATCCGCGGTTCAATTTCGTAAATTATTGCCCCATACCGCAATTTTGTGGGATTCGCACCATACTTGGCGCGCCGGAGGTGAATCGCTCTCCGGCTATTTCGAGGCCGCCCGCGAAGCGATCGTGCACGTCCACGTGAAGGATAGTGTCCCGGTCGCATCCGAAAGAAAGCCCTTCACTTACTGCATTCCCGGCCAAGGCGACTTCCCCTGGGCTGAACTCGGTGCCCTAATCAAGGGCTCGCAGTTCCCCGGAAAATTGTCGCTTGAGTGGGAAAAGCACTGGCACCCGTATTTGCCGCCCATAACCGAAGCAATTCCACCCTATCACGACATCCTCTGCGGTTGGTAGGTGGGGCCTTTTCTCCATTTTCACGAACGAGCCGATCTCCCCGCTCACGCTTGGATTAAAACCCAAATTCAATTTATCCTTTACAATAATATATCACCTATTTCTTCTTGTTTCCGATAAATGGCTCACCCCGATAAATTTGATCTTTCGGTTCTCCGCACCCTCCGTCAGCAGCGAAGCCTGACGCTGCAAGGCCTTTCCAAGGCGTCCGGGGTGTCCGTTGCCGTGATATCAAAACTGGAACGTAACCAGCAGACTCCGAGCATCGATACCGTGTATCGCCTCGGTCGGGCCTTCGGCATGAGTGCCACCGATCTACTCGCTATGGCAGAATCTTCCTTAGCCCACCGCGCCCAAGAAAAGTCCCACGCCTCTGGTGAGTTCAAATTTCGCGAAATTCGCTACGCCAACACGGTCGCGCTCCTCGGCGAGGCACCTGCTGGAGCCGCTATTTCCCGTCCCGAGGTGCATCACGACGATACTGAGGTATGCTGGGTTCTTGACGGTCGGCTGCAACTCTCTCTCCCCCATGAAACTTTCGAATTGAGTGGCGGCCAGAGCATCCAGTTCGACGCAATTCAGGAACACACCTACGCCGCGCTCACCACAATCCGCTTCCTCATTCTTCATCTCCGTAAGGACAAACGTTACTAAACACCCTTTAACCTAGAATACACTCATGATCATCGACGACCAACTCACACCCGCAGATCTCTCCCCCGCCCTTGACCGCTTCTGGAAGCTCTCCGGCGAAAAGATCGATCTCATGTTCAAGGAATACGATCCCGCCCAAGGGTCGCCCGTATTCACGATCAACGGCAAATACTCCACCCGCGGTTGGACCGAATGGACCGAAGGTTTCTACTACGGGTCTGCGTTTCTTCAGTTTGACGCCACCGGCGAAGAGCGCCACGCCCAAGAAGCCCAACGCCTCACCTTGGAGCGCATGGCCTCACACGTGTCTCACATCGGCGTGCATGATCACGGCTTCAATAATCTTTCGACCTACGGCAACTGGTTGCGCTTGCAGCGCGAAGGCCGCCTCCCCGCGAACCAAGTCGAATTCTGCGAACTCGCCCTCAAACTTTCGGGCGCCGTCCAAGCTTCGCGCTGGGCCAAGACGCATGATGGTGGCGGATACATTTATTCGTTCAACGGCCCGCAGTCTCTCTTCGTCGATACCATCCGGTCCTGCCGGATCGTGATGGCCGGCCACGCCTTGGGGCACCGCCTGATGGGTGAAAACGACGAAGCCATTTCCCTGCTCGGCCGCGCGTTGCAGCACATCGAATCCACGGCAAAATACTCCGTTTTCTATGGCGAGGGTCGCGACATCTACGATGAATGGGGACGCACGGCTCACGAGTCCATCTTCAATCCCAACGACGGTCGCTTCCGTTGTCCAAACACCCAACAGGGTTACTCAGGATTCACCACTTGGACCCGTGGTCTATCGTGGGCCATGGCCGGTTTCCCGGAGGAACTCGAATTCCTTAAAACCCTTTCCGACGCCGAGCTCGAGCCCTTTGGCGGCCGTGAGAAATGGGAAACCATGATGGTCAAAAGCGCCAAGGCCACCTGTGACTGGTTTATCGCCAACACGCCCACCGACGGCATCCCTTACTGGGATGGCGGAGCCCCGGGACTTGCGGCCATGAGGGACTGGCGTTCCCGCGAATCAGATCCGTTCAACGCGCACGAACCCATCGACAGTTCCGCTGCTGCCATCGGTGCGCAAGGACTACTCCGCCTCGGCAAATACCTCGGTGTCGATACCGAGGACGGCAAACGCTACACCCAAGCGGGACTCACTTCACTGCGGACGTTGCTTTCCGATCGATACCTCGGCATCGACCCGAGCCATCAAGGTCTCCTGCTGCACTCGGTCTATCACCACCCGAATGGCTGGGACAATATTCCGGCCGGCCAAAAGGTGCCCTGCGGCGAGGCGTGTATGTGGGGTGACTACCACATCCGCGAACTCGCTCTCTACGTCGATCGTGAGATTAAGGGCCAACCTTACTACTCCTTCTTCGCTGGCCTTAAACCCTAAGCCCAAATCTTTATCTTTATTCTTTATCTTTATCCCGCTCCCGGAAAACCGCGCGCCCGAAAGATCAATTTCCACTGAATTAATCCATGTCCGCTGCTCCTCTCACCGACCTCGATCGGCTTTGTATCCATACGATCACCACTAAATCGTGGGATCTCGAAACCGCCGCGAAGAAGTTCTCCGCGGCTGGCGTCAAAGGCATCACCGTTTGGCGCGACACCTACGCTGGTCGTGATGTCGCCGCAACCGGTCGGATGCTGCGCGATCACGATCTTGCCATCGTCTCGACCTGCCGCGGCGGTTTTTTTCCCGGCGCGACCGCCGCCGAGCGTCAAACCGCAATCGATGACAATCGTCGCGCCATTGCCGAAGCCCACGAACTCGGTGCCCCCCTCGTGGTGCTCGTCTGTGGTGCCGTCCCCGGCCAACCTCTCGCCGACTCCCGCGCTCAAATCGCCGACGGCATTTCCGCCGTGCTCGACGATTGCGCTGCCACCGGGGTGAAGCTCGGCATCGAACCCCTGCACCCGATGTATGCCGACAGCCGTTCCGCGGTGAACACCCTCGGCCAAGCCAACGACATGTGCGCGCAACTCGACTCGCCCTACGTGGGTGTCGCCGCCGATGTTTACCACCTCTGGTGGGACCCCGCCCTCGAACAAGAAATCGCCCGCTGTGGTGAGCTCGGTAAACTCTTCTCATTCCACGTTTGCGACTGGCGCAGCCCCACCATCGACTTCCTGAATGACCGCGGTCTGATGGGCGAAGGCTGTATCGATATTCGCAAGATTCGTGGCTGGGTCGAAGCCACCGGTTTCACCGGATTTAACGAAGTCGAAGTCTTCTCCAATCGCCTGTGGGCGATGGACCAAGACGACTACCTCGCGCAGATCATCCAAGCCTACCGCAACCACACTTAATTCACTCTAATAACCAACCAACCACCCTTCCAAAAAATATGAAAACAGTCGGAATTATCATGAACGGCGTCACCGGACGCATGGGCACCAACCAGCACTTGATCCGCTCGATCAAGGCCATCATCGACCAAGGCGGCGTCAAAATTGGCGACGACGTGATCATGCCAGACCCAGTCCTCGTCGGACGCAGTCAAGCCAAGCTCGAAGCCCTCGCCAAACGCGTCGGACTCACCAAGGTTTCCACCGATCTCGATGCGGAACTCGCGAAGCCTGAGAACATCATCTACTTCGATTCCACCCTCACCGGCCAACGCCCTAACGGCGTGCGCAAGGCCATCGCCGCGGGCAAGCACATCTACTGTGAAAAGCCCACCGCCACTACTTCTGCGGAAGCCATGGCCCTCTACCACGAGGTCACCGCGGCCGGCCTCAAGAACGGCGTCGTTCAAGACAAGCTCTGGCTCCCCGGCCTGATGAAGCTGCAGCACCTCATCGACACCGGTTTCTTCGGCAAAATTCTCTCCGTGCGTGGCGAGTTCGGTTACTGGGTCTTCACCGGCGAACATGACACCCTGCAACGTCCTTCGTGGAACTATCGCAAAGAAGACGACGGAGGAATCATCGTCGATATGATCTGCCACTGGCAGTATGTGATCCAAAACCTCTTCGGGGACATCAAGTCCCTCACCTGCCTTGGCGCCACTCACATCCCGGAACGCTGGGACGAAAACGGCAAGCCCTACAAGTGCACCGCGGATGACTCCGCCTACGCCACCTTCGAGCTCACCAACGGTGTGGTCTGTCACTTCAACTCCTCTTGGGATGTGCGCGTCAATCGTGATGATCTCCTGACCCTTCAAGTTGACGGCACCAACGGTTCCGCCGTCGCCGGCCTGCGCGATTGTAAATTCCAATCTGCCGCCGCGACTCCCCGTTGTATCTGGAGCCCCGATACCGACAGCCCGATCGACTATAAAGACGGCTGGACTCCCGTTCCGACCAAGGAACCATTCGACAACGCCTTCAAGGTGCAGTGGGAGCTCTTCCTCAAACACGTCGTCACCGACTCGCCATTCCCTTGGAACCTCAAGGAAGGCGCCAAGGGCGTGCAGCTCGCCGAACTCGGGATCCAATCCTGGGCCGAGCGTCGCTGGCTCGATATCCCTAAACTCTAAGCAACTGCAACTGAGTCACAGCGTTCACGGAGAACCACAGAGAACCCAAAGCCTACCTAGCTGGTTTTGCTCTGTGACCTCCGTCTCTCGTCTGTGTTCTCTGTGACAAAAATAAGACCATGAAAACAGCACTCGTCACCGGCGGCTCGCGCGGTATCGGTTTCGGTATCGCCACCGCCCTCGCCAAGGAGGGTTGGAATCTCGTCATCAACGGTGTGCGCGCCGAAGAGTCGATCACCGCCCCTCTCGCAGAACTTCGCGCCCTCGGCGTCAAAGTGGGCTACGCCCGCGGCGACATCGGCAGTGTCGAAGGTCGCGCGGGCATCGTATCCGTCGCCAATGAGTTTGCCGGCGGTTCGATCAACCTTCTCGTCAATAACGCCGGCGTCGCCCCCAAGGTGCGCGCCGATCTCCTTGAAACATCCGAGGAGAGTTATGACTGGGTCATCGACACCAACTTGAAGGGCGTCTTTTTCCTCACGCAGGCCTTCGCTCGCGGGATGGTTGCCGCTAAAAAAGCCGACTCGTCCTTCGAAGCGGCCATCGTCAATATCACTTCGATCTCGGCGACCGTCGTCTCGATTAACCGTGGTGAATACTGCATCGCTAAAGCCGGTTTCGCTATGCTCACGCAGTTGTTCGCCGCTCGTCTCGGCGGTGAGGGCATCCCGGTTTACGAGGTGCGCCCCGGCGTGATCAAAACCGATATGACCTCAGGCGTGACCGACAAATACGACAAGCTCATCGCCGAAGGTCTCTGTGTGCAACCGCGCTGGGGATTCCCTGAGGATATTGGCAAGTCTGTCGCCGCCCTCGCTCGCGGGGACTTCCCCTTCAGCACCGGCCAAGTGGTCATGGTCGACGGCGGCCTCACCATGCCGCGCCTGTAGACGTTCAGCATCGCCCTCCGCGTCGCGGGGAGGCAACCCCTCTCAAATTCCCCCAGCGCCACTCCCCCCCGGAGTGGCGCTTTTTTGGCGACGATCGCCAGGGGCCGGCACGGGACCGCTTCAGATGCATTCTCACCAGAAAATCGCCGCATTCCCATTTCTATTTGGATCTGTCATCTGATAGAATCGACCTCATTCGATCAGCTCGGATTCATCATGGGCGGATTTCGCCCCCTCCCCTTAAACTCTGACCGAGACACTCCCCCTGTCCATGAATTGCCTGCTCAAAAAACGCTCCCTAGTTTCCTTCGCTCTCGGACTCGGCTGTAACTTCGCTAGCGCCTTACTTGCGGAGGAGCCCGATCAATCCGTCGTCGAGATTCAATCCGACCTGACCGACTTGTCGCAGGCGCTCTCACCGATTCGAAACTTTTGGAGCGTAAACGCGCGAACCGAACAAGCGTCGCTCAGTTCCAATCCCGCCCACGCCGTCGGCAAACCCAAAGTCAGCACCGTCCGTATGCTCGGTGGCTGGAGAAACCAAAATCTAAACGGTGATGCCTACAAGTGGAACGGCACGACCTACGTCTACGACTGGCAAGTCCTCACCGACCGCATCGATGGCTGGATCAATAGCGGTTGGGACATCTTTCAAATCGTCCTAGACAACCCACCCTGGGCCTTTCAACGCGACCTGACTTTCGTCGCCGAGCCAGACGGCGTTCACTACCTCGAAAGCTCCCGCAATGGGGTCTACGGCAATGTACTGCCACCCAACGATCCTCAGGCCTGGTCTGACTTCATCGAAGCCTTGATGCACAAACTCGTCGCGACTTACGGCCGAGAAACGGTGCAGCAATGGCGCTTCCGCGTCGGCTCCGAAATCGACACCCGACCCCAGCATTGGGCCGGCACGATGGCAGAGTTTTTCGATCACTATAAAGACACCATTGATGCCGTGCATGCGGTGCTGCCCACCGCACTCGTGGGGACGCATTTCAGAGAAGCCTCCTATCGCGGAAAGTATGTCGATTACCTCGGAAAAACGGAAAACGCCTATGGGCCTGATTTTGTGGCTTGGGCCAAGCAAAACGACGTGTCTTACGACTTCCTCGCCATCTCTTTTTACCCCAACATCAACCAAGCCGCAGACGGGGACATGGCGGAAGTCTACGCCCACGAAATCGCTCCGATCAAAGACCATCCCGACTGGAACCCTGCGGCCAGTTTCGAGATTCACGAATACAAGTTCATCTCCAAGATGCTCCGAGCCAACTTCGTGGGCGTCGCCACCACTCACGGCGCAGCCTACTTCGCCTCTTTGGCTAAGATGGCAGTAGCAAACGACATTCGAGAAATCTTTCAATGGGGCGCCCACCACGAGGGGTTGTTCTCCCCAGATGCGATGACTCAACAAATCCTGCAATCGATGGTGGGAACCACGGCTTACCGGAACACTCTGCGGGGAGCTCCGAGTAACGAGAACACCCACATCGATAGCATCATCTCAGCTCGACCAACCGGAGACGGTTTCGATGCGCTCGTGTTCAGCTACAATCCTCAATCCCCGGCCTATGAAACTGCTGAATCGATCCGGCTCAGATTGACCGTGCCCTTACCCGCGGGGACCAAATTCACCTACCGCATCACCCGCCTTGATCGTGAAACACACGGGATCAATCGCTTCTTTCTCGATCATCCTAAAACCGATATCCCGGTGGCAGAGGGCGGATGGCGAATCCCCGATCGACACATCTCAGCACCGCCCGCCCAAGCCCTCGCTGAAGAAGGGGTCGAGGTTTTCGTGCAAACCGCCAAAAACTACCCGAAATACAACGAGCTCAACTG
>Ga0208414_1001841_pt1 | contig 15122 bp, 13 predicted proteins | sample AntAceMetag02UKE_FD_184770 | JGI IMG/M metagenome (GOLD analysis project Ga0208414, IMG submission 184770) | Saline lake microbial communities from Ace Lake, Antarctica - Antarctic Ace Lake Metagenome 02UKE (SPAdes) (version 2) | ecosystem: Environmental > Aquatic > Non-marine Saline and... | reverse complement strand
AAAATCTTGATGGCAGGTGTAGTCGAATTTGCCCAGAAGAGTGAGAGTCAGTGTTTGTAAGTCAGGTGAAAGCTGAGAATTGATTTCCATCGGTGTCTGAAAAACCCCTCTAAACGGCAATGGTTCTAAATAAATTTAGTTTAGCACAAGGACTTAGCGATGAACGACAGTGGGGGAAGCAAACAGCTGGAAGCCTCTACTAATGGCGCATGCGAATTCTAAAAAAAGGGAGGGGGGGGGTAAGAAAGGCTCAAAGGGAGATGCCTATAATAACCGGACTCACATTAACCGGACTCACATTAACTGGACTCACATTAACTGGACTCACATTAACTGGGCTCACAATAAACAGTCTCGCAATAAACAAATATAATAAAAGGCCTAATCCTTTATTCACAGTGATTGCATCTGGATTGTTGTTGAGTTTAAACCCGCGATAATGTTGCTTGATGAGCTATCTGTAATGATTTATTTGAAGCGACATTAGAGCTGTTTAACTGTTTCTAGCACTGCTGCTTTTTATTTTTATCCCTACTTTAATGTTATTTCAACATAGGCTCATTGCTCGGTAAATTGTGGCTGGCCACCGGGCTAAGCAATTCTTGCTGTGGCAATTTGACGCGCGTCACCGTGTCACATTTCAGGCGATAGCTTTCGGTTATATGATCCTACTTTTGATCACAATCTAAACTGAGCTGGCGCCTATGTCTTGTAAACCTAAATCTGCCATTAAGGGACCTTTCGTAACTCTGTCATCTATAGCAGTCCTCTCATCTGCGGTCCTTGTACCTAGCCACTTAGCTCTAGCTCAGGATAAGCTTGTCGAAGAGCTTGTAGTTTGGGGCAGTGAGGCCGATCAGCAGTTTGCTAGTCCGGGCCCGGTGAGTGTGCTGACACAAGAGGATTTTGCCAGCATCAATGTAGCGACCACCGAAGATGTTGTAAAGTTTGAGCCGGGCATCGTCATTCGCCGCCGCTTTATCGGTGATGCTAATGGTGTTTTGGGAATGCGTGGCTCGAATATGTTTCAAACATCGCGCTCGATGGTGTTTGCAGACGGTGTGCCGCTGCACTATTTACTCCAGTCACGCTGGAACGGCGCGCCGCGCTGGACCATGGTTGCCGCCAGCGAAATAGCTCAGGTGAAAGTTCACTATGGGCCTTTCTCTGCCCAATACAGTGGCAACTCCATGGGCGGTGTTGTAGAGATTGAAACAGCCATACCGCAGCAAAGTGAATTCCATTTTGATAGTTCCTACTTCTCTCAAAACTTCGATGACTATGGATTTGATGATTCTGTGAACGGTTACAAATCGTTTATGTCCTATGGAAACAAGATTGGTGACACCAGCTTTTACCTTTCATTCAATCGCTTAGAAAATGAAGCTCAACCACAAACCTTTAGATTTGGCGGCGCAAGTAACGTCTCCGATCCCATCGAGGTTTCAGGTGCTTTGGTCGAAAATGATGAGCGTGGCAGAGAAAGACGGTGGTTTATGGATACCGGGGTCGTCGATGCACAAACCAACAACTACAAATTCAAACTCGGTCAAGATTTTGGTGAATGGACTGCGCTATTGAATGTAGCTTTTGAGGATCGCAGCTCGGTGAACGATTCTGCGAACTCTTATTTACGCGATAGCGCAGGCGACAGTGTTTACAGTGGAAATGTTATCCAAGATGGAGTGCAGTTTTCTGTTCCGTCTACTCGCTTTGCCGCGAGCGAACTAGAGCGACGCAGCCTGTCGACAGGTCTCAGGTTGAGGGGCCCTCTGACTGACTCGATTGAATTGGAAGCCAATATAAATCAGTTCTCGGTACTTCGAGATGAAACCAGATCATCGCGAGCTCATACCGACGATCCGGCCTTTACCCCCGCAGGGCAGGTTAGCGACTTCGGCGATACCGGGTGGAGAGCTGCAGAAGTGAAGCTGTATTTTGCAGATTTAGGAGTGCCTGGTTTGTCACTGGTAACCGGTGCCAGACATGAGTCTTACGAGCTGAATTTGAATGTCTTCGCTTCAAATAATTTTTCGGCTGCAAGCAAGGACTCTATCACTTCGAGCAGCGGCGGTGAGACCGAAGTTAACGCGCTGTATGTCCAATTAAATTGGGAGATTGATGACCGATGGGATATGACATTTGGTGTGCGCGCAGAGGAATTCGAAAGCAGTAAAGGTTATTTTGATGATGATGATGCGGCAACACAAGGTTTCGAGCTCACCGATGTGCCAACGCGATCGCATAATAAAACGTCGCCAAAATTTTCCACTGGCTATCGCCCCAATGCCTTGTGGAGCTATCGTTACTCCGCTGCAAAAGCCTATCGCTTCCCAATCGTTGAAGAATTGTTCAGTGAGTTTGAGGCGTTCAATTCAATCAGCGTCGCGAATGCTGGATTGTCGCCAGAAGATGGCCTACACCATAATTTGATGGTCCAACGGGAGCTTGATAACGGCTATGTAAGAGTAAATTTATTCACCGAGCAAATAAAGGATGTTATAGAGTCTCAATCTGCGACATTAGAAAATGGCGTCTCTATTCGCACGTTCCTGCCTATAGATGAAATTGAAACTACAGGGCTAGAATTCATCGTCAATTCTAATGATCTTTTTATCAATGGGCTTGATGTACGGTTTAATCTAGTGGCCACAGATTCAAAGATTGTGAAAAATGCGCCCAATCCTAGCATCGAAGGCAACGCCTATCCAAGAATGCCGGAATGGCGCAGCAATCTGCTCGCTACTTACCACATTGGCAGCAACTGGGATGTCGGCGGTAATTTACAATATGCCAGCGACAGTTTTGGACGCGCCGACAATACCGATAGAGAAGATGGTGTTTTTGGCGCCCAAGACGCATTCACCCGGATAGGCTTAAAGTCTACCTACCGGATGGATGCTGGAATATCCTTTGGGCTTGGTATAGATAATTTAACCAATGAAGTTTCTTATGTGGCCCATCCGTGGCCGGGACGAACTTTTTATGCGAATTTTTCTTATGACTTTCGATAGGGTTTTGACTAAATCTGTAGTGAAGAGCGGGTTAAAACGTCTTTTTCTAAGGCCGCTTTTCCTTAAGCAAGCTTCTTTGCGCCGCGGCGCGCTAGTGCTGACCATAGCACTGAATTCAATGGTTAGTGCATCTGAAAGTGTTGATGCCCGGGTAGACTGTGATCTGTCGATAGACACGGTGGATTGTGGTAGCGCATACAGTGCCACTATGGACCGCTCGGGTAAGCTGTGGGTTAGCTATGTTCGCGATCAACATGTGTATGTTAGCCAATCGGATGACAAGGGCAAAAATTTTTCCAGCCCTGTCAAAGTTAATAATATTGCCGAAGACGTCGAGCACAACGGTGAGAACCGCCCCAAGATAATTGTTACATCCGAAGGCGAAGTGCTGCTTAGCTGGACATTGAAAACTTCTAACCGCTACACCGGTGAGATTCGCTTTGCTCGCTCTAACAATAGCGGTGAGACGTTCAGCGAACCTAAGACGGTAAACGACGACGAGCTTAAGGTTGGTCATCGCTTTGACAGTATGTTTCTCACTAAATCCGGCCATCTTTATCTGACCTGGATTGATAAACGAGAATTACACGCAAGCATTCAGGCTGGCCAAAATTACGCAGGTGCGGCAATTTACTATGCGGTGTCTGACGACTATGGGCGCAGTTTTTCCCCTAATTATCCTGTCTCCAGTAATAGCTGCGAATGCTGCCGAATAGCGATGGCGCCAAGCGGTGAGGACGGTGTGGCAATTGTGTGGCGACAAATTTATGACGAACAGATTCGTGATCACGCCTTTGCCGTCTTAAAACCCGAAGGCAAAGTAAGCCTCTCGGCGCGGGCAAGCTTCGATGACTGGTATATTAACGCCTGTCCTCATCATGGTCCTGCGATGGAAATTGCGGCAACCGAGGACGATTATCACATGACTTGGTTTAGTAATGGCAACCTTCACCAAGGTATTTATTATGCTCGCTACAATGCATTTACAGGCGTCTCGGATGCGGTCATGCAAGTTGATGGCAAGCCTGGCGCGGGTCATCCAGACCTGAAGGAATTTGATGGCAAGCTTTATCTGGTTTGGAAGGGCTTTGATGGTAAAGCCACTCAATTGAACCTCATTGTCTCGACTGACAACGGCCAAACTTGGTCTAGTGTGCAGACGTTATATTCAACGGAGTTTGCGTCTGACTATCCGCTACTCGTAAGAGATAAAGATGCTCTCTTTCTCAGCTGGCATTCTAATGAGTATGGCTACTCTTTTAGCCGATTGGCAGGACAATGGGAACGTTAGTGTGAGCAGAATTGAGAATTTTATCTTTGGAGTAAGTTTTTTACTTCTCAGCCAGTTGCCTCGCCAATTAGCGCATGCCGATAGCCTTGAGTTTTTAACAGTAGATAACTTTGAGCCTTTAACGGCCGAGTCTTTTGCGAAGATAAAGGCAGATTATAAAGGTAAGCCTTTTTTACTGAGCCTGTGGTCTATTGACTGTGCTCCGTGCCGATTAGAGCTTGAATTACTGGGTGAACAAAAGAAGAAGGATGCTTCGTTTCCGCTCGTGCTTATTTCGGCTGATTCATTAGAGCAGCGTGAAACAGCTTTTTACATTCTGGAAGAGTATTCTTTGGATGGGCTAACGTCATGGATGTTCGCAGATAACTTTAGTGAACGCCTTAGATACAGTATCGATCCTAACTGGTACGGCGAGTTACCACGCAGCTACCTATTTGATGCATCACACGCCGCTTTTGCTCACAGCGGCGTGCTTACCCAGCAGCAACTAGCATCGTTTGTAGAGACTCTTTCGCAGTGACGCCTGCGTCGTGTCTCGGTGAGCGTCATCGCCTTTTAGTATGATGAGCGCACGCTAGCTTCTTCGAAATCTAAAGCCAACGATTCCCTTAACAGTGCTGCGCCTTCCTCGCGCCTAGCTTGATCCTCTGAAAAAACTGATTCAAAAAAGCTCAGCACGGCAACTGTAGTGATCATTTGTTGACGGCCTGGGTGTAGCGCCTCACGCAGCGGCATCAGTTCGCAGACCCTTGGTGTGTTAGGAGGCATGTAAACCCCTTCGCCTACACTGCCTAGTTTCGCAAAAACCTCGTTCGGGTCTTCATCTAACACCGATAACACTGCGCTGCAGCCAAGACTGTCTGGGTTATGCATCAATCTAAAGCTGGGCTCAGCGGCGCCAACAAAGCCAAGGTGAGAGCCTCCAGCAATGAGGACCAAGTCAGAGTTATCATTTCGGGTCGGAATTATCGATGCATTATACTGGGTATCGATGAGGGCATCAGAGGTCCCCGAAATCATCAGAAAAGGAACGTCTGAGGTGGTGTAAAATTCTTCTGTGAAAGCGACTGCTGGTCCTGCTATGGCAACTGAAGCGGCAATTCTCTGATCGCGCCAGCGCGGGTGGTAAGTAGCTAGAATTGTGGTTAAACCACCAAGAGAAAAGCCGCTTAAGCCGATTTTTGATTCATCAATTTGTCCAGCAAAGGGCTGTTTATCAGCAAGCCCTAATATGGAGTCTATTAGAAAGGACACATCGGCTGGCTGATTCATTACGTCATTAGCGTTGGCACCACCAGGGGTCGAGCCTGAGGTTAAAGGGTAATCGGTTGCCGCAACCACATAGCCGTAACTTGCCATTTGTTCCATGAGATAGCTGAGTTCGTTTCTTGCAGAAACTATTCCGTGGCTGTGAATGAGCAGCGCTAGCTTGCCTGTCGCTCCTTGCGGATACCAAAGCGTGGTTGGAAAAGTTCTGCTGGGTTTTCCTGCATTGCCTCGATTAGAGTCGGTGGGGCGTGACTCATCAATGAAAACAAACTCTGATGTACCCACTGAATAAGGGCCTGGCTCAAGCCATTGGGCGCTAGCTGAATTAGTCTGCGGGCGCTCTGGATTTGTGGCGACGAAGATAACCACGGTGAGGATCGCCAGTGAGAAGATCAGACCGAAAACGCCTTTTAATACTTTCTTAGCCATAACATATGCCTTTGTACCTTGTTAGAAATTCATAGGATGAGGAATTGTCTAGATTTTGGCGAGAACAGCGCCGATCTCTTTGCACCAGAATGCTGTGGAGCAAACAGTAAACCATTTAAGTTTTATTAAAAACCGGATTTGTAGCTCTCAGGATGTTGCCGCTGATGCCAACCTTAACTTTTGAAAGCTCAGAGCGCTAACCAGTAAGTATACTGACAGGCTTAGGTCCAATAAAAATGGCTGAACGTGGATTTTAATTACAAACACCGCAATTATTATATGGACTTCTGGGCTAGAGTTGGCAGGGCTCAGCTGTTGGATAGCTAAGCTGATGGTGTCGGCTAACTCTTAGTCAAGGATATGGTTGGTAACACTTATTTTGTCTGCGGGTCTTTTTCTGTTCTCTCCTACCCAGCTAACTACCTGTAGTGGCATAGTTCTGTAGTGGCATAGTTAATTTGGCTGTAATGGCACAGTTAATTTGGTGAAAAGTTAACTTGGTAAAAGTGTGTTGTCGCGGCTTTTATATGAAGCAGCAATACTATTTTTAGTTTTTTATGGTTTTATTTCGTGGAGTTAATTTGGCTAGCGATGTCTCCTGCCAAGTTTCCTTTTGGCCTTTCTATAATCCTGGCAAGCTCACCGTTATCGTCACTGATTACGATAGTAGGCGTATACTTTAATGCATATTTTTCCGAGTAGCCCTCAGGGTCGTCTTTGCGCCGCGAAACGCCATAAAGTGTCAGTTGCCTGACTTCAACATTGCCCATTTCCAATAGCTTGATAAAGCGGGGAACTTCTCGCTCGCTGTCGTGGCACCAAGTACCAAAGAGGGCGATCACATCTTTTCCAGCCAATGCTTGAATATCTTGCAGCTGCCTGGCGCTGGGCTGAAAGGTCTCATATTCTTTAGCAAATTCAGGATATTCAGACAGCAAGTGTTCCGTTGAAATTTTTCCAACGTGATCTAGGTTTTTTTCTTCGCTGGCAAAAGCTGTGCTCGCTGATAGAGTGATAATGAGGCTAGCCCAAACTATTTGAGCGACGGGATGCAGAGCTTTCCGGATACTGCGGTAGCAAGAATTACCGTGCCAAAAATCGCCTAATGCAGTCATCTAAACCTCGGAATAGCCAATCAATCGTTGTGCGATAGCAACGAGGCTAGCATAGAGTTGCTTGAATGAAAATTTAGTCGAGAATTTTATTCAAATATTCCGGGACTATTTCGGTGGCAGAGCCATATTCATGCTGATCAAAAGAAGAGCCGGTCTCATCCAAGTTGAGTTCAACGGTGTGCGCTTTGCGAATTTTGGCAGTTTGATAGAACCCTGAGGCAGGATAAACATTGCCAGATGTGCCAATTGCGATAAAGAGATCACATGCCTCGAGAGCTTCATTTATCCTATTCATATGCAATGGCATTTCGCCGAACCATACTATATGAGGGCGTAAATTACCGGCAGACCGGCAGCACCGGCAGGGGGTATCAAAATCAAAGCTCTCTCGAATGTCAAATATCAATCTCGAGTTCACACAGCGCATTTTGAGCAGTTCGCCGTGCATGTGCAGTACGTCTTTTGAGCCTGCCCGTTCGTGAAGGTTGTCTACATTTTGAGTTATCAGAAGAAATGAACCGCTAAACTTGTTCTCAAACTCTGCCAGCGCAGTGTGAGCCTTGTTGGGGCCAATCGAGGGAGACAGCAGCTGGCTGCGACGTTGATTGTAGAAGCTGTAAACTAACTGAGGGTTTCGATCAAAGCCTTCTGGGGTCGCGACATCTTCGATTGAGTGATTTTCCCATAAGCCGTCAGCGGCTCGGAAAGTCTCAATGCCAGATTCGGCAGAGATGCCAGCGCCAGTGAGGATTACTATTGATTTAGGTGATTCACTCATTGTCTCGATTTTTTCCGTGCTGACCATTGCCGGCGCAATGGTGCAGTGATGTCAGTTCTTTTTCAGTGTTAACCGGGATTTAGCAAACAGCGTTATAATAACCATAACGACATTTACCTCAGATTATTAAGAGTAAAAGATGGCAGCAATCAAATTAGGCAATAAGGCGCCGGCATTTACCTTGTTGGACGCCAACGGTGAAAAGGTCAGTTTGAACGATTATATGGGGGAAAAGAATGTAATTCTTTATTTCTATCCCAAGGCAATGACGCCTGGCTGTACTACGCAGGCCTGCGGGCTGCGTGACTCAGAGCCGTTGTTAGCCGGATTAGATGCGGTTGCTATTGGTATTAGTCCAGATCCAGTAGAGCGTCTGAAAAAGTTTGAGATTAAGGAGGCTTTGAATTTTAGCTTACTTGCTGACGAAGACCATGCAACCGCTGAGAAATACGGTGTATGGGGGCTCAAGAAATTCATGGGCCGCGAATTCATGGGTATTATTCGTAGTACTTTTATTATTAATAAAGATGGCAGGTTCGTTCACATTATGGATAAAGTGAAAACTAAGTCTCATAATGCTGATGTTCTCGAAATCTTGAAAACACTGACGTAAAACTATGCAACTACATTACAAACAATATTCAGATCAAGGGCAGCCTCTCATTGTGTTGCATGGCCTTTTCGGTAGCCAGGGCAACTGGGGAGGGCACTGTAAGCTGCTCGCTGATACATTCGCAGTAATTGGCGTAGACCTGCGTAACCATGGTGAGTCAGCTCACGCGCCGGAACACAACTATCAAGTGATGGCTGAGGATATCAAAGAACTCCTAAGCGCTCTTAGTATCACGAGTACTTACCTGTTGGGTCATTCAATGGGTGGTAAAGTGGCGATGGAGTTGGCGCTGTCCTATCCAGATTTGGTCGATCGACTGCTAGTCGTTGATATAGCCCCTGTTTTGTATACCGACAAAGCAGATGGCCACAAACAGGTGATGGCTGGGATGAACGCACTCGACCTAGGCTCACTTCAATCTCGCACCGAAGCTGAAACTGCACTTGCAGATTACATTGAAGATGAGGCGACACGAAAATTTATCGTAACTAACCTAGTTCGTGAGGGTGATTCGGGGTTTGCATGGCGGCTTAATTTGCCAGTTATCGAGGCCAATTATAATCGGCTCATGGAGAAACCCCAGGGTGAAAACGTGTTTGAAAAACCCACCTTGTTTGTCAAAGGAGAGCTATCGCCCTATGTGCAGGCTAAGCACGAAGCTCAAATACTTAAATTGTTTCCAAATGCTGGTGTGAAAATCATCTCTGAGGCGGGGCACTGGCTACACGTAGACAAGCCCCAAGCGTTTCAAAAAGTGGCGATGGATTTTTTTAGTAGCTAGGCAGCTTAAGCAAATTGTAAAGGTGAAGCCATGACGGTTCTTAGCGTAAATGTAAACAAAATAGCGTTGTTACGTAATTCTCGAGGTCGGGATTTTCCTAATGTTGTGGATTTTGCGGGGCAGGTAATCGACATGGGGGTAAAAGGGATAACCGTTCACCCACGTCCAGACCAGCGCCATATCACCCGTCAAGATATTTTCGATTTGAGTGATTTTTTGAAGTCTAAAGAGGATGTTGAATTCAATATCGAAGGATATCCCTCTAATGATTTTGTGGAATTGGTTCTGGAAGTAATGCCCGCACAGTGCACTCTTGTTCCTGATCAGCCTGGTCAGCTTACCTCAGACCACGGCTGGAATGTTTCCAATAATGAAACATTCTTAGATTCAGTGCTAAGCCGCTTAAGCAATGCCGGTGTAAGATCCAGCTTGTTTATGGATGCGGACGCTTCAAGTCTAGAAAAAGTTAAAGAAATTGGTGCCGATCGAGTGGAGCTTTACACTGAAAAATTTGCCAGTGATTTTGGTGCCAGCAAACAAGAAGAGACTTTTCAGCAATACCTAATTGCCGCTGCTAGGGCTGTGGAACTCGGCATCGGGCTAAATGCAGGACATGACTTGGATCTACGAAATTTGCCTAAATTTTTGACCATACCAGGAATCCTAGAAGTGTCTATCGGTCATGCCCTGGTAGTTGAATCCTTGCAGCAGGGCATCGAGCCCGTCATAAAAAAATATTTGGACATTTGTGCTGGTACAGCTTTTTAAAGGTCCAGCAAATGCTGGTTAGTAGGTTGGTTGATAGGTCGGCTAATAGATTAGTAAGTTAAAGAACACGGCAGTGCGTGTGCCTTAGATAGATCTTGCATCATCTAGTAAATCAAACGGGAGCCAGGCATGTTGACAGTGAACAAGCTTCAAACTGTGAAATGGGCCAAGAGCCGCTAACGCCTCCATCATCATTCTCCCTTGCAAGCCACTTGTTAGCGTTGCGATTATTTTTTTACTTTTCCTGATAGTTTAGCCACTAAACTTTGTTTTTGCTTCAGAGTTTGAATTGTCACGTATTGCTAACGAGCTTAATTTGGCAAGTGACGCGCTTGCAAAGGGGCGAGGACACTGCGGATCTTTCAGTGGCATTGGCCATCGAGCCAGCAGCTTAGCTCGTGAATTGCCGCAGCCCACTGACGCAATTCATCGAAATCGAAACCCTTCAAATAGTAGACCTCAGATTAATGATGTAAGTTAGCGCTATGCCGATTTAGAAGATGCTCTTTGGCACGGCCACAGTAATGGCCCTGACAATAATGTTCTTCAGCAACGGGAGTTGATCAGCAAGATTTATGGCGATTTGTATACCGCGTATACATTAACTCGGTATTATTAGCCGAGTCCCCAAAGCTATGTTTTTGCGAGCCCTAGCGCGAGTAAAAATGGCTTGGCCGTCCCCCCAATCTTTTTCAATATGCCAGCCTCGCCCTGAGAGATTGTTAGAAAAATAAAGATCGGTTAGCTCAGAGGTCAGACTTTATTACGTAAATAAGCTTATATAAGTTTTTCTTACATTTTCGCGCAGCAAAGCCTCGGAGTCAGGGGCTGAAGGGTTGTTTGTGAACAATCAGATGCGCAGCATCGTGAGGGAATAATCCACCGTCCTCTGACGGGCTAACCGGTTGAAATAATCCACCGGCCCTGATGGTCCGCGATGATGTAAGTATTTCCTTACCCTTAATGCCAGGTTGCTTAAGATTCCGAGCTGGCATGGTTTTTATTCTTAGGAGAGGTAAAATCCTTCCTATGTACACCACTTGCCCAAAATGCCAGCACGTTCGCCAAGCAGCTGATGAGAAAGCTGAAGATATTTGTCCGAGCTGCGGTTTGGTTTTCAGCAAGTGGTTAAAGTCTCTCGCATCAGGCACGGAGTTTGAAGATAGCGTGAGGATCGATCAACAGCAGCAAACTTTAAAGCTAGGTCTGTTTCAATTCTTTTGCCCTGCGCGGTCCGATATAGCCAAGGGCGACTTTTTCCTCTATTTAGCTATATGGGTTATTTTTTTTGCATGGGGAATTGATTTTATTATTATGGATTTCCAAACCAATGAAATTGGCCTCTCCTGGTTCCGCAATATCGACCTAGTGTTCCATGAAGCAGGACATCTGTTGTTTATACCTTTTGGCAGGGCTATGACCATTTTCGGAGGTAGTCTACTTCAAGTTTTAGTGCCTTTTTTTCTTGTCTTCGCATTTCTGATTCGAAATCGAGACGGGTTCGCCGCCTCAATTGGGCTATGGTGGGCAGGGCAAGGCATGCTGGACCTTGCTCCTTACATTGCCGATGCTCGAGCGCTTGTGCTGCCGCTGTTAGGCGGTGCTACGGGGGCGGATGGAGCGTCAAGACATGATTGGGCAAACCTGTTAGGCCCGCGCGGGTGGTTGGAATACGATATTCTAATTGCAGCCGGGGTAGATCTAATAGGGTCAGGTACAATATTAACCGCACTAGCTTGGCGCGCTTATATGCTTAGCATGTACTATAAAGAGATGGTGGACTAAAATCTCGGCTTCTAGAAATTTCAGGTTTTCCTTTTGATGGTTAAACGCGACCGCTATTATTACGGCTACTGGATCGTATTCGCTGGGTTTCTAACCCAGTTTATTGCAGTTGGCATGTCAAACTATGTGGTTGGATCTTTTATGATCCCTATGACTGAAGAGTTTGGTTGGTCGCGAGCCGAGTTTTCGGCGTCACGCTCGATTGGCCAGATTGTTCTCGCAATGACCGGCTTTGTCATCGGCACTTATATCGATAAATACGGTGGCAAACCTTTTGTCTTGTTCGGCGGGCTCGTTCTCTCGGTATCTCTGTATAGCCTAGGTAGTATTAATACTTTGACCCAATGGCTTGTCATTAACGGTCTAATGCTTACAGCAGGTGCGGCTATGATTGGCAATCTTGTGGTGAATGTGACTCTGGGAAAATGGTTTGTCGAAAAGCGAGGGCGGGCTATTGCTGTCGCGGGCATGGGTATTTCTCTGGCTGGGATTTTGTTGCCGCCAACGGTAACCGCTCTGGTGGATCAGTTTGGTTGGCGTGCAGCGTGGCAAGTTCTTGCGTTTATCGCCGCCCTCCTTACTTTCCCAGCTGCCTTTATGGTGAAGCGCCGGCCAGAGGATTTTGGCCTGCATCCAGATGGTAAGACTGATGAGCAAGTCGCAAGCGGCGATGCGAGCGCCGCCGCCGCTGATTTTGAGAGATCACTCAACCGTGCTCAAGCTATGCGCACGTCTACTTTTTATTTTTTAGTATTGGCCTTTGGTTTATTTCAAATATCGATCACAGTGATGCTGTTGCAAACGATTCCACTTATGACGGATGCCGGTTATTCCCGATTGATAGCATCTACTATGATATCGCTGGCGTCGGTGCCGGCGTTTTTCAGTAAACCTATTTGGGGGATAATGATCGATCACTACAACCCTAAGAAACTCGCAGCACTAGGGGCTTTAGTCACCGGGCTGGCTGTGATGTTGATTGTAGTCAGTGTGGCAAGTAGGGCAGATACCCTGGTCTACCTTGGCTTTTTGACGATGGGGATTGGCTGGGGTGGCCTGCTGCCACTACAAGAGGTGATCTGGGCATCGTTCTTTGGTCGCCGTTACCTCGGCTCGGTCCGCTCTACTGCAATGCCTTTCACTTTTGGTATGTCCGCTGTAGGTCCAATTGTGGTGGGTTACTACTACGACACTGTGGGGGACTACAATCTGGCCTTGCTTGCCATTGCCGTTTGTAACATTGCTTCTGCCGCGATGCTTTTTCGCATGAAAGACTCATCAGTTGCCTCCAAAAGGGTGGGATGAAACCCTGAAGTGACCGAATTTGATTCTGAGCTGTGACCTTGTTCAGGTATTGGGGCTTACTGAGTCTTGTAAGCTTGCAGCTGCGTGATCATATTAATGTCACAAACTGTAGCCTAAATCGAACAAGCTAAAATATAGCAGGTAGCACCATGAGCGAAACTTTATCGTAAGCTGCCAGACATAAAAGCGACCAAGCTAAATGGTCTGTCTTCGCGTATCTTTTTTCAGGGTTTTAGTGGTCTCAATGCTATTGCCTTCGCACAGCTGCGCTCGCACCCGCATAACCGGCGCCGACGCTTGGCCAACGACGTTAGTCAGCGCGGAGTCCCTTTAGTGCCTGGTGTTAGCTGCTGTATAAAAAAATTGACGTTAGTCCGCATTATCGAAATCAGGGCATAGGCTTGCATTGCTTAAAGAAGCCGTCGGTTTGTGCACAGACGAGCGTGTTAATTCTTTGTATGACAAGGCTAGGGGCGATTGAGGCACACTTTGAAAGTGGTATACAGGAGAAGGTTTTGATCTAGATGCGGTTGAAAATATTGAGCTACAGCTGGCCTACAATTTCCTCCACGCCAAATTATTCTACTACAGACTCTCGTAATAACGGCTCTAAGTAAGGCCATACATTCTCAAGAATTAAATGCTGTGCTTCAGCTTTTGGATGAATTCCGTCTGCTTGCATGAGCTCTGGCTGCTGTGGAATCCCATCGATTAGAAAAGGCACTAGGGCTAAGTTTTCGCTATTTGCGATGTTGCCATAAATTTCAAAAAAGGGCTTGGTATAGCGACGCCCATAGTTTGGCGGTATTTGAATGCCGGTTAAAAGTGTTCTAGCACCGGTCTGGCTGATCAATTCAACCATCGTTCTTAGGTTTTTCTCTAGCGAGTTGAGTGGCAATCCACGCAGGCCATCATTGCCACCTAGCTCAAGAATCACAACATCGGGATTATAGTTTTCTAGCATCGCTGGCAATCTAGCCAAGCCTCCGGTGCTCGTTTCACCACTGACGCTGCCGTTAACAACTTTGAAATTAAGTTCGTTCTCACTGATCTTGTCTTCAAGTAAATTGACCCAACCCTGGGCTTCTTTCAATCCATAGGCAGCACTTAAACTATCGCCAAACACAAGCAACGTGGCCGGCTGCGCTGCCCATGTTGCTGATGAAAACGCCATGCTCAGCAAAATACAAACAACAGCAGTTACGGCGAACTGGCTCAGAGTTTGAGAAAGGCGGGCAGATAGTCGAATTATTAGGGGTTTCATCGTTTAAAGGGGTACTTCAATGGCTACAACGCAGATAATTATGTTAAACCGGTAACGCGGTTATAGCGTACTTTAATAAACACTAAAAATACAATTCTTATCCATCGGCGCTGTTAGTGGCAGGAATTGTTGATGCAAGAATCCTCTGATTTGTGAGATTGGCAATAAATGATAGAAACAAAGGACTTAGTAAAAAGTGTTGAGACAAGCGAAGGCTTACTCACCATTCTTAAGGGCATTAACCTCAAGATTGAAAAAGCAGAAGCGGTCGCTATTGTGGGTGCTTCAGGGTCTGGAAAATCGACTCTTCTTGGCTTAATGGCGGGGCTAGATGCCGCCACCAGTGGTGACGTGCTGCTCGACGGCCATTCTCTCGCCGAAATGGATGAGGAGCAGCGAGCGATTCTGCGTGGTCAATTGGTAGGTTTTGTTTTTCAGTCGTTTCAATTGCTACCCAGTCTTACGGCCCTCGAAAACGTAATGCTGCCTATCGAATTAAAAGGCGAAGCTGACCCCCAAGGCAAGGCGAAGCAACTTCTCGAGCGGGTTGGTCTAGAGCAGCGCGGGCATCATTATCCAAACCAGCTATCGGGCGGTGAGCAGCAGCGTGTCGCTATTGCTCGCGCGTTTGCGACCCAGGGTAAAATCCTCTTTGCAGATGAGCCTACAGGCAATTTAGATACTGCAACGGGCTCTAAAATAATCGAGTT
>Ga0208414_1001840_pt1 | contig 15128 bp, 10 predicted proteins | sample AntAceMetag02UKE_FD_184770 | JGI IMG/M metagenome (GOLD analysis project Ga0208414, IMG submission 184770) | Saline lake microbial communities from Ace Lake, Antarctica - Antarctic Ace Lake Metagenome 02UKE (SPAdes) (version 2) | ecosystem: Environmental > Aquatic > Non-marine Saline and... | reverse complement strand
CTAGAGGTAGAGGCCGACCTTGCCCAGACCAAGAAGGGCCAGAGCCTCACAGTAGAAGAACGAGAGCTAAAATCGGCCTACATTGTTGAGGATATGCTGCGGGCTGTCTTGCCTCAATATGCCGACCATGTAGACAGCATGGAGGCCGCCGCTGGTGAAATCGTAGCGGCCGCCAAGGAGAGAAAAGCATTAACCGGCGGGCCCCAGAAGCAGGCACCGATCACCGCGGAGGATGAAGCCAGCCCTATTGATAGCGACTTGATTGCCGAGGGCACGGCTATTCAGAATGACGTGGCTGCGGGCACACCCGATATCGCCCCGGCTGATCCTTCTCCATTGATAGACGATGCCCCCTTAGTCACCCCGGACCCGACGATATCGCTAAAGAACGACGGATCTCCTTTCCCAACCAAGCCTGCGGCATGGGTCGCAGCTAAATCGCGGAAAGATCTAAGAGGTAGAACATTAGAAGTTGTCGAGGTCGAAGGCGGATTCGGTTTGCGAGAGCCGGTCGTGTCACAGACAGAGGCAGAAGCGGACCCTCCCCTCGCTCCTGCCCAACAAGACCTGTCTGGAACGCCGCCTACGGTCCAGACAGCCCCAGCCGCCCAGCCCTCCTCTGGTGGTGAAGCCGTGGTGGCTGGGGAGCCTACCGATTACGCCGCAATGGGCAAAAAGGCCTTTGAAGATGGATTACCAGCCGAGCCACCCGCCGACGTAATTGCCGGGGGCGTGCCCGCTATAACCGCATGGGGTGACGCATGGATGAAGGCGAACGTAGCCGCGCTTGTCCCAGGCGTGACTGACCCCGCGACCCTTGCTCAAGACAAGATCGACCAGGAAGCACGGACTAAGGAAATTCTTGGCGATAATTACCGCGTCCCTGAACTCAAACATGGAGAGAATAGCTGGGTCGTCGTTGAAAGGGGCACTCTCAATAGTGTGCTTGAAATTACCGAACGCGCCACAGCGGACAAGATCAATCAGGAGAAGTATGAAGTCCTGACGGCTGGGGACTACCTCGGCCGCAAGAACGCTGAGACTAAAAAGGACAACACGCAGAAGGGCCCCGTAATGGGAGAGCCCGCTGCGGAAACGATAGACCTAACCGAAACGCCTGAGCAGGTAGTTGAGCGCCGTGTTGACGAGATTTACAACGAGCCAGACAACGCCAAGTCCAAGGAGCAGATCCGTGGAGAATTGCAGAATTCGCCAGCGGAGTCGGCTGATAACCCTACCGAAAAGCCTGAAACTAAAAAACCGCAGGAACCCGCCAAAGCTGATAACCCTCCTGAAAAGCTGAAAACTCCTAAGCCTGAGTTACCAGCTAAGGAATCCACGACTAAACCCGTTGAGTCTAACGAAACGCCTCCTGTTAAAGACAAAGCGGACTACGGCGCCGACAACAAGCTAGTGACGGCCGAGCGAGCCGAGGAGCTTCGCAAGAAGCTGTCCGCCAAGTTCAAGAGCCAGCTAGGTAGCGGGATCGACCCGGAAATGCTTGCTATGGGTACGGAATTGGCCGTTTTCCATATTGAGTCTGGCACCCGTAAATTTGTGTCATTAGCGCAGAAAATGGCAGAAAGCATGGGGATTACGCTTGAACAGCTAAGGCCCTACCTGCGGAGTTGGTACAACGGTGCCCGCGATATGATCGAGGACTCGGGCGGAAACGTAGACAATATGGACACCGCCGACGAGGTTCGGGCGGCCCTTAAAACCCTTGGGCAGGAGAGCCCCGAAGATACAGCGGACAAGGCCCCGCCCGCAGTCGAGAAAACCAAGCCAAAGAAAGCCAACAGGGTTCGCGGTAAAAAAATCGACCGCGAGCCACAAACGATCCTACAGGCCATCGCGTCCTATGGCGGGATGAATGACAAGGACGGCTGGATTGAGGAGGCTGGGCACCTTAACAATTTCCAACCCGCGTTTGGTAAGCCGTTCAAGAAGACCGGCGGGATGCAGATTGTCTACATAATTGAGCAGCTAATAGCCGACCGCTTCCTCCCAGAAGGGTCGGAAAGCCCCGCTCTATATGAGGCCATTGACCTCGCCGCCCGTAAACTTGTTGAGGGTCGGCGCCCAGAGGATGTGGCTGAAGTCGAGGAAGATCCAGACCAAAAACGCGCTGAAATGGAAGCCCTTGCAGAGGATTATGGGCTAAATTCCAAGGATTTAACGGACGAGAAGCTTGAGCAACTAATCGACAACTATTTAGAGAGCATAGAAGCCGATGGCGACTATATGGAACATGAGGGCGATATCGGCTATGATCCCCACCCACAGGAGCAAGATGATGAAATCCCGTTTGAAAGCGATACCGATGGAAATAATGCGCCAGAAGGAGAGAACGGGGATGCGCGTGGCGAACAAGCCGGAATCGTCCCCGGAACTGAAAGCGGCGGCGCTCAGAATGGCACACACAAGCAGGAAACTGAGGCTGGGGATAAACCGGCTACGGCTGAAACAGAAACAGTAGACACTGTTGATGGACCCAGGCCGCAGGGCATTATTCCTGGAGCCAAAGGTTCAAATCAGCAACTCGTAGATTCCAAAGGCGACAAGCTCAAAACCAAAAAAGAGCAGGACGAACCCGGCGGCATGTTTGGTGAGACCACCAAAGAGAAAGTTGCCAAGAGGGACAAAGAAAACGAGGCTGGACAAGGCAACCTACTGACACCAGGAGACCAAAATGCACCAAGTAGCAACGCCGATCTGGAACGAGATAGCGAAGTATCCTCTAGCGACGGAGTTCGGCAAGAGGATGTTTCCGCTCCAGGATCAGCAGATGGACGAGGCGCTGGAGAACGAGGAGACCAAGCTAACCAAAGCGGGGACGACGGACTCCGCGGTACGGCTGTCGCTTCTAATGATGGGGCCCCTTCTCTGGGAACGGGAAGCAATAGCGGCATACGTCAGGGACAATCCGGGGAACATGGGGGCGCTACCCAATCTGGAGACAGTGGACGAGGCCCTGATATTAGCGGGCCGAGAGCGCCCAATGACCGAGGAACAACAGACCCAGCTAAGTCGGCTACTACAAAACCCCTTGACCTAAAAGCCAAGCGGGAAGCCCAGAAAAAAGCGAACAGTGTTGAGATTATCGAAGGCGATGCGGACAATATAGCCGCGTCCCTCCCGTTCCTATTCCCAGAACAACACGACGATGTGCTGAAAGCAGAGCGCCGTTTCGCAGCCGAGAACGGCCACGGGATGATGTTTACAAATGGCACCGGCACCGGAAAGACCTATACCGGGGCTGGGATTATCGCACGCCAGTACCGCCAAGGCCGAGAGAACATACTTGTTGTCGCCCCGACGCAGGGTGTTGTGAACGCCTGGATTGAGGCTTTTGAAAACCTGGGAATACCAGTCAGTCGCTTGGATGGTGTAGCAGGCGCCGGCACTGGCTTGGTCGTGACGACCTATGCAAATCTTGGTCAGAACCAAACCCTCGCAGACCGCGAATGGGACTTCGTAGCGGCAGACGAGTCACATAAGCTAATGTCGTCCCAGGATGGCAAGGTCACGGAGCCTCTAAAGAACCTCCGCGCAATCACAAACCACCCTCAAGGACTAAGAACGAAGGCCTATACACAAGAGGCTGCCCTTGTTGATGCGCTAAAAACGCTCCAAGAAGCCAAAGCCCCACAAGCGACCGTAGACGCCGCCTGGGCAGAGCTCGACGCAGCTATTCAAAAGCGTATTGAGGAATACAAGCTGCAACCCCGCGCAAAGGCCTTATTCCTTAGCGCCACGCCGTTCGCTTATGTAAAGACGGTTGATTATGCCAACGGGTATCTATTCGAGTACAACCAGGGCTTCGACGACAGTAACCAGGGCGGATACAACCAGCCAGACGCGCAAGACGCTTTCTATATGCGCCACTTTGGCTATCGGATGCGAACAGGCAAGCTCACCCGCCCAGACGGCGGTGTAAATCTTGACGTTATGGAGCGCGGGTTCCATGAATGGCTTGTCACCGATCAAAAATCACTCTCTGGCCGCCGCCTTGATATCGAGCCCGACTATGACCGCAAGTTTATCCTGATTGAGGACGGCCTGGGGAATCGCATAGACGAGGCTATGAAATTCCTGAACGAGGCTGACGACGGCAAGTTCCGCGTGCTCGGCGAAATGGTGCAAAAGAAATTCGATTATATCTCACGCCAACAGCTGCTTGAGGCGATTAAGGCGCAGCACTCGGTTCAGTATATCAAGGACAGCATTGAGGCAGGCCGAAAGGTCGTTGTGTTCCATGACTTTAATGTGGGCGGAGGGTTCAACCCGTTCGCGCTGGATGGCGCCTTTGCTAGTGATTCGACCGTTACTGTAGGGCATGGAGACACCGCTCAAGAGTTCAATCTACAGTCTCTCTATGACGAGTTCCTAGAGCGCAATCCATACGTTAACGAACTTAAGTTCGCGGATATGCTTTCTCCAATCGAGACAATGCAGAGAGAGTTTCCCAATGCGTTGCTCTACAACGGCAGGGTCTCCAAGGGAGAACGCGCCCGCGCTATGAACCTGTTTAATACGGACAGCAACGGTTACGACCTTATTGTTATTCAGTCTGCCGCTGGCGAGGCCGGAATATCCCTGCACGACACAACCGGAATCCATAGACGCACGCTCGTAAATCTTGGGATGCCCAGCCGCCCTGTTACAGCTATCCAGGAAGAAGGCCGGGTTTATCGGGAAGGGCAGGTTACAGATGCCGCTTTCAGATACTTCAACACCGGCACCACCTGGGAGCGATACACGTTTGCGGACAAGATAGCAGAGAGGTCCTCTACGGCTGAAAACCTCGCCCTTGGAGACAACGCTAGGGCGCTAAAGCAGTCATTTATCGAGGCTTTCCTGGATAGCGACACCTATCCGGTTTCAGAAGAAGACGGTAAGGGCGGGAAGGAAGCGGATCGCCAGGAATCAAACTCCTTCACTCCATGGGAACGAGCCAAGACGTACTACTACGCCCAGCAAAAGAAGTCTGGCCGCAGAGACCAGCGCGAGGGCATTGATTACTTCGCCACGCCGGAGCCTGTCGGGTTCAAAATGGTTGAGTTCGCTGATATTAAGGTCGGTGAGAAGGTCCTAGAGCCATCGGCCGGTCATGGTGCTATCGCCCGTTTCCTACCAGAGACCTCAATCAGAACCATTGTTGAGCCGTCTATGGACCTATCAAGCCGGGCCGCTATGGCAACGCCTGGAGCGAAGGTTGTCTCCTCACGGTTCGAGGACCTGAATATAATCAATAAGTATGACGCCATCATAATGAACCCGCCTTATGGATCAGGCGGAGCAACGGCGGTGGCACACGTTGAGAAGGCCGTTAAGCACCTTAAAAACGGTGGGCGAATTGTCGCTTTAATCCCTACAGGCCCCGCCGCGGACAAGAAATTCGCGGCATTCTATGAGGCTGTCGAAGACGTTTATATCGTCGCTGATGTCGCAATGCCCTCGGTTACGTTTAAACGGGCCGGCACATCGGTAATGACCAAGATCATTGTCCTGGAAAAGCAGGCTGATGAAGACGTTGCGGAGCAGCTTCAACAAAGAAGCCGCGATTACACCAATGCTGAGACCGTCGAGGAACTGTTCGACCGTATGGAAGATACGGACCTCGGGACTCGCCTTGAGCCGCTTACAAAAGACATAGACGTTGAGCCGAACGAGGACGGAACCATTACTGCTGGCGGTAATGAGTACAAAATCACGGTTGATGAAGCCGGAAACTCTTTGCTTAAACCCAAGAAGTTCCTGGGGTCTGGAGAGTTTAGAAGGGTCGCCCAGCTTGCCGAGAAAAACGGTGGCTTCTATGACTCGGGCTCGAAGTCCTACGTGCTGCCTAACGACGAGGCAATGGGCGAATGGCTTGCCGGGATTGAGTCTGGTGAAACCGTTAAGGTCGATATTAAGGGGGTCGAAGGCGTTGACTTCACCACGGCAGAAACAAACCACGCGAAGAAGAATATCCCCTTATTCGTCGCGTCACTAAATAGTCGTGTTGAGCGTGAGGAGTACACCCGCCTTAATCAGATTGCCAAACAGAACAACGGTTACTATTCCAAGTTCTCACGCAATGGCGCTATCCCTGGGTTCCAGTTTGAGACCGAAGCCGACCGCGAGGCTTTCCTAGCGGTCGCGTCTAAGGGTGGGGACGAGGCCACACCACAATTCTCCCGCCGTCACTCCGACCCCTCCGACAATGTTGGCAAGGGTGGCGTGACTGTTACCGGGGAATTCTCGGACGCTGCGACCACGGATCTATTGAACGACCTCGTTGCTGCCCTGAAAAAGATCGACCCACGCGGCCATATCGCCCTGCGACTCAAGAAAACGATTTCCGCGGTGATAGATGGCGAAGTCGAATTCATGGACGGCCAGTACCTACGCGGATTGATCGAGGTTGCCCTCGACGCCAAGAAGGACAAGGGCTGGGTTCTCAACCACGAAGTAATCCATGCCCTGCGTAAACTAGGCGTAATCCGTGAGTCAGAATGGACCGCCCTATCCAAGGCCGTGCTTCGCAATAAGGCCCGGATGGACGACGTTCGAGAGCGGTCGACAGGACAAAACCTCTCTGAGGAAAAACTTATAGAGGAAGCAATCGCGGATCTATTCGCGGACTTCCAGGCAGGCAATGTTGACAAGAAAGGCTTTGAACGCACCGCCTGGGACCGGGTTGTGGAGTTCTTCAATGCTCTTGGAGACCTACTGATCGGCAAGGGTTTCAATACGATCGACAGTATCTTTAACCGGATCGCCAGCGGCGAAGTGGGGATGCGGAACACTGACGCGGAATTGGCGGCAGACGCAGCGATGGACGGTGACTCCTTCATGCGCCGGGGAACGCCTACCCAGAATCGGGCAATCAACAAGATTACCGACGTTACGGACCACCGACCGCTCATGGAGCGGATCATGGATACGGGCGCTAACCTCTGGGAAGACGCCAAGAACGAGTGGGTATGGGCCACGGCTGATAATGCTCTTGGTCAACGCCAAATGGGCCTCGCCCTAAACCCGGAAGCTGCCGATCGAGAGCTTGCCTCTTATGTCGCCGCGTCTCTCGCCTCTCATAATGCCGGACAAATGGAAGCGATGATCCGCTGGGGTGCTCCCTACTGGGACAGTGAGTACGGGGTTATGCGCCAAGACGATACCGGCGGCCTGTATACCATCCTGGAGCCTATCTTTAGCGGAAACCTGGAAGGCCTCTTTAACGGCTACGCCTACGCTCGACGGGTACGGGCACAGAAACTTATTCGTGAGGGCCGGGAGCACAATCTGACTGAGGCAGACGTAGAAGATCTCCTGAGTCTCGGGGAGGAGAACCCAGAACTGGTCGAGGTATTCGACAAGCTCCAGGTCTATATGAAGAAGGTCCTCGATATGGCGGAGGATATGGGCCTCATTAACGACAAGCAACGCAACGGAGACCCGGAGAAGGGCACTGTTGGCTGGGAGAATATGGACTACGTGCCGTTCTATCGGCACATAGAGGAAGGCTCTGGCGTTACGGGGCCAAGGAGGACGCGAGGCTTAACGGGCCAGTCCGCAGGCATTAAGCGCCTTACGGGCGGCAAGAAGCTCTGGGGCGTTATTGAGGACAGTACCGGCTCCGTTATGGGCCGGTTTGAGAAGAAATCAGAAGCCAATGCCCTGAGAAAGAAGCTCGGGAAAACGACCCATGAGGTCGAGGCCATGGGGCAACCGATCCCTAGTATCGTCGAGAACATAGCCAAGAATATCACACACCTAGTCGACGCCTCTATGAAGAACGTCGCCGCGGTGCTCGCAATAGACGAAGGGCTAGAGCTCGGCATTATTGAAAAGGTCGGCATGGCCCGTATCCGTGCCCTAGTTCCGACCAGTGCCGCCGTTAGCACCCTAAAGAAACAGGGGTTAGCGATTGATGGCGACCTGGAGAAGGTTAGTTCGATAACCGCAATGGCCGCGATCGCAGATCCGGTTAAGCTCGGCAACAATATCGTATCTATCCGCCGTGATGGGAAGGTCGAGTATTACGAGGTCCACAACAGGATTGTTTACAAGAGCATAGGCCAGTTGTATCGGCAGGAAATGAGCGGCTACATACTAACGCCACTCATATACACCAAGACTTTCTTTACCCGCGCAATCACAGCCTTTCCCGCATTTATGGCCCGTAACTTTGGCCGTGACTCTGGCTCGTCCTGGTTGATATCTGAGGAACGCTCAAACAATTTCTATAAGGAAATGTGGGCGTCTATGAAGGCCCTCACTATAAGCATGGACGACCCACAAGTGCGGGAACTGATGGCCGCCGGTGGCGACGTTGGGTTCTATCAGAACGCGCCCAAAGACATCCTCAAACAGCTACGCCAGATGGAGAGAGACAACAAGCTGGTGCATCTTCTCAATCCCCTGGAGCTCTTTATGAGGACCTTTAGGGCGTGGGAGCATCATGTTGGCCGGCGCGGCGAGCTTGCTAACCGTAATGTGACCTTCAAGAGGGTCAAGGACGCCACGAAAGGCGACATACGGCAGGGCGCCTTTGCCGCTGGGGATCTCATGGACTTCTACAAGCGCGGCGGTAGCGATCTGGCCGTGCTTTTAACCTCAATCTCTCCGTTCTTAAACGCGAGAATTCAAGGCCTCTACAAGTTAGCCCGCGTCGGTGGCAGGGCCGCCGTAAAAGAGGGCCTAATGAAGAAGCTAATGATTAAGGGCGGCATGATGGTCGGGTTCACCGTAGCCATGGCCTTAATCAATATGGGTGACGAGGGCTGGGACGAGGACGAAGAACTACCGGCTGCCAGTGGATACAACGACCTGCCTGAATACGTTAAGGACGCAAGCTGGGTAATCAACTATTGGCGGATACTTGGGCGCCGTAACGCCATGAAAGTAGGGCTTCCGCAGTTTGGCTATATTCCCAAGCCCTTTGAGATTGGCGCAATCTTCGGGACCATCCCAGAGCGTATGTTGCAATCAATCGTGGGGAACGACAGAAGCAGCGCCAGTAAACAGGCGATGATTAACCTTATAATGAATACATTTGCCATTAACCCGGCCTCAAACCCATGGCTTCTTACGCCTATCGAGCTATTTGCAAACAAGGACAGCTTTAGGGACACGCCCATAGAGTCGATGTCTATGGAGAACCTGCCCCCTGAAATGCGATATAACGATCGCACGTCATACCTAGCTAAAGAAGCTGGGAAAGCGACCGGCCTTTCGCCTGCGAAGATAGAGCATGTTGTAAAGGGGTTTACAGCTACCCTTGGTGATTACATCTTGGCTGCATCAGACGCGATTTCGGACACCATAATCGGTGGCGCACCACCAAAGGCAAGCAAGCGGCTGGATGAACGCAATATTATCAAGTCGTTCGTTGGTCAGGCACCAATGAGGAGTACAAAATGGACAGACAGGTTCTTCGAGTTGAAGAAGGAGATAAGCCAGCAGTACAGCGGCCTACAGAAGATCAAGGACGACGAGGGGGCGGTAGAATACAGGAGGCAATCTCTCCTACCCGAGAACAAGGGGGTCGGGGCGGACATGAGAAAGATGAACCGGGTAGCGAAGAAGCTAAAGAAAATCCGGGACGAGCAGACGAAGATCAACAGAAGCCTGACAATGACACCGGACGAGAAGCGGAGCGAACTGGACGTGTTGTTATCGGAGCGGAATTTGCTCGTAAAGCAGGAAACGCAAAGGATGGAAGCCAAGGCGGACAAGCGGGACAGCTTGAGGTAATCCAGGGCGGCTGGACACAGGCCCGCATTAAGGAATTCATAGACTGGCTGGATCAGGCCATAGCGCCTCTGTTTGAGGCGAAAAAGCACGACGAGGCTATGTCCCTGGCCCAGGTGGCTCTTAATCTCGACCAGATGGATTCTCGGGGTCATTTGTGGGCCGGGGTCTGCCTTAGATCTAGCGGCCAATACGAACTAGCCGAGGAAGCCCTCACTAAGGCCCTAGAGCTCAAACCAGAATCACCGCTCGCTCTGGCGAACCTTGGCTCCCTAATCTACGACCTTGAACCTGAGAGGGCCTTAACCCTGCTCGGGAAGGCCTTAGAATTGAATCCTAGCGGTGACTATATCGCCCAGAACTACATGCTCGCGGTCCTAACGATGGGTGACTATGAGCGCGGCTGGAACCTTTACAACCGGCGGACTCGCTTTCCAGCGGTCGGCAATCAGATATGCAAGTACCCCACAACGCCTGTCTGGGACGGTCGATCGAAGGGGAAGGTCCTCCTGGTCGGCGAGGAAGGCATTGGCGAGCGGGTTATGTTCGCCTCAATGATCCAGGACGTGATTGAAGCCGGGGCGACCCCGTTAATTGAGGTCACGTCTGGCTTTGAACGCTTCACCCCCTGGTACAGACGGTCGTTCCCTAAGCTGAAAATAGCCGAGGGCGGCAAAATGATTAAGATTGATTATCATATCAATATTGGCGACCTGGGAGCCATGTTCCGGCGCAAAGTCGAGGATTTTCCTAAACATACGGGCTATATGACCTGGGACGAGGACAGGGCCCAGGCCTTCCGTGAGCGTTTGTCACCGGGCCCGATTGTGGGGATCTGCTACAAGAGCACGGCCGCAGCCGGTCCCTACAAGAGTATCCCGCTTGGAGAGCTCGGCCCGATCCTGCAAATGCCGGGAGTAACCTTCGTTGATATCCAGTACGACGGCACCGAGGAGGAGCGCAACACGGCGGCTCCCCTCATAAATCACCTGCCAGACCTGGACCTGAGACAAGATATGGACGGAGTTGCGGCCCTTATCGGCGCCTGTGACCTGATAATCACGGTTTCCAGCGTTGCAGCCCACATGGCAGGGGCTATGGGTAAGCCTGTCTGGACCTTTATCCCTAGCAGATCCGGGCGTATGTGGTTTTGGGGCGTCGAGGGAGACTCAACCCCCTGGTATCCGTCAATGAAGCTGTATCGACAGTCGCCGGAGGGGTCATGGACCGAGGCTATAAGTCAAGCGGAGAGCGACCTTCAATCCCTGGTAGAATTAACAGGTGGTAAAACGGAAAACGCCCTATAGAACAGAGGGTGTGACAGTAAAAGTTGCAGAAACCAAGAGGTTTCTATCGGGCGAGGCACCCGAGTTTTTAGTAGGTGCATAGTCGGATGATTGTTTAATGAGCGAAGACATAAACGGGCGAAGTCGCAAAGAGGACTCGCAACGCTTTGAACGTTGGGCTGAAATATCTGCCCTAAAGTTGTTAGCGCGGGCGATGATCGTCGCGGGGGTGCCGTTTGCCATGTGGCTCGCCAATACCCTGATGGGAAACTACATCGATAAGATGGACGAGATAACGGCTCTAGCTTCAGAGACCGCAGCCGTTGTCGCTGAGGTTACCCAGGAACAGCGCGTCATGGCTCCATTCGTCGAGAGAATGTCAAATGACCTAAATGACCTCGATGAGCGCATTGACAAGGTTGAGAGTTCACGGTTTCGCAAAGAGCAGGGCGACGAATTACGGTTTAAGGTGGACGTTAATACAGGGCGATTATTCAAGCTAGAGACCGATGTGGAAAACCTACAGGCGAACAGATGAAAGTCCTTGAGCTAGTCCAATCTCTCTTGGAGAGACCGCAAGGCCTCGACGTTATTATTGACGTTGGCGGGCGCTATGTGGACTTAACAGACGACAGAATTGGCATTGACCGGCTTCCGTCCACCGGAACAGACGACGACGATTTTGTGGTAGTGATTCGGGCCTCTTTCGGTCAGGCCAATGGATAAAATCGCAGAAAGCGCGGGTTTCGGACTGCTTGAGTACGGAATAGCCGGCATCTTCATTCTTTTCCTGATAGCTCTATTTTACTACACCACCAAGAATACTGCCACGGAACGCGCTATTTCTGAGGCCCGAGACACCGCCCGCGAGACAAGCTTACGTGCTACAGTCGCTAAAGCATTCGACGAGCGGCACGATGATTCTGTTAAGATATTCTCCAAGATAAGCCGGATGGAGGCTAAAATGAATATCAAGGACAATCCAGATGCCTAGACTTTCAGAACACTTTAGCCTCACAGAAGCCTATAAGAGCCACACAGCCGACCGTAAGGGCATAGACAACAAACCGCCCACGGAATACCACGATAGGCTCTCACGGGTCGCTGAGAGCATCCTAGAGCCTGTCCGCAATCACTACGGGGTACCGTTCGCGCCATCGTCTTGGTACCGCTGCCCGGATTTGAATGAGGCCATCGGGTCAAAACCTGCCTCACAGCACATAACAGGCCGCGCCGTTGATTTTGAAGTACCGGGCGTTTCCAATGAGGATCTAGCGCGATGGTGTTCTGAAAACCTGACATTCGAGCAGTTAATTCTTGAGTTTTACAGTCCTGACGACCCAAGGGCCGGATGGGTTCATTGCTCAATCGCTCCCGAGGGTGAAGAACCTAAAATGGAAATCCTGACCATATCCAAGGCCGGGACTGTTCGGGGATTACCGGAGATTGAGGCGTAATGTTCGGCCTCACAGGCATAATGGGAGCTGGTCTCGCCATAGCCATAGCCTTTGGCGGGTATCAGTACCAACGGGCGGAACGCTACCAAGTCGAGCGGGACACGGCCATTGGAAACACTCAGGTTCTCAAGGGTGAGATTCAGGCGCAGAACTCACGGATTGAGGGCTACGTTGCCAAGGTTGCCACAGATCAGATTCAGATACGATTCCACGAAGATGCAAAAAACAAAGCCGAGGCGGAACGAGACCGCCAATTGTCCGACATAAATGCCTGGAGAACCAAATTAGATGCTGAGATTGAGAAGCGGCCCGCTGTTGCAGCTAGGGCTGCTGGTATGGCTACTCGGAGGGTGTTCATTGCTCTCGAAGCCGCTTCTACCAGTGGAGGTGGTGACGGTGGAGATTCCAGCCCCACGGTTCTACCCAGCACGCCCAGCGCCGGTAATAGCCCCTCAGATTGAGAGCCGGTCATTCTTTACTGCCATGACACCTAAAACGGCTGCGGTGGCCATAGAGAGCGGTGAGCCATTTTCATACCTCTGTATGTCTGAGAACTCTTACTTGACGCTTGGCGCTACCTTCCAGGACATCCTGAGATATGTTAAACAAACAAACGCCCTGATAGATTACTATGAGAAGGAATAACCCATGACTAAACTCAAAACGTGGTTTCTCGGATTACCTCTGCCCAAACAAGTCTTTTTTGGCGCGGTGGCTCTAATTATCGTGGCCGCTTCAATCCAAGCCCTTATTGGAATGTTTTAATGTCCAAACCAGTATGGACACTAGGCGCAAAACACGTACCCACAAAACCCGCGCCAGATGTGAGCGATGGAACAAATCGCCTGTCTGTTTTCCTTGATAACCCAGATCAAATGCCCCAACTCGTTCTTGGTTGGCAGCGTGTCGGGATTGATCCGCCTGACCACTGGCATATTCTTCACCGCTTTTGGCAGATTTCAAAGTTCGGTATAGTCAGTTACACGCATATTTCAGGTGAGAGAATTACAGTTGAAGGAGCGGACGCGGTGTTTGATTATTTCGGCAAGGATATGGTATATAGCTACCTTGAGCGCGGCACCACATGGATTAAGTCATTCTTTGCCGTTGAGGCTGGCGAAGATCCAGAAGACCCAGAGGGCGTTGCAATTATCTACGCCGCCCTGGGTGAGACCGAGCTTGTTAATCAGGCTTGGGTACTGAAATAGCGTTTGACAGACCGGTGAATTATGGAAAAAGAAACAAAGGAAGTTGTGGTTACGCCTGAGATGATTGAGGCGGCTGCTGAGGTTATTTCTTCAACGATATTTTATGACGGAAATCGAAGATCAGTTCTGGCTCTTGCTCAAGAGGCTTTGTGTGCGGCGTTAAGTTTGGAAAGGCCGCAGATTGCATCCAGACAACCGCCTGTGTGAGACGGTGAAACCTGAGTTGCTTTCGATTTTTGAACCATTGAAGAAATAGCTGCGTTAAACTCGTCAACGTCTCCATCACCGTCCTTGTCATGTTCGGCAATGAACTGATCGAGGTTTTTCTCTTTAAGTGCTTTCTTGAGGGTTAACTTCTGCATAATAAAATTAAAATTCAATTCGGAATATTGATAGAGTGACATCTGATAGAATTAGAATATTGAATGTCAATATCCAGACAGCGGAACTGTTTACTACCGCTCCATCCAGGCCACAGCACGCCACAAGGGGCTTTATAAGAACGAGTACAGCAGCCGCAGAAAACAGCCCTAAAAGCCATTTGGCCGATGAAATTAACTCTCGCCTAGTACCAGCGAACAGAGGCGGTGATGGCTGCTGCTGATTGTTATCCTTTATTTTCCATTCTATCTCATTAAGACGCAAATGTATTTGGCTAATGGATGCCAACGTAATGGCAAGAATAACCCCAAGAATATTCAATAACTCGTGATTTACAAAATCACGTAAAAAAATGTTTGAGTCGCTAATCCATTCAGGGCGTGATGCGGATATGGCGATAAGCGCAAATAACAGACCTAGCAGAACGGTGATGTGTGTTGATCTTTTCATCTTCCAAATATAGCCGATTTAATGCGCGTAACGAAAGAACTAAGTGTATCATATGATATAGGTTCGTCGTTATCGACTTTCACCTTCTTTATCCTATCTTTTGAGTCATAGACTGAATCTGTTCAAGGGCGGCGATGCAGATTGCTATGGCTGTTGTGGTTGCATACGCATGGATTGAATCACCCTCTACGCGTCCGTCCTGAAACAGCCAAGCAGTCTCTAGGTGTTCTGTTTCTTTTGTGTCGCCTACATTTGCAATGCAATAGAACCACCCATCCGGTATCAGCGTCACGGCTGCGTCGATTGAGGCGGTGTAGTCGGGGCGAGTGTTTTTTGCCCTCCAATATTCGGATGTCTCTTTCTCGTATTGGTCAGATAAACCCGCGCATGGTTCACAAAACCCCCGATAATCAGGAAGCTGAATGCTCAAATCGCGTATTGTGGTTGCAGCCTTCCCACATGAGTCGCAGACAGTTGTATCGTAGGCGGTGGATGTTCGAGGCGCTTTGCCCCACCCAAACTCATCTGGGTATTCTGGCCTTTTGTTTAGGGAGTCAAAGATCAATCCGTCCAACTCCCGATCAGGCCCGGTTGCGGCGCGTAGG
>Ga0208414_1001835_pt1 | contig 15179 bp, 19 predicted proteins | sample AntAceMetag02UKE_FD_184770 | JGI IMG/M metagenome (GOLD analysis project Ga0208414, IMG submission 184770) | Saline lake microbial communities from Ace Lake, Antarctica - Antarctic Ace Lake Metagenome 02UKE (SPAdes) (version 2) | ecosystem: Environmental > Aquatic > Non-marine Saline and... | reverse complement strand
CAGACACAATATCATCAGAAAGCGGTGTCTTCGAAGGCATAACCATGGGTTCGTTCTCCTACACCCTCAAGTGTAAACTTCAGCCACTCAATTGTCTCACTCGTATTGGCACGGAGGGGTCGGACTGTGGGCTTATGAGACTGGAACGGGGGCCGTCGGAGGTTTTTTAGTGGGTACAGCGGCTGCAGGTGCGTTGGCGATTGTCGGCCAGCTACTGTTCGCTTTTGCGCGACCGCTCTGGGTTCGCGTCATCGTTGCAGGTTTGTTTGCGGGTCCCGCTGCAGTAGCTGGGTATGCCGCTACTCTTGGCATCGCCAGACTCGCGCTACCTTCCGAGACGTGGCAGATGGCGGTCGCGATCATCGGTGCCGTGGCAGTCGGCGTCACCGCATTGTTTCGGATGGCAGGTGTTACCCCACCCAATCCACGCACGGAAATGGCCAGCGAAGCTTAGTCACAGAGGGTTGGCCGGAAAGAGGATCAGGGCTGTCGCTTAACCCTCGGCGTTTTCGATGGGCGACCGAGCGATCGCTGCTTGGATGCGCAGTTAGCGCAATATCGCGGCGTGGCCACGTCGATGACTTTCGAGTCTGCTGCGGTCAGCGCGGACCGTCAGAATCTGCGGCGGCAGCGGTCTCGCAAAGGCTGTTTGGAACGCTGAAAAAGCGGGTCATTTGGCCTGAAACGCGCCACGATTGACGCAAATTCGGTCGTGCCGGACCCCGTGGGTGGCCTTTGGTCGCAAAGGTCTCCGCTGATCATCTCTGTCTTGGTCGACCGCTCCATATGGCCTCGTCAATGGATTGATCTGGCCGATGGACGGCTGCGCCTCGACCGCCTAAGGCTCAACGGGTTGGTCAACTTTCTTCCCCGGTCGGCTGCGCCGCCATTCCTCGCGCAACAAGAAAGTCTCCCGTCCCCGTCCTCCACTGCCGTTCCGGCCCATCTTGGGTGAGCCGTCGGTCGCCTCCGGCCTGTCGATCTCCATCGAGGCCGCAATGGTGCGGGCTCGAAAACATCTGATCAAGGAGAACCACAATGGCAACCATCGGCACCTTCAAGAAGTCCGGCACCGAATACACCGGCGAAATCGTCACCCTCAACGTTCAGGCCAAGAACGTCCGCATCGTTCCCGAAACCAGCCAGACCAGCGAGAACGCCCCCAGCCACCGCGTGCTGGTGGGCCGCGCCGAAATCGGAGCCGCCTGGTCGAAGACCTCCAACGAGGGCCGCGCCTATCTGGGCCTCAAGCTGGACGATCCGAGCTTCACCGCCCCGATCTACGCCAACCTGTTCGACGAGGAAGACGGCGACGCCTACAGCCTGATCTGGTCCCGCCCGGTTCGTCGCAACGGCGACTGAGCCAAGATGGCACCACCCCGCCCGGACGCACCGGGCGGGGACACCCGCACCCAGACCCGACCGAATCGGATTGCGCGATTTCCGCCAAACACCTGCCTGAAAACAGATAATCACTCGCCATCAACGCAAAGAACGACTATTATAGTCGTAGTTCTGGCGTGCGCAGATGTGTCCGTGGAGGTGATCATGCATGATCACCGCCCGACAAACACGGGCCGCGCGCGCGTTACTTGGTTGGACGCAGGAAACGCTCGCTGAACGGGCCCTGGTCTCATTGACCGCGTTGAAACGCCTCGAGTCGCGCCACGGCAAGCGAGTCTACGAGTCGACCGACGATCAGGTGCGCCGCGCTCTTGAAGCCGTCGGCATCGTATTTCTGACGACCGCTCAAGGCGAAGGTGTGTTGATTAACGAGTCCGATGAGGTTGCCAAAGGAACCCGTTAGAGCAGATTGACCAACCAATTGTCTGCGTCATTACATTCGGGCGCGCGAAAGTTGGAAATGGTTAACAGACGTCTCAATCGGCAGTAACGTGCATAAAAAGGGGGCATTTTGACGAACACGGACTTCCTTGACGCACCGCCCGAAAGTGCGGTCCTGACCGATTACGACCGGACGCATGTCACACTCTACATGCGCCTGTTGGACGCCTATGCCGACAGTGCAGATTGGCGAGAGGTCGTGTCCGTCCTGTTTTCCCTTGATCCGGCATCGGATCCAGAACGCGCGCGGCACATTCACGACAGCCATCTGGCCCGCGCTCAATGGATGACTGAGCATGGGTATCGGCAACTTTTGGGCGGTTCAAACCCCTGACCCGGCAGGATATTGCCATTGCCTGTGAATACCGGCGCGCCTGACTTGATTCGACTCAGCCCCTGATTGAAACTCACCCGATTGACCCAATGTGCACGTCCGGAGGATTGAAATGCCCCCAGACCCATCGCGTTGGCGCTCGGCATCAGAGTACGACTATGTCGATTCCCTGACAGCACCGGACCTCGCGTGGGAATGGTTGCGTCGAAATACGGACTACCAGCACGAGTATGCCCGCGCCATTGAGAGGAAAGAGGACCCCCGTGACCTGACGCATTTGCTGCGTCGGTCTTGGGGGTTGCGATTTCCCGATCGATCCCCAGCGGACTGCGCTGCAGGCGGTTGTCTATTGGCAGCCTGAGATAGATCCGGGCACAGTCATCCTTTCGACCAGATCACCAATCCCAGACCTTCAACCCGTCGATTTCCCCTCGGCCGAACCGGACAGTATCGTACACGATCCGGATGGAACCAGTTTGACCCTGTCCGATGACTTCGGGGCTCTTCGCGTTCTGTTCATTGATGACGCGGGGCCAGACACGCCCCTCGTGGCGGTCATCCCGCTCGATGATGCTGGTCTGGATCGGATAGAAGCAGCACTTCGCCTCTGGCGCATGCTGCAGGGTCACCCGTCAGCATCGAATGGAAGACTGACCGCGCAGCGCCGTCAAAGGTTGCGCCGGATGCTTCAAGCAATTGACGGGCACATCGACGGCGCGAGCTACCGCGACATTGGCAAAGTCCTCTACGGAAAATCCCGCATTGCCGCCGAAGTCTGGAAGACCTCAGCGCTGCGAGACAGCACGATCAGCCTCGTCCGAGACGGTCGGGCCATGATCGATGGCGGATATCGCAGCCTTTTGCGCCAGCGCCGCCGGAAGTAACTACCGACCATTCCAACTGTTCATACATCCCGATGGTCTATGCCGTTGCCCCTCCGACTGGGTCAAAGGGGTGCGATTTAAGCACTCAAATCTTCCCCATCCCTTCACCCGGTTCCTCTTCGCCATCGTGGCCGCAATCCGCCGCCCCTCTCTGGTGGCTGCATTGAAACCCACGGAGGCCCGATCATGCCCGCAACATCAACCGACTTGCCGCCACGCTACCTGCGCACCCCTGAAGCGGCGCGTTTTCTGAGCCTGTCCGGCCGCACTCTGGAAAAGCACCGCACTTATGGCACCGGTCCTGCCTACCACAAGCTGGGTGGTCGGGTAGTCTATTCCATCGAGGACCTTCAAGCCTGGGCCAATCGCGGTGCCGTCACATCGACGTCCGATCCACGCGGATCAGTCTTGCCCGCAAAGCATCATGACCCTGTCGCACTGACTCGCTCCGGCGGCCGGTCGCGCTGATCGGTCTAGCGGAGCTCTGTCATGGTCAAACGTTCCATCCTCTCCTCTGAACGCGGTCAGCTGGAGCTGTTTCGGGCTCATGGCACCAATCTTGCCCCGCGCGATGCGCAGGACCTGATGGCCTATCCGTTCTTCAGCCTCGCCAAATCGCGGCGCACCCAACCCATCGACTATGCGATAGCCGGGGTTGTGATCCGTGTTGAGGCTGTCGCCGAGCACGGCATGGCGACTATCTGGGACGCCGATATCCTGATCTGGGCCGCAAGCCAGATCGTCGAAGCGCGCGACGCAGGTCTGCGCACCTCCCGCCTGATGGCTGCGACTCCTTACGAAATTCTGACCTTCATCGGGCGCGGTGTGAGCGCGCGCGATTATCAGCGCTTGAAGGCGGCTTTGGACCGCCTACAATCCACGACAATCGCAACGAGCATCCGCCAACCCAGCGAAGGCCGGCGGCATCGCTTCTCGTGGATCAACGAATGGGTCGAGCGCGTCGATCCCCACGGCAGACCTGCAGGCATCGAGATGATCGTGCCGGACTGGTTCTACAATGCGGTCCTGGACGATGCGCTGATCCTGACCATCGACCCTGATTACTTTACTCTTACCGGCGGTTATGACCGATGGCTTTACCGCATCGTGCGCAAGCACGGCGGTCGCCAACGAAACGGCTGGCGGTTTGAATTCCGCCATCTCTATCTGAAATCTGGTAGCCTCTCACCGTTCAAGCGCTTCGCCTTCGAGTTGCGCGGCATCGTCCATCGCCAACCCCTACCCGGATACCGTTTGTGGACCGAGATCGGCCCCCGTGGACAGACGCTCCTCGCATTCGCGCCAGTCGCCTGTGGACAACCTGTTGACGGCCTCGTGCCATCGGGAACCCCCACTGTCGTGCCATCAGGAACCGGTGGCTCGTGCTATCGGGAACCGAAATCCGCGTTAACCCAATGCGAACAGGCGGGAATTACCGCCCTTAACTTAGAATCTAACAGAGATTCTAACTTTGGTAGTGGGACCCGTCGCATTGGGGACAAAGGCGTTCAGATGCGCGACGCCAACATCGCGGGGCCGCGCGATGAGAATTGAACAAGCCCGTTCCCAGTCCGTCACAGGAAAGACCGATGATCTGCGCACCTGCGCGCTGACGCATGTCGAGTTGATCTGGGTCGAAGGCAGGATCGAATACTGGATCCGCTTGGGTCGCGTTGCGCAGGAACAGATCCTGGACCGTCATCGCCGCGTCCTCAGCTTTGCACCGGGCAGTGTTTTCGCGTTGATCCGTTGGCGGTCGAATGACTACGGAACGATCCGGTCGCGCATCGACATCCTGCGTGCCGTTCATCGCAATGAACCGCATCAGACCCTACCGTGCGTCCGGCCGGGAGCTGAGAGTCTTCTGCACCTGACCGGCTGGCCAAAGGTCCAGCAGGTGCTGCAAGCAACTGACGCCATCGACGCGATCGGCATGGATCCCGCGGACGTCGCACAGGATTATTGGCGTCATGTCCACAACCGGATCGCAGCTGGTCAAACGCCCCGCGTCTACACAATTGAACGGCACGCTGCCTGGATCAAGCGCCGGAGGGCGGGTCAATGACGCGCCGTATCTGGGCAGGCATCGCGTTCATCACAGTCAGTGCGATTGCTTTTTCGACTGCCGTCGACTTGCCGCCAGTGCTCCTCTGGAACGCCAGTTCCTCGGTCCCAACCGGCCTCTATCACTTGCAGTCGATCGACCATCTTGGCCCGCGCCTTCTCGTCACCGTTGCCGCGCCCGACCGGATTGCGGCGTTCATCGCCGAACGAGGCTATCTGCCGCCAGATATCCCACTTCTCAAACATGTGGCTGGGCTGCCAGGACAGATCGTCTGCCGGATCGACCGCAGCATCACTGTCGATGGGATCAGTCTGGGCGAAGCGCAGCATACCGACCGTCGCGGTCGTCTAATGCCCGTCTGGCGGGGCTGCCGCCGCATCGCATCCGACGAAGTCTTTCTGATGAACCCGGACGCCGAGAACAGTCTCGACGGTCGTTATTTCGGACCGATCCCCCGCAACGCGCTCCTCGCCGAAGCAATCCCGATTTGGATCACCGAAGATCACGCCGCGCGAGAAACATCGACGCCCGATGTGATCAGCAACGCCCTAATCACAACCACCAGCACCCCCTGAAAGGAGATCCCTATGGCACATATAGGACACTTCATGCGCACCAAAGACGGCTATCACGGTCGGCTGAAGACGCTCACCCTCGATGTCGAACTGACGCTCATTCCGGCCGATCACCACGACACCGAGAATGCGCCCGACTATCGCGTGCATATCGGCACCGACGATCAGAGCCTGGAAGTCGGAGCGGGCTGGAAACGCACCGGCGAGAAGGCCGGTGCCTATGTCTCGGTGCTGATCGACGATCCCGCCCTGCCGCACCCGATCAACGCAAACCTGTTTCACTCGGTGCAGGATAATGAGCTTTATCTGCTCACCTGGAACCGGCCCCCAAAACGCCGCGAGCGGTCCTGATCCGATGGACAACCCTCACCCCAACCGAACCAGCAGGTCGCAATCACCCATCCGAATTGTGTCCTTCCTCTTTCTTTCCGGACTGCTTGTGGGCACCGCGGTGCCAATACCCACGCATGCCCAGAGTGTCACCAGTGAGCGTTCTTCTGTGCACCCCTATGCCGACCATATTGCCGAAGCGTCGCAGAGGTTCAGCATTCCGGAGCACTGGATCAGCGCCGTGATGCAGGTTGAAAGTGCGGGCCGTGCGAGCGCCGCCTCCACCGCCGGCGCGATGGGACTGATGCAAATCATGCCCGGCACCTGGGCGGACCTGCGCCTCCGCCACCGTCTCGGCAACGATCCGTTCGAGCCCCGCGATAACATTCTCGGCGGCACAGCCTATCTGCGCGAGATGTACGAACTCTTCGGCGCGCCTGGCTTTCTCGCCGCCTACAACGCAGGCCCTGCTCGGTATGCTGAGCATCTCGAGACGGGGCGCGCATTGCCACGCGAAACCCGTGCCTATGTCGCGATGCTTGCGCCGATGATCGGGTCAGAGCTTCCGCCGGGCAGCCGTCATACTGCAGTACGATCGATGGATTGGCGTGACGCAGCGCTTTTTGTGGCGCCTACAGATGGCGCACCGACCACAATTCGACCGCAGATGCACCGTCAACCTGACGCCGATCCGATAACTCCAGAACCGCATACCCTTGCCCCATCAGCGGATCGTCCGGGAGGGATATTCGTCACACCATCTCGCTCGGACCTCTCGCAATGATGGGCATTTGTCGAAATCGCACCGCAGAGGTCTACCGCGCAGTCTGGCGTATCAAGAGGTGTGCAACAGACGACACAGGAAGGGGATGGCGAGATAAAAGGGCGCGATGTGCGCCTCGGTTGTGGGGAGTGATTTCAGGGACTTACAGGGCAATTTTGCGAGGTGCGCAAACGGAGCACAGCCTGCAACCTGACCTGTTCTGCAATCGTTTCAGAGCGTTAACGCGATGTGCGGGGGTGGCGCGATGAGCGATGACGACACCTTCCGCATCCGCCCTGGCCGCATTCGCTCATCCTCCGGCCAGCGTGCGCGGCCTTTCATTTCGCAAGCCCTTGCGGCGACACAGCGTGCAGGCGGCCGAGTCTCGCGTTCAGGCAAAATCACGTCCGGCAATCGATCCCACTTTGGTCGCGGCAAGCGTGCCAGTGTGCAGGCCATTCGTCGGGTCACCACAAGGTCCCGTGTTGCTGTCATCAAAACGCGCGTAGTCCGGCACAATAGCCGCAGCGCCCCACTTGCCACCCACCTGTCCTACCTCCAACGCGATGGCGTCACGCGCGACGGACAGAAGGCGCAGCTGTTCGGACCTGAGGCGGACGAGACAGACGCAAAGGAGTTTGCCAAACGATGCGAGCGCGACCGACATCATTTCCGCTTCATTGTCTCACCAGAAGATGCCGTCGAGATGACAGACCTCAAATCCTTCACCCGCGATCTGATGCATCAGGCAGAAAAGGATCTGGGCACAAGACTGGATTGGGTCGGTGTCGATCACTGGAACACGGAACATCCGCACATCCATGTGATCGCCAGAGGTCGGGCCGATGACGGCGGTGACCTCGTGATCGCCCGCGACTACATCAGTGAGGGGATGCGCGCCCGCGCGCAGGATCTGATCACGCAGGAACTTGGGCTTAGAACTGATCGCGACATTCAAAACACGCTAGAGCGTCAAATCGACAGTGACCGCTGGACCAGCCTTGATCGCCAGCTTGCCAAAGAGGGTGGCCGAAACGGTATCATTGATCTCGCGCCGCGGCCGGGAAGCCAGCCAGACAACCATCACGCGCTTAAAGTCGGGCGCCTACGCAAGCTGGAATCCCTCGGCCTCGCCGATCAGGTCGGGCCGGGTCAATGGGTGATGGACGAGAGTGCCGAGACCACCTTGCGTGAGCTTGGCGCGCGCGGCGACATTATCAAACGTATCCATCGTGGCCTGTCGGAGCGTGCCATTGAACGCAGCGCAGCCAGCTATGTTCTGGCCGGAGAAAACCTCGACGATCCCATTATCGGCAGGCTCGTCGATCGCGGCCTCGACGATGAATTGAAGGGCACCGCCTATGCCGTGGTCGATGGCGTGGATGGTAGGACGCATCACATACGTTTGCCCCATATCGATGCCGCCGCAGACAGCCCGCCGGGGTCGATTGTCGAACTGCGGAAATTCGATGATGCGAAGGGCCGCCGCCGCGTCGCCCTCGCTGTCAGGTCCGATCTGCCAATCGAGCGGCAGGTCACGGCGACGGGCGCAACCTGGCTCGACCGGCACGCCATTGCCCGTGAGCCGATGCCCCTCGGTGAAGGCGGGTTCGGCGCAGATGTGCGCGACGCGCTCGAACGCCGCGCCGATCACCTGATAGCTGAAGGATTGGCGAAACGTCAGGGGCAGCGTGTGACCTGCAACCGCGATCTGCTGAACACGCTGCGCAACCGAGAACTCAAATCCGTTGGAGAGAAACTCGCCACGGAGATCGAACGTCCGTACACGCCATCAAAAACCGGGGACTATGTCACCGGCACGTATCAGCGCCGCATCGCGCTCGCGTCTGGACGCTTTGCCATGATCAATGACGGGCTCGGCTTCCAACTTGTCCCTTGGACTCCGTCCATCGAGAAACACCTCGGCAAATACATTAGCGGCGTCGCCCGCGGCAATGGCGGCGTCGATTGGGACTTTGGGCGCAACCGGGGGATCGGGTTCTAGCGGCGACCATCGCCAAGAAAGGAAAGGATCATGTCAGCAACGAAAATCCTCTGGGGCCAGATCCTTATCGTGTCCCTGATCGTGCTCACCACGACCTGGGCCGCGACACAGTGGACGGCGCTGCGGCTCGGCTTCCAGCCTCAGTTGGGGCAGCCGTGGTTCGAAGTGCTCGGAATGCCCGTCTACTATCCACCCGCCTTCTTCTGGTGGTGGTATGCCTATGATGCCTATGCGCCACCGATCTTTATCGAAGGTGCTCTGATCGCGGCGTCTGGCGGATTTTTGTCCGTCGGAGCTGCGATCTTCATGTCGGTCCTGCGGGCACGCGAAGCCCAAAACGTCGACACCTACGGATCTGCGCGATGGGCCGACGAGCGCGACATCCGGAATGCCGGGCTGTTCGAACCGGATGGCGTGATCCTCGGAAAACTCGACCACGCCTATCTGCGACACGACGGGCCGGAACACGTGCTTTGCTTTGCACCCACACGCTCCGGCAAGGGGGTTGGGCTGGTCATTCCATCGCTCCTGACTTGGCCGGGATCGGCAATCGTGCATGACATCAAGGGCGAGAACTGGCAGCTCACGTCAGGCTTCCGCGCGAAGCACGGTCGCGTTCTGCTGTTCGATCCGACCAACGCAAAATCGTCTGCCTACAATCCGTTGCTGGAAGTGCGTGGAGGCGAATGGGAGGTGCGCGATGTCCAGAACATTGCCGACATCCTGGTCGATCCGGAAGGCTCGCTGGAAAAACGCAATCATTGGGAAAAGACCAGTCACGCGCTGTTGGTGGGAACGATCCTGCATGTTCTCTATGCCGAGGTCGACAAGACACTCGCCGGCGTGGCGAAATTCCTGTCTGATCCGAAGCATCCCATCGAAACCACGCTCGATACAATGAAAACCGCCATGCATCTGGGGGATGCCGGACCGCATCCCGTCGTAGCAGGTGCCGCACGGGAGCTACTGAACAAGTCGCCCAACGAACGCTCCGGCGTCTTGTCGACCGCGATGTCCTTTCTCAGCCTCTATCGCGACCCTGTGGTGGCCAAGGTCACCCGACGTTGCGACTGGCGGATTGCAGATCTTGTTCAGGGTCCTGATCCGGTTACCCTTTACCTCGTCGTGCCGCCGTCTGACATCAACCGCACCAAACCGCTAATCCGTCTGATCCTGAACCAGATCGGCCGCAGACTGACCGAGGATCTGGCGGGGAAGGATCGGAAGCATCGTCTCCTCCTGATGCTGGACGAGTTTCCAGCTTTGGGACGGCTCGATTTTTTCGAAAGCGCGCTGGCGTTCATGGCGGGTTACGGCATCAAGAGTTTCCTGATTGCCCAATCACTAAACCAGATCGAAAAGGCCTATGGGCCCAACAACTCGATCCTTGATAATTGCCATGTGCGGGTCAGCTTCGCGACCAATGATGAAAGGACGGCAAAACGCGTGTCCGACGCGCTCGGCACAGCCACAGAAATGCGCGCAATGAAGAACTATGCCGGTCACCGCCTGTCCCCCTGGCTCGGCCATCTGATGGTCAGCCGTCAGGAGACGCCACGCCCCCTCCTCACCCCCGGCGAGGTGATGCAGCTTCCACCCACAGACGAGATTGTCATGGTGGCGGGGACGCCGCCGATCCGGGCGCAAAAGGCGCGGTACTTCAATGATGCCCAACTGCAGGCCCGCGTTCTGCTGCCAGCGATGCCACACAAAACTGATGCAAAAGCGAACGACGACTGGAGCCTGATCGCACATCCCAAGCCGCCAGAGATCGCTAAACCCGAGGCGCAAACGGCAGAAGACGCGACCACCGACGACCCCAACGAACAACGGCGGCAACCAGAGCTGGACCGAACTCAGGAAATAGAGAAGGAAAAATCCATCGAGAACGAGTTCGAGCCGGACCTCAACAAGCCACCGAAAGATCAGACCGTTCAATTGAGGCAGCTTGATCAACAGGCCCGCCAACTTGCCCGCCAAGCCTCGATGGATCCCAACGACGGCATCGACATGTGAGGGAACAGAAATGAAACAGCCAAAAAAACAGCGCCTGTCAGTTTATCTCGACCCAGACATCATGGTGACACTGGCCGATTACGCAGCCAGACGAAATCATTCCCGGTCGCTTGTCGCTGAAGCTGCGATCGCTTCGTTTCTATCACCCGACGCTGCCGAACGTCAGGAAGCGGCGACCACAAAGCGTCTCGACCAGATCGATCGCCGCATGGCCCGTTTGGAACGCGATGTCAGTATTTCCGTCGAAACCTTGGCGCTGTTCGTTCGGTTTTGGCTGACCACTAATCCGCCACTGCCTGAACCTACGCGGGCTGCGGCCAAAGCGCAGGCAGGCGAACGCTATGATGCGTTCATCGCCGCACTTGGACGACGTCTGGCCAAGGGACCAGCCCTCCGTCAGGAAGTTTCGGAAGACTCACCTAACTAACTTTTGCTTCAATGGTGTGTGGCCAATGACGACATCCGATTTTTGCTGCGGCGATCGGATGTTAAATATGCTGCATGAGATTCTTAGGCTGCCCGTGCCAGCCACCCATTCAAAACCATCACACACACCGATACTGATCCGTCGCGCGTGAATGCGGCGGGATTGACCGCGATCGGTGCAAAAATCGCGGTAGTACCCATTATGAATAGCACATTGCTAATATTGCTGCCCATCACGTTCCCGATTGCAATACCGGGTGATCCCGCAAGGGCGGCTTGAAGGCTCGTGACAATTTCAGGCGTTGACGTTCCAATGCCTGCCAGTGTCAGCCCGATGACCGTGGGCGAAAATCCGAAACGGCTGACGGCAGACACAGCACCGCGCACAACAAGCTCACCTCCGATGACCAATCCCACCAGACCGATGATTACAGGAGCGAGAGCGCTCATTCGGTTTCCGCCGCGGGCGGTTGGTCGTGGTCGGGCGCGATACGTTGCTCTCGATCAGAACTGAGCTCCGCCTCATCGGCAGCAAGTGCAGCCGTTTCCGGGGTGGAGACAAGGACCATGGGTATCGATTTGAAACTCCCCTTGTCGAGCGGTTCAACAGCGGGTGTCGATTTAAGCCGCATGAATGCGAATAGGATAAGCAAAACATGGGCGACCCCCACCACTGCAAACAAGCTTGGCGCGCCATAACGGGACATCGCAAATCCTGCCATGGCCGGACCGATGATCGATCCGACGCCATAAACGAACAACAAACCCCCGCTGACTTGAATGAACGTCCCCGGAGCTGCGCGGTCATTGGCGTGAGCGACAATCACCGGGTACATTGAATAGGCCATTGCGCCAAAAATGGCTGACATTCCCATCAGAATGAGCGGATCGGTAAAACCTCCAAAGAGGAACAGAGAATCTACCAGGACAGCAATCAGACCGATCACGATCAGGACAATCCGTCTGTCAAATTGATCTGAGATAATACCCACCGGGATTTGCAAAGCTGCCGCGGCCAAGATTGGAAGACTTGCAAACAGCGCGATATCGCCCAGTGTCAGCCCCATCCGGGCTGCATAGACCGCTGCGAGTGTGCCAAAAGCTGCATTCGATACACCGACCATGAAAACGGCAAAGAAAGATATCGGCGAGTTTTTCCAAAGGCCTCGCAAGTCCAGCGAAACGCTGGTGAGGGGTTGTGGCGTCTTGGTGGCAGAAATTGCTGTTGGAAGTAATGCAAGGCAGTAAATCATCGCCGCAAGCACGAAGAAGAAATACCCTTTGGCATCACCCAGTGTCAGAACCATTTGCCCTGCCGTGGTGGCCGCCAGATTGACCATTGTGTAGATGCCAAAGATGCGGCCGCGCGATGCTTTTTCTGAACGCTCGTTCAACCAGCTTTCGACAATCATCGCGGCCCCGGAAAAGCAAAAGCCAGAAACGGCCCGCACGGGAATCCAGATCCACGGATCGATCAGAACCAGCGACAGTAACACAGCAATGGCGGCGAGCGCGCACATCGCCCCGAATGCGCGTATGTGACCCACCCGCGCGACAAGTACGGGGGTTCGCAAACACCCCGCGACATAGCCAATCGCCCAACCGGTGCCCAACAAGCCAAGTGAGACGGCGCTGAACCCTTCGGCCTCTCCCCTCACGGGCAAAATCAAACTGTTTATGCCGCCAGCAAACAGCAAGAATGCTGATCCCATCAAAAGGGCAGTCATCGGCAGAAGGCTTCGTATCATTTCCTTGGCCCTCCCTGTCACAACCACTTGGAAAACTTGGGCGGCGAGAGAGTGTTTTTACTTCTGGAAACCGCCGCACTTTCCAACCGTGAAGCGATGATTGCATTAACTTGCAATATTACAGAAACTTACTGTCAGTCAGATGCCAACGCGCTGATTTTATCTGATCAGAAAAGTGTCCGCCGACGCCTAACATCGATCAGTCCCTTACCCTCTAACGTAGGGTAGGCATCATGGAGCTATGGCGATCCCCCCTAAGTCGCCGAAAACGACCTGACGAACGGTTGGCCTGCGGTCGATGACAAATCGGTGGACGGGAAATGGCACTTCGTTTCTCAGTCGATTTGTAAATCAACCAGTGCGCGGTCGAAAACTCGGCAATGGAATCATCCGCTGTTCGCTTGGCACCACTTCACCGATAGGAGAATACTGCTTATGTCCCAATCCTTGACGATCAATCGCCAATTCGTACTGGCCTCACGGCCAAAAGGCGAACCTGACCCAGATACTCTGCGCCTTGAAGTGAAGGACTACCGGCCGAGACCGGTAGCATCATTTAGAGGAATGTAATTCCAGATACTGCATGATGATGTCATCGGTCACATTTCCGGAGGTTGTCGAGAAATATCCACGGGCCCAAAATCGCCTGCCCCAGTAGCGCTTGCGCAACTCAGGGAACTCCATCTGGATGCGGCGCGACGAGCGGCCCTTGATGCGCTGCATAACGTTGGACAGGGACAGTTTTGGTGGGATCGACAGGAACATATGCACATGGTCGCGTCCCAGCACGCCTTTCACAATATGGACGCCCATTTCGGCGCAAGTTTGCATGATAATCTCGCGTATCCGCTCACGCATCGGACCCTGCAGAACCTTGTATCGATATTTTGTGACCCACACGACATGAAACCTGTGGTAAAATCGCGTGTGCGCAGCTGATGAATAACGCATGATCTTCTCTCCTGAATTTTGAAACCATACCGCCATCGCGGATTTCAAAATTCAGGAGAGAAGATCAATGGCAGCTTCGCTGAAGCGGACCGGCTAGAAGCCGGTGGTTTAAATCCAATAGCTGGAAAATCAAGCCCGTGCCCAAACCTGCCCATGGCCAGATGTTGCTGCGCACAGAATACCTGTCACTTGATCCCTACATGCGTGGCCGGATGAGCGATGCGCCCTCATACGCTGCACCAGTCGCTTTGGGCGCCGTGATGGAAGGTGGCACAGTTGCACAGGTTGTCGTGTCGCATTTAGACGGGTTCAACCCCGGTGACTGGGTGCTGAGCTTTAACGGCTGGCAGGATTTTGCGGTGTCGGATGGCACGGGTGTTACGGTTCTTGGCCCCGATCTTGCACATCCATCTTGGGCGCTGGGAATAATGGGCATGCCGGGTTTCACGGCTTGGGCAGGCCTGACCCAGATCGGGCTTCCCAAGTCAGGCGAGACTGTTTGCGTGGCGGCGGCAACCGGACCAGTGGGCGCGACGGTCGGACAGATTGCCAAACTGATGGGATGCAATGTCGTGGGCATCGCAGGCGGCGCCGAAAAATGTGCCTACGCGGTCAGAGATTTGGGCTTTGATGCCTGTATCGACCATAAATCAGACGAATTTGCCGACAAGCTAAGGGCTGCGACCCCCAAGGGCATTGATGTCTATTTTGAGAATGTCGGCGGGGTGGTGTTTGACGCGGTTCTGCCACTGCTGAATACCAGCGCGCGCATTCCGGTCTGTGGCCTCGTCTCGGGCTATAATGCCACCGCCTTACCGACGGGACCGGACCGGATGGGCTGGCTTATGGGTCAAATCCTACGCAAGCGCATGACGATGCGTGGTTTTATTATCTTTCAGGATTTTGGGCATCTCTACCCGGAATTCGCCGCCGAAATGACCGACTGGCTTGCGGCGGGCAAAATACACTACCGCGAAGAAGTGATCGAAGGGCTGGAAGCGGCTCCACGTGCCTTCATCGGCCTGCTGCGCGGTGAGAACTTTGGCAAACGGGTCATCCATGTGGGCCCCGAAAAAATGATCGAAAATAAGGAAAGCACAAAATGAATGTTCTGATGGTTCTGACCTCCCACGACGCCCTTGGCGCTACCGGCAAGAAAACAGGCTTCTGGCTGGAGGAATTTGCGGCACCCTATTATGTCCTGAGTGACGCAGGTGCCAAGATTGATGAGCGACAA
>Ga0208414_1001833_pt1 | contig 15190 bp, 17 predicted proteins | sample AntAceMetag02UKE_FD_184770 | JGI IMG/M metagenome (GOLD analysis project Ga0208414, IMG submission 184770) | Saline lake microbial communities from Ace Lake, Antarctica - Antarctic Ace Lake Metagenome 02UKE (SPAdes) (version 2) | ecosystem: Environmental > Aquatic > Non-marine Saline and... | reverse complement strand
AGCACAACAAAGGCTATACGTAATACGGGTTTTAGTGCTAAATTGAAAGTACGAACATTTAATGTACATTTAGTTAGGCTGGAAGTTAAGTGATATAAAATCCCGCACTACGCATAGCCAAAACGTTACCACCAATTAGAATGACCAGAGAGGAAATTTACAATAAAGCGAATAAAGTAATCGGTCTAGAAGGAATGACTGGAAATGAACGACTTTGGGAAAGTGGATTGATGAACGAATTCGACAGAACTAAAAAGACTGACATTTTTACGGCTAGAACTATTCTAGAAGCACTAAAATTTGACGAATTATCAATTAATAGAATGGTTGGTAATTCAATGGAAACCTTAAAACATCCGAATCCTTGGGTCTTTCCCACTACAATTGATAGCGGAAAAAACATAGAATCAAATGCTACTATAAAATATCTCAATATAAATGAAGTAGGTATGGGAGCTCCCTTAAGTGGTTCTTGTGAATTAGGAATAAATGGGAGAAACTATAAAATTGACAGTTGGTGTGGCGGTCAACCAATATGGAATAATGAAGGAACCAAGGCTGCAATACCATTATGGACAAAATCGTTTTGGAAGGGGACAATTCAAAAAATAGGAATCCTAGATACCGAAAAACTAACTCTTACAAAGTACTCAAGGACATTTAGAGTGCTTGATTTTCGTTCTTTTCAAGACAGTATAATTATTGGATTCGATAGCCCAATTCATAAGACTAAATCGGTTGAATTTAATATTGACTCTGAAAAAATTGAGGAACAAAAGAAATTATAAAAAAGGTGGTAACACTATGTATAGTGCATATCACCCTACGGGATGCTACGACACCATACATTAAACGTTACCAAACATAAATTAACTGAAACAAATAAAACTTAAATACTTTAAAATATGAAAAAAGCATTCTTCCTCCTAGCCCTTCTTCTGATAGGGGATTACACATTTGCTCAAAACGACACAACCGCTATTAAAAGAATTGGAATCAACCCTGAATTTAGTTACAAAATGCTAGATCAAAACCAAAATTTAAGAAAAGTAGAAATACTTCTCAATTCAAAGAAAAATGAACTTATTAAAAATAACAATTTAATTATTGGTACTTCATTAATTTCTATTGTTGATTACCAGCATTCTAATACAGACTCAAAATTTGGTTATCTTATGAGGCATCCAACTGCAAATAATCAGATTGGAAAAGATGTAAGTGAAGCCGTGATTCATTCTTTTCAGTTATCAGTCACAGCTACCATTAATAGTTGGATAACTTCCTATGCTGAATTATTATATAACCCTGAACAAAGTTTTGGCTCAGGTACTATTACAAATCTAAATAGAAATCAAATTCAATTAAGGAAAGCGTTTGTAGTTTTTGGAAACTTGAATAAATCACCATTTTACGGGGCTGTGGGAAAAATGGATGCTCCATTCGGACAAATGGGGACTGTAAACCCATTTACTAATTCAACTATGTGGCATGCATTCGGTGGTCTAGGTTACGGTGCCCAGATAGGATATAATAAAGGAGGGCTTCATGCTAAAATTATGTTGGCTCAAGGAGGCGCTCAATTTAGAGCATTACATGTACCTGTTGGGAATTCAACTGCTGTGCCTTCAAAACTTAACAATCTTGTTGCAGATTTAAACTATAAATTAGTTATTTCTGATAAAGTAAATTTAAAAGCTGGTGCATCATATAAAAAAGGAGGTGCATATTGCCAAGGTTTTCCTGTTTTTCATTTTACACCTTGTGAAAAAAACAATCCTGAGTATACTGTATACGGTACATTAGATGTAAATAATCGTCTTATTGTAATGGCTTCATTTGCAAAAACTTTTGATGAATGGGAGGGTACATTTAATCCAACACCACCACTTAATGTATTTGAAGCTTCTAAAGTTAGTTCATTGAGTCTTGGTGCAAAATATGATTTAAATAAAGTAGGTAAAATCAAACATACACTTTCTGGAGAATTTTCAAATTTTATAGCTGGTCCAAATGGGGCTCCCTGGGAAAGACAAAACCAGTATGTTCTAGGATATCAAGCCTTAATGAATAAATCAGCAAAACTATTTGTTGAAATATTCAGAACTGAAGGTTTTGCTCCATTAAATTTTATAAGCGGAAGTGCTGACTTTGATCCATTCCCACCTGGCACCACTCATAGTGATAGAGATGCCAATAGCATGGGAATTGTTTTAGGAGCACAGATATCATTTTAAAGAATAGGACAGATTTAACTATTTACCTTAATTGTAAAAGTTTAATCGAACTCATTTAAAAAACACGTTTGGTAACAATGTATATAAAAAATAGCCGAAATACTAGTAAATATAAGGCTTTTAGCTCATATCAAACTTTGTGCTTAACTGAAAGATTTGTGGTATTTAATCCCGCACTACGCATAGCCGAGCCGTTATATGTCATTAAAAAAAAACGCACACCGATTAAACCTTTTTTAATTCAAACAGTCTAAACCAAAACAATGATAACTTTATAACTTTTAGAAAAAATGAAAAGAAGATTTATTAAAATGACAAGCATTATCGCATTGCTTTTTACAGCAACCATAACTAATGCGCAAATAACAACTCAATGGGGACCAGATGGATTTGTTAAAATCGAAAACGGGTCAGGTGGTTTTAATGCTAATGTAGCAGGTGGAGATAGATTTAGTCGAGACCACGACCAAGCAGGTGACATAAATGGAGATGGTATAATAGACCTTGTTGTTGGAGCTCGTTCTGATGATGATGGAGCAACAGATGCGGGAGCTGTTTATATACTATTTATGAATAATGATGGAACGGTTCAATCCAATCAAAAAATTTCTATGTTAGAAGGTGGTTTTGCAGATACATTAAATGTCGGTAATTTTTTTGGATATGGCGTAGCTGGTATTGGCGACTACGACAATGACGGAATTCCTGACATTGCAGTTTCTGCACCCGTCCCACCGAATAGAGCAATTTACATTATCCATTTAAATGCAAACGGAACGGTAAAAAACTTTGTGAAAAATAATAATATTACTGCCCAAGGTTTATCTGCTGTAGGAGATTTGAATAATGATGGGCGAATTGATTTGGTAGCTTGTGATCCAGGTTCTGATGTTGGTGGTACTAACATTGGAGCAATAAGTATTCTTTTTCTAAACAGTAGCTCACAAGTAATGCCTGCACAAACAGTGCTTATCAATCCGTTAAGTGGAGGCTTGGGTACTGGATTGGTTGCGGGAGACGAATTTGGAGGCAGAGAAGTTGCTATGCTGGGAGATATAGACGGTGATGGAACACTAGAAATGGCTGTGGGTGCATTTATGTCCGATGGTGGCAAAGGAGCAATTTGGATGCTGTCTTTGGACACTACTACCTTTAATGTTGTTTCTAAATTAAAAATAACAGAAGGTCTCAATGGTTTTACTGATACATTAACAACTGGTGCGAACCCAAATGGAACTGAAGGTGCAAGTTTTGGTCACGCATTGTGTAAAGTTGGCGATTTGAATGGTGACGGAGTTCCTGATTTGATGACTGGTGCCAATCAACAAAATGAGGGATGGGGTTATATTTTGTATTTAAAGGCTGATAAAACCGTAAAGACTTTTACCAGATTAAACAACACTGATGGTGGTTTTGGATTAGTATTAAACCCACTTGAAAGATTTTCACGTTCAATTTCTTTCGTTGGTGATTTAAGAGGTGATGGAACTATTGCAGTAAACTATGGCGGTGGAGCAGCAGGTGCAGCGGGAGGTACATTATATCTATTATTCTTCAAACCTTGTGATTTTACGCAAGAAGCAGGTTTTAATCGTTGGAGTGGTGGAAATATTTTATTTTCTAATTGGGACCATCCTTCTCAATCATTGACAAGTGACTCACTGACATTTGAACAGTGTACTTTTAAAGCATTCGAAACTGATGCCGCATATATGACATATAATTTTAATGACGGCAGGTGCATTTGTATGGACTCTACAGCCGTTTTAGCTACCAGTATAGAGTTGAGTACAGCATTTTCCAATGAATGCTATAGTGGCTTTTTGTCAACGAACGTGATTGAATTGAATACTGAAATTCTGGCAATTATTTACCCAAACCCTACTAACTCTCAACTAATTTTAAAGACATCTCAAAGTTCATTTACAGAGCGTGATAGAATACAACTTTTTTCGATTATTGGCGAACAACTTTACTCTTCAAGTATAAATTCACAACAAACTACGGTTGATTTATCTAAATTCCCACAAGGCAGTTACATTCTTACTACAAGCATAAATGGAATACAAAAAATGTTTAAAATCTTGAAAGAATAAGAAAAACGGCATACAACAATATATATAAAAAATAGGCGAAATAGTATTGAAATCAAGGCTTTAGGCTCGTGTCAAACTTTGTGCTTAACCGAAAATTTAGTGCTTCGAAATCGCCTACTTTTCATATACTAACCGTTATATGCAAGCAATAAAAACAGTATGAATAGAATACAACATATAGAAAATGAGATTTCCGAGTTAAGAAATCAATTGCAAAATCATAAACTTTATGAAAACCTAAAGAATGTAGATGACATTAAAGTTTTTATGGAGAATCACGTATTTGCTGTTTGGGACTTTATGTCACTTTTAAAATCCCTTCAAATAAAACTGACAAATGTTCAAACACCTTGGGTACCATCTAAAAATTCGACACTTTCGAGATTCATAAATGAAATCGTTCACGGGGAAGAAAGTGACATTAATGAATTAGGAGAACCTAAAAGTCATTTTGAAATGTATTTGGATGCAATGAGACAAGTAAAAGCAAATACAACTGAGATTAATAATTTCATAAGTCTTCTTGAATCTGACAATACAGTTGAATATTCATTGAATGAAATAAATATTGATATAAGAGTTGCTGATTTTGTGAAATTTTCATTCTCAATTATTGAAACAAACAAACCTCACCTTGTTGCTTCTGCCTTTACATTTGGACGAGAAGATGTTATCCCTGATATGTTTATTGAAATTTTGAAAAATTCTGATTCTGGAAACAAGTCATATAACAAATTGACATATTATCTTGAAAGACATATAGAATTAGATGGAGATGAACACGGACCACTATCCCTTAAAATGATTTCAGAACTTTGTGGTAATGACGACCAGAAGTGGGATGAAACATTGACAGTAGCAAAGCAATCATTAGAGAAAAGAATTAGTCTTTGGGATTCAATTAATGACTTAATTCAAAATAAAAAGCCAGCATATAACACTGTATATAACAAATAGGGCAATCGGTGGTTTAGGAAAGTTAAGTGCTTTATACCAACACCGCCAAATCGTTTATTTGGCTTTTAAGAATGAATAAATAAAATATTAAAATAAATTATATAAGTTTGTCTACTTTAAATCGGTACTAAAAGGGGGAAGCCTACAACACCATCAAACCTAACTTAGTTCAAACCTTGGAAGGGAATCCTGCCATTATTCATGGAGGTCCATTTGCCAATATTGCACAAGGAACCAATTCCATTGTGGCCACAAAAATGGGAATGAGCTTAGGAGACTGTGTAGTGACTGAAGCTGGCTTCGCCGCCGACTTAGGCGCTGAAAAATTCTTAAATATAAAATGTAGAAGAGCCGAATTATCACCCAAAGCGGTGGTAATAGTGGCAACTATTCGCGCACTTAAGTATCACGGAGGCAAGCCCTTAAATAGCTTAACTGAGGAAGATGTAGATGCCTTAGAAAAAGGAATGCCAAATTTAGAAAGGCATATTGAAAGCATCCAAAGTTTTGGATTGCCTGTTGTGATTTCTGTAAATGCGTTTTCCAGTGATACCGAAGCTGAAAAAAAACTCGTTTATGCGCATTGTGAAAAATTAGGTGTGCCTGTAGCTTTAAGTTATGGTTGGGCTGATGAAGGCAAAGGCTGCATTGAATTGGCTGAGAAAGTTGTAGCGGCCGCAGAAAAGTGTGAAAAGTCATTTATTCCAACCTATGACCTAGAAGACTCCCCTTTGCTTAAAATAGAAAAAATATGCAAAACAATATATGGAGCAAACAAGGTTGTACTTTCTGCAATAGCAAAAAGACAATTAAAAAGATTCGAAGATTTAGGATATAGCAGTCTTCCCATTTGCATGGCCAAAACAGAAAAAAGCTTAAGCGACAATGCAAAACTCATTGGTAGACCTAAAAACTTTGATATACACATACGTGAGTTTGAAATTGCTACAGGAGCAGGTTTCATTATTCCAATTGCGGGCAATATGCTTAGAATGCCAGGCTTGCCATTAACTCCTTCTGCTGAAAACATAAAAATGGATAGCGATGGCACCATTGTAGGGTTGTTTTGAAAGAATGAAAATATTCAAATATGAATATGAGACAAGCAAAAATTAAGACTTGCTTATCTTTGTTAATATCGTATTGCAAAGACTATTATGACGGACAAGGACTACTTAAATAAGCTTAGAATCCCTACAAAGGAAGATCCATTGAGAGTGATGACAAGTGCATGTTTAGTTGGTGATAAATGTGGAGTAGAAGGTACGAGTAATGGGAAATACCCAAATATCCTAAAATTACTGGCTTATCCTAACATCAAATTGGTCCCTTTTTGTCCGGAAGACTTTGCCTTTGGTACACCTAGGGAAACACCAGACATTGAAGGAGGAACTGGGGAAGATGTGTTACATGGCAAAGCCCGAGTAATAACCGAAACTGGAAAAGATATAACTGCCAAAATGATTGAAGCCTCCATCAAAATGCTTCAAATTGCCCAAGACAATAATGTTGAATTAGCCATTCTAATGGATGTGAGTGGCGCTTGTGGAAGTCAAGTTATTTACAAAGGTTCTAGGCATGCTCAAAATCCAATTTATCAAATCGGCATGGGTGTTTGTGCAGCACAACTCCATAAACATGGAATCAAAATCATTAGCCAAAGAGATTTTAAATCTTTAGAAATACTATATACAAAAATTGACGCTGAACATAATCCAAATCAAAAGGCTATTGATCATGATGAACATGAATGGTATTTAGAATACTTTAATAAAAAATAATGAATAACAAGGAATTAATAGAAAAATTCTACACTGCATTTTCAAAAGGGAATAGTGAAGGAATGGTAGAATGTTATCACAAAGATATTGAATTTCAAGATCCTGCTTTTGGGACACTAAAAGGGGAAAGAGCTGCTAAAATGTGGGAAATGTTATTATCAAACAAAAAGGCTGGCGTGAAAATAGCTTTTGGTAATACCGAAGCATCAGCGGAAGAAGGGAAAGCGAAATGGGTAGCTGAGTATGTTTATGGAGCTAAGAAAAGGAAAGTTATCAATCATGTTAATGCTGATTTTAAATTTAAGGATGGCAAAATCATTGAACATATAGATAATTTTAACTTATGGAAATGGACCAGACAAGCCATGAGATCAATTGGCTACATGTTGGGTTGGACGGCCTTTATGAAATCTAAAATACAAAAAGCTACCAATGATAAATTAGATGCTTTTAGTCAACGAGTGAAAACAAGTTCATGATAAAGAATGAACCAATTATTGGCGTTCTAGACGTAGAAAAGAGTTCGGCTTGGTATCAGAAATTATTGGCCTGTAAGAGCATGCATGGAGGTAAATCTTTTGAAATGCTGGCAGATGAAAAAGAAGACATATTTCTTTGTTTAAATAAATGGGGCGAACACACTCATCCCACTATGGCTAACCCAAGTAAAGAATCAGGTAATGGATTGATTTTATATTTGAGAGTTGAGGATTTAAACAAAATTTGGGAAAATACTCAAACGCCAAATGCTGATATTGATGAGCCCATCCATCTCAATGAAAATTCTGGTAAAGAACAGTTTTGTCTGAGGGATTTGGACGGATACTATTTGATAGTTAGTTTGTAGAATCAAGATAATTCAAGTCATTAGACACAATTATCTAATAATTTATCGTACATTTGATAGTATCATTTGATACTATCAAAATGAATCCTCCCTATGAAATAACAACTAAGATATTAAGCTTGGTAAGTGCAATATCAGAAAAAATTGGTGAAGTAAACGCCAACTTTCTAAATAAGCCTTCTCCTACCCTAAGAAAACAGAATAGAATAAAAACTATCCACTCTTCTCTAAAAATTGAAGGGAATACCCTTAGCCAAGATCAGATAACTGCTCTGCTAGAAAACAAAAGAGTAATTGGTCCAGAAAAAGATGTGTTAGAAGTTTTAAATGCCATTAAACTTTATGCTAATATAGAATCATATAAATCTAACGATGAAAGGTCATTCCTAAAGGCTCATAAACTTTTGATGACTGGTCTCATTAAAAAACAAGGAAAATATAGAACACAAAGTGTGGGAATCTTAAAAGGAAATAAAGTAGCTCATTTGGCTCCACCATCCGAAAGTGTGCCAGGTCTGATGAAAAACCTTTTTGCCTATCTAAAAAAGAACAAAGAAATTGAACTTATTAAAAGTTGTGTATTTCACTATGAATTACAATTCATTCATCCATTTATAGATGGAAACGGTCGCATGGGTCGATTATGGCAAACAGTCCTCTTAATGGAAAAGCATCCAATTTTTGAGTTTCTTCCATTCGAAACCTTGATTAGTAGCCATCAAAAATCCTATTACCAAGCATTATCTGTAAGCGATAAACAAGGCCAGTCTACCAAGTTTATAGAATACATGTTGGATATTATCAATACTTCCATAAATGAACTATTAAGTTTTAACAATAGAACCTTTAGCCGCAAAGACAGATTAGACTATTTCCTATCGTTGAACAGCTCAACATTCTCGCGGAAAGATTATATGGATCTTTTTAAAGATATATCTTCTGCCACCGCAAGCAGAGATTTAAAGGAGGGTGTTAAATTAAAACTATTCCAGAAATTAGGAGAGTTAAACAAGACTAAGTACGTTAGACCAAGCCACGGGAAAGATGCATAAGTTATTCTGGTTATCATTTTTGCTCCTAGCTTGCACAAATCAAGCTAAAGAAGACTCCCAGGCAGCACCTATTGATCATTCCAAAAAAATAGCTGAAGACAGCATTAGCTGTACAGAGGCTGGCTGCAATGGCACTTATCAAGGGCCAGAATTTGTAAAAGGTGCGGATATAGCTCATCAGTTTTCAAATAAAGTGTCTGAGAAAGTTGGTGAACAATTAAAAGAGCTTTACAGAGCTAAGCAGTACTCAAAAGTTGACTTTTCGAAAGTAAAAATGAGCACGAAGGGAATGGGTTCAGGATATGTGATCTACCAACTATATTTACCTTTTAAACGAGTTGTCAATGAATGTGATGCCTATACTTCCTTCGACCATTCAGGTGGATGGAACCACAAACCTGCTATCCAAGGGAGAAGATCTAAATTAAAAAAAGCATTACTTTTAGGCGATTCATTAAACATCAGTCAACTAAAGACCACTCCAGAAGGATTACAAGAGTACTGGATTCAATGGAAAAACCAATACCTACAAATTGACTGCATATAAACCAATGGGCACTTACAAAACATACGAAACAGAACGACTAATCCTAAGCCCAACCGGCATAGAGGATGCCAACTTTATCTATAAACTGATGAATACAGATAAGTGGTTGAAATTTATTGGTGACCGTAAAATCAAGTCGGTTATGGACGCGAAGAAATATATCGAATTAAAAATGTTGCCGCAACTGGAACGATTGGGGTATTCAAATTATACTGTTAGCCGAAAAGAAGACCAATGCAAACTAGGGGTTTGCGGTTTATACGACCGAGATGGCTTAGAAGGAATTGATATTGGTTTTGCCTTCTTGCCAGCATTTGAAGGGAAGGGGTATGCTTATGAGGCTGCAAATAAAATGAAACATATGGCTTATCATGAATTTGATCTTAAGAGCCTAAATGCCATAACCGTGAAGGAAAACATCTCGTCACAAAAGCTATTAGATAAACTAGGAATGGAGCTCAAAGAAACTAAAGTCCTCGAAAACGACGAGGAAGAATTATTGGTTTATACGCTACAACTAGAAAACTTATATAATCAAATAACCTAGAATAAATCACTATTTACCATAGGAAAATTAAGCAATTATTCCTAACTTATACTGATGGAAATCACACCTATATTAATCCAATATTCCTTTGGAGTAGCCCTCGTGGCAAGCATAATCGGCTTTATTAGAACTGTATATTTTATTAGCCTTGGATATACATTAAGTATAATTGCTATGAGTGTGTTATTTGCCTCCCAATATGGTGGAGAATTTTCCATTTACCATTGGTTACAAGTAATTCTCTTAGCCATTTGGGGAATACGATTAGGTAGCTTTCTGGTGAAACGAGAACTGAATAGCAATTATAAAAATGCAGTAAAAGACCAAACGAATTCTTCACAAGAACAGCCAATTGGAATCAAGTTTGCCATTTGGATAGGTGTTAGCATACTCTATGTTTGTATGTTTTCACCAGCATTATTTACTCTCCAAGGTGCTTCTCAATCGGGAGGGATTAACCAATGGATTGCCTTCATTGGAGTTTTAATAATGGCTGGAGGTTTGGTAATTGAATCCATTGCTGATCGTCAGAAATCTAAATTTAAAAGAACTCATCCAAAGGAGCATTGCACTATTGGTTTGTACCAATGGGTAAGATGCCCGAATTACTTTGGAGAAATACTCGTTTGGACTGGAAACTTAATTGTTGCTATAGGGTTTATGAATGCTTGGTGGCAATGGGCATTAGCTCTGGTTGGTTGGATATGTATTGTTCTCATCATGATGGGTTCCACCAAACGCTTAGAGAAAAAGCAAAGAGAAAAGTATGGAGCTGATGATGGATTTCAGCAGTACATTAAAACTGTTCCAGTTCTATTCCCTGGCGTTCCTTTATATTCTTTGGAGAAGATAAAAGTCTATTTGGAGTAAGGCTAATCTTAGATTCCCTATTCGTACAAATAATGAATACTCGAATTGGTCTGTTGTTGCATAACAATAGTCTTATCCGCAAGCAATTCTGGCTTTTCGGTACTATTATAAACGGTGAGTAGTTCTAAATTGGTTTTGAGTTCTGGTCTGAAACCAGCCGCTTCCAATTCGCTAATAATAACATCATTATTCTGTCTATTATCAGTGACTACCATAAAACTCAAAGCAGAATTTTGCATAATTCCTACCCTAACCTTTTGCTTCGCAAATATGGATAAAATCTGACTTAACTGATCTTCAACAATAAATGTAAAATCTTTGGTACGGCAAGAAATCAACATTTGATTTTCCTTGTGAATTATACATGCTGTTTCTAATTTAGTCGCATTATCATCTACCACAGTTCCTGGATTTTCTGGATTCAAAAAGGACCGAACCATCAGTGGAATTTTCTTAGCTCTCAAGGGCTGCATCGTTTTTGGATGAATAACAGATGCTCCGTAATAGGCTAACTCTATGGTATCTCTATACGATATCTGTGGGATCAAAACGGCGTCCTTAAACTTACGTGGGTCTGCATTCATCAATCCATCTACATCTTTCCATATCGTCACACTTTCTGCGTCCAAACAGTATGCAAAAATGGCTGCAGAATAATCACTTCCTTCCCTACCTAAGGTGGTACTTTCTCCATTCGGACCTTTTCCTATAAAGCCCTGGGTAATAATTAAATTCTTTTCAGCCAATGGTTTTAATCGCTTACCGATCATCAATTCACAATCATCCCATTTCACTCTCGCATCTCGATGTCTTCCATCAGTGATTATGAAATTTCTAGAATCTATCCATTGGTTCTTCACCCCTTCACCAAGCAAATAATAACTGACGATTTTAGAAGAAAGCAACTCTCCAAAAGGTACTACTTGGTCGTAAATGAAGTCATAAGATTGCCCTTCGAAACCATGTTCTGCAATACATTCCAATTCCAAGAACAAATTCTCTATCTCATTCTGAATAGCCAAAGTGCTATTCATATTTAATTCTTTTAATATTGTTAAATGGTTGCTTTTAATTTCTGAAAGTAACGAATTAAATTCGCCAGATTTATTCAAAATAGCATCCACAACTTTTTCCAAAGCATTGGTGGTTTTTCCCAAAGCTGAAATGATAACTAAAACTTTCTCCTTCTTATTAGATTCTAAGATTCTAGCAACGTTTCTAACTCCTTCTGCATCCTTAACTGATGCTCCTCCAAACTTATATACTTTCATACTGCTTAAACCCTGCTATTCAGTTTTTTATTGTTTCTTTGCAAAACTAATATAATTCTAAAGAATACAGCGATAATGGAGAAAAACGGCTTAATAACCCTCGAACAATTTATAGTAGATCAAGAAGAATTACACTCGGATGCAAAAGGTTCCTTGAGCAAAATTTTTAGAGCTATAGAATTGGCATCTAAAATTGTTAATAGAGATGTTCGAAAAGCTGGTCTAGCTGATATTCTTGGCAGTCAAGGTGAAACCAATATCCAAGGCGAAGAACAAAAGAAGTTAGATGTGATTGCCAATGATGTTTTCATTAGTGCATTTGCTAGAAGTGGCGAAGTATGTGCTGTAATTTCTGAAGAAGAAGACGGAATTCATTATTTACCAAAAACAGAAAATGAAAAATACATTGTTGCTATGGACCCCTTGGATGGCAGTAGCAATATTGATGTAAATGCCAGTATTGGCACTATTTTTAGCATATACAAACGCAAATCAACATCTGGAACTCCTACGCTAGACGATTGCCTACAAGCAGGCACAGAACAAGTAGCTGCAGGTTATGTAATTTACGGAAGTAGCACTATGTTAATTTATACCACAGGTGATGGTGTAAATGGATTCACATTGGATGACGGAATTCAGGAATTTTGCTTATCCCATTCAAATATTAAAACACCAAAAGATGGAAAGATTTTCTCTGTAAACGAAGGTAATTTATCAGATTTTCCTGAAGGCATTGTAGATTATATAAGTTACTGTAAAGAGAAAGACAAGGCGACAAACAGACCTTATTCTGCAAGATATATTGGAAGCATGATTGCAGATTTGCATAGAAACCTTTTGAAAGGTGGAATATTTATTTACCCACCAACTGCAAAAGCACCAAATGGAAAACTACGATTGATGTACGAATGCAATCCAATGAGTTTTGTAGTTGAACAGGCGGGCGGCATTGCAACTACGGGTAGTAAACGTGTTATGGAGGTTGTTCCTACCGAATTGCACCAAAGAGTTCCTGTTTTTGTAGGTTCTAAAAATATGGTTGAAAAGGCAGTAAGCATGCACCACTCAGCGGTTAAATCATAATTATTAAAAAATGAAAGCACAGGAAAACACACTACTTATAAGTGAGCCCTACTTGCGCGATCCAAGTTTTAAACGTTCCGTTATTTGGTTAATAGAACATAGCGAAGAAGGCAGTATGGGCTTTGTACTCAATCAGCCAAGTATTCACGAACTGTTTAAAACCATTGGAGATAAAGAATATGCTGCTCCAATTTTAGAAGGTGGACCCGTTGGTTTAGATAGCACATTTGCCATTCACCAGATGTCTGAAGTAGCAGATGCTAAGAAAATATGCAAAGGGTTTTATGTAGGTGGTGATTTTGATAGAATATTAGAAACTTTTACCACAAAACCTGTTCAGAACCTATGGGTTTTGCAAGGATATAGTGGCTGGGCCGCAGGTCAATTAGAAGAAGAAATAGAACGTAAGAGTTGGATAGTTGCACCATTTAGTGAACGTGTGCTACGAACTCCTCATGAACATATGTGGAGTGCAGCCTTATTGCAATTGGGTCCTGAGTTTGAAATGTATGCCAATGCACCCAATGATATTTCTATGAACTAAATAGGCATTAAATCAATTTAGCGTTTTATATTTGCACCACATTTGAAAGTCCTAGACTTTTGAATGTTTTTGGACCTGTAGCTCAACTGGATAGAGTACCTGACTACGGATTAGGAGGTTCGGGGTTCGAACCCCTGCAGGTTCACAAAGAAACAAAAAACGGCTCCACCATCGGTGGGGCCTTTTTAATTTAGGGCTGTTTTCTCAAGCTTTGCTTGTAGGAATATACGTCTGAATGTGAAACCCGATGCAATCGGGGCTTTTTGTTTCGGCATTTGGAAGCAAAAGGGCTCATCCCGATAGCTATCGGGATAACCCCTGCGTGTTCACAAATAGATTAAAAGTATCCGTTAAATTAGTTGTGACTTTTTAATTTCTAGTGGAATTTCTCAAGCTAATAGTTAACTATTTTCAGTAACCATTACTATAACCGAATCCACACTTTCTTCTTTTGGAGCAATAGGCTTTAAACTATTCGCTTTTATACCCACTTTCAATTGATAGGTCTTTTCTATAAACTCAGAAACGAATAATGGAATATCATTGCGGTAGATTCTGTGAAAATCATCTTTATCGGCTGTGATCTTACCATGTTCATTTTTAAATGTGGCAAGCATTTGCTTAATCACCGTATGACTATTTTCACGCGAATGCAACCTACCTAAGCGAAAAAATATTTTCTTTAAAACATCATATACTTTGTCTTTTTCCTTTTCATCCCATTCCAAATTTATAAGTACACCATATTTTTTCCGTAAGCGTTCTAAATCTGAAACCAAAGGATAAAAACCCTCGCTATATACTTTCAAGCTATCTACTTGGTGAGAAAGCCTTAACATTTCATTATTTGTCTTTCCAAGGTTCATTTTATATGTGCTTCCCGAGGCAATCAAACCTTTAAACAAACTCAAATCATTATCATAATCCCTTTTCACAGCAGGATCAGTTTCTATGTTCGCTGCTTTGTAGAAGTCCTGAGGAATAATCTTTTTGTTCAAAAATTCAGATTTAAAAAGTAAAACTACACCAGCCACTACTTCTAGTATCAAACTAGAGAAAAGTACTGTAAGGTACTTGTCCTTCATGTTTTTGATTACATTGGTTATTCCCAATAACGTAATGCATTGCTGTGATAAAAAATATGATAATAAAAACCCAAAACAGGGGTGAAGAAGTCATAGTCATATATCTATTTTATTTAAATCCTTTCACAACGAAGTTAATTGAAAACCCAGAACTGTCCAAAACGTTTTGGTTTGGTCAAAACAGTGCTTGAGAGCTAATGAATTAGCTGCTAAAAAAGGATACTTTTGAGAACAAGCCTCCTTATATTTATTGGAATATTTGTAGCTGTCCCT
>Ga0208414_1001828_pt1 | contig 15203 bp, 17 predicted proteins | sample AntAceMetag02UKE_FD_184770 | JGI IMG/M metagenome (GOLD analysis project Ga0208414, IMG submission 184770) | Saline lake microbial communities from Ace Lake, Antarctica - Antarctic Ace Lake Metagenome 02UKE (SPAdes) (version 2) | ecosystem: Environmental > Aquatic > Non-marine Saline and... | reverse complement strand
CTTGGCTACCAACGGCCCAACGACGTCCACTACGCTTACCAACAGCAAGTCCTAGCAGCATAAAAAATCAACCGATACCACTGTCCGAAAACCCCGCAGCAGCCCAGTTACTTCTGTAAGGAGTGTGTGATCTCGTTGCCGTTTTGGGAGTTCTAGCTCGGCCATGCGCGACCTTTTGAACATATTTTCATGTGGAGCCTCTTCCCTCCGGTTGTCGCCCTAGACCGGGGAAGCAGGTGAGTTTTCTCAGGGAGGTCGTTGACGATCCGTGACCACTTTGGCGCGTGGTGCCCTAGTATTTGAGAAATTCTAAGAAAAGGACAGCGAAATGGCAGAGAAAAAACCAAAAACTGGCACACCGAGAATTGTCATCGGGTCGTTGGTGATTGTGTGGGGTTTCTTCGGGACGCTGAATCTAATCGCTCAGGAACAAGGTTTGGCGGTCCTCGGGGGAGTAGGAATTCTTGCACTCGGTATCTGGGGTTTAGTTGTCGGAATCAATCAGCGCACCCTCTGGAAGAAAACCCTCTAGAACGTCGCGAACACTTTTCGACACTATGGACCCCAATCGAGATGAACTTTGTTCAAGCCTAGTTTGCTCCCCCGCCGTGTACGCGGCCCTGGCATAGTCGCGATGCCAGCCGGTCAACTCAACCAGCTCGTCCAAGATCCGGGACTTGCCCGCACGGTCCGCACTACGATACGAGAGCGCTTTCTTCTTCGTCACAGCCTGCCGTTGCTTCATTGTTAGCTCCATAGAAACGGGCATAACCCACATTCGATGCTGATCCTGTGAAACCACGCCGAAGCGGAGGTTTTCATCTGAGGCAACGTATGGGGCTACGCGGAGGTTTCTTATGAGTCAACGCGCCCTGCGACTTCGGACATTGTGTAGTGCAACGCTGAGGTAAAATTCGGGAATGCCCCTCCCTCCCAGTCCCATTGTGTTTGCAGTCTGTCTTCCCTCCGCGGATGAATGCCTGAACCTCGAACTCCTGCTCGACGAAATTGACGTCGCCATCGGAGATCTCGACAATGAATCAGCCTTTGTGGTTGTGTTTGATGACGGCTCGACAGACGGAACTATCGAGATGCTCCATAAGCAAGAGTTGCGAAACGCTGGCCTCGTCGTGATCCGTTCGAGAATCCGACGAGGAAAGTCTCATGCTCTGCAGCATTCGCTCTCCGCTGCCCTCCAGCTCGGAGCTTCCCATCTCGTGACGATGGACGCAGATGGTCAGGATAATCCTGCAGATTTGGCCAAGATGGTTGAGGGCCTCAACTCTGGGATTGATTTGGTGTCAGGACAAAGAGAAAACAGGCAGGACGGGGCCCGAAAAGTTTTTAGTTCCCGAGCCTTCAACTACCTTGCTCGCGCGGTGACTGGCTCGAGCTTGATGGATATCAATTCGGGTTTCAAAGCATATTCGCGCTCAGCGGCGGAAGCCGTCCTCCCCTTCCTCTACGGGGATTTGCATCGAGTAATTGTGATCATTGGCTGGTGGCTGGGACTGCGGGTTGAGAACGCCACTGTCTCGAACAGACCACGAACATCAGGCCGGTCAAAATACGGCCCCTCTCGCGGGTGGAGGGGAATCGTGGACCTCATCACGGTGGGCAACCTCCTTCGCTATCAGAGACGGCCGGCTCACTTGTTCATTACAGGCTCGTTTTTCCTGGCAATGCTTGGGTTAGTGGCAATTGCCGCGGGACTTTTTCTCCCTGGAGATTCCGAATCTACATCTTTTGGGGAAGTCATCCTCGTGATTTTTGGCACCGGGTTGGTAGTGTCTTCCCTGATGCTAGCCGGGTTTGCTTTTCTCGCCGAGCTCACTATTTTCGGGAGGCGACCCGAAGCCCCAGAAGTGGCGACAACCTGGTTCGCGGCTAAATCTGGAACTCCACCCGACGAGCCCCAAGGCTCTGAACATGTTCACTAGCCTCACAACCCGACGCTGGGTGAGTTTGCATAGGAGCTCCTGGCCCAAGCTCACAGACGTTTCTCAAAGATTAGTGATGCTGTGCCGAATCCCCCTCGGCCGAGGCGTCATGCAAGGGGTTGTGGTTGGCTAGGCACCTATGGAAATCAGTGGCAGCGGTAGTTGCTCTTTCCATCGTGGGTGGGTTGGCGGGTGCGGCGCTGGGCTCGACGCAAGTCTCGCTTGAGACGGTGATTTACAGTTGGCAAAAAACAGAAGCGCAAGTATTTTTCACCGGCGAGTTTGGCACCTTTGCAGACAACCCGCCTCTCGCTGAATTTGTGGATATGGGTTCCAATCGGGTTTCGTTTGGCCTGACGGAGGACTATCAAAGGGAGTCCTTCATCCAACGGCTAGACCCCTGTAATTGTCCGTCGGGCGTGTCGGTCGGGCGCATTGGCTTGGCCTCCCCTTTTGCTTATGAGGCAATAGACGCTGAGTCCTGGATTGCCGGAGGGAGCAACGAGTTTCTGATCCCTGATGCAAATATGCAGCTCGTACAAAATCGCCTACCGGAGGCTGACCCCCAAATTGTCTTTTATGCCGATGTGCCTCGCTTTATCCAGCACTCCACTGTGGTCGGGGCAGCTACAGGGTTTGTCCTGGTGCTGTTGCTCTCCGGCTTGGTAACACTGACCTTGCTGGCCGCTCGCCGCAGAAAAGGGCAATCAGCCCACGCTGGGTCTCGGCGCTCATTAAGAAACCAAGAACGGCATCTTGGCAATTGGGTTGTTTGGGTTGCGGGGCTTTTCATTGTTTTAGGCAGTGGGCAAATGCTGTGGGGCGCCCACACCACAGGCATCACCATCGATGAGGGTTATCACGTCGATCATCTGCAGAATTTTCTCGACGGTGGTAGCTATTCCATCGCGAGTTACGGACCCGCCTCCTCCCTCTTGGGGCACGCAGTGAACATTTCGCTTGGGTTCGAGACCTGGGGACTGGTCTCGGGTGAGCCAGAAGCTTTTGCGGGACGTCACCTCGCGACGGCGTTTCTAGGGATTCTCGCAATTGGCGCGGTGGGTATGACCGTGGGCCTGGCGCTGAGATCGTTGGCATGGGGCATGACGGGTTCTGCGTTGTTGGCGTCACTGCCATTATGGGTAGGGCATTCAATGTTTAATGTCAAAGACGTGCCTGCAGGAGCGGGCTATGCACTTTTTGTCGCAGCACTTGCGTGGCTAATGATGTCACGTTCCGCTCTCTGGCCTCGGCTGGCGTTCGGCGTAATCTTGGGGGGTGCGGGACTAGTGGTGGGGGTGGGAACCAGACCTGGTTTGTGGCCCCTGTTCCTGGGGACCGGAGCGATGGCCATTCTTCTCAGTGTTGTGGCGAAGTATTTTGCGCGCTCGACTGACTCTGCGATGAAACGCGGGAAAATTATGGCTTCTTTTATTGCCGGATTTGCGCTGATTGTGGGCGCAACTATAGGCCTACTTCTCTTCACAGAGGCGGGCCGAGAGCTTGCGGCTGCGGTAACGACGAGCCTGGACCATCCGTGGTCTAAGTCTCGACGTTATGACGGAGTTCGGGTATACAACCGCCCTGAGGCACTTTTTGTTTTTCGCATACTCCTCTCTCAAATTCCGGCCTTTGTCGCATTTCTCTTTGGGGCAGGAACCATCGCCGGAATTGCCGTTCTCTGGCGCGATGTGAGAAGTGGCGTTCACCTCAGCGGGGTCGGACGTATTTTCCCGTTGGCAGCCATTCAAGTCTTTGCACCGTTCCTCGTGGTAGCCGTTTTTAGCCCCGTGCTCTATGACGGGATACGGCAAATCCTTTTTATTCTCCCCGGAGTAGCCGTCATTTCAGCCCTGGGACTGTGGGGGCTTTTCCGAAGCGCTTTGTGGCTTTTTGGCCTTCGCCAGAGTGTGGCTGTAGGCACCGCCATTGCTGTTGCTCTTTTACTGGCTTTAATATCGGTGGACCAGCTTCGCCTTTTCCCCTACAACTACGTCTACGTTAATGAAGTAGCTCAGGCACATGGTGTGAGCGGTGCGTGGGAGTCTGACTATTGGGATTCGAGCAACAGAGAAGCAATTGAGCAAGCCGTGGCGGTGGATGATCCCATCACCTGTGGCTTCACTCATCAAGCAATGGTCAACCTAAGCGATATTCGAAAGCCCTGCATCACTATCTCTCCCTACCTTCCTGGACTGGCGCAGTCGTCAAAATCCCTGTTGGGTGACCGTGAGTTTTGGACCATTCGTTCTGAAAGAAACTTATTGCAATATGGTCCACCTCCCTCTAACTGCTTCCCCGAGTCCGCTGTCACCAGACCGCTAAGGTCTGAAACTTTGGTGATGAGCAGGCTGTACCGCTGCATCGACTACTGATTGCGGTTGACGCGTTAATAGCGGTGGCCGTGATTGAAAACGCACGTTTAGTGGGACCTCTCAAACTTTTGGCCCGCCACGCACAGAGTGGTCAGGGTGGATCGCGCCCATGTGCGCGCTCATGTGCTCTGAGAAAGAATGTGGAAGCAAGGAACTGGCGTGTCGGTCTCGGGCGTGTGTGTCTAAAGGGGCTTAAATGCCGTTGAAAGTCACGAGATGCATGTGGATGTACCTTGGTGGGTGGGAGTTCGAATCCCCCATCCTCCGCCAAAGAAAATACACTAGATAGTCGGAAGTAGAGGGGTTCGAATCCCCCATCCTCCCCCATCCTCCGCAGTGTGTGATGTCCCAGGACATCGTGGACACGTGAACCCCCAAATTTGGGGTTCACGTGTTTTTATTTCTTGGGTTGGTAGCCCTTTTCAGGGTTGATGATGTAGTGACCGAGGACTTCCCCGTTAGTGGTGATGACGGTTGCTTCGAGCCCGTGGATTAGAGCAATGACCTCTGTTCTGTTGTGGTCGCGACCGATTCCGAGATGAAGCATTTTGTTTCCCCAACGGAGACTGATTCGGCCCTGGTTGACGGTGTCGTAACGAACCCGCCAGAGGTTTGGGTCGTTGGGGGTGGTGGGGTGCGCTTTGGGGATCAGATAGTAGGCGTGGTGCGGGGTTGACCGGTTGATTGCCCTGATCGGTCCACCCAAGCAATTGCCTATGTTGAGAACTTTGGTCAAAGAAGTCGGCAAATATCTTCCTCTCCAAGCAACGGTGTGTTGTCCCGGTGATTGGGCCCACCGCTGGGATGGGAGCCGCCACGTTGTGGAGGCCGGAAGCAAATCATTTCGCATCGCAGGCCACGATATTCAGGTGGATATTTTTCAAAACCTGGTCGCCACTTTGGCTTTTCCCGCCCCGGTGGCAGGTTCAGGTGGTTCGATGTGGTGTGCGCACTTTGTGGGGGCGCACAAAGGCCAAATAATCAGATTGTGATCAAAAAAATATGGGCGTCCAACGAGAACCACAAGCCGCACGGCGACAGTTCCCTGCCCCAATTTGAGCGAGGAAGGGATTTGCTCCTGAAAAGTCGGGACGCTTTTCGGCCCTCGTTCCAAAATACGTGGGTCGAAACATCTTGTAGTCGCCGCCAGATAATATCGCGCAACAAGAAGTCGTTTAAGGGGAAAGTCTGCGCTGGCGAATTAAATCACCCAGTCGAGGAGTTTTGGTGTGAAGTAATTGATAGAAACGAAACCCAAAAACTTCGGGAGGAGAGGACGGCGTGAGCTTGCGGGATATTGCTCTCGCGTTAACCACAATTAATCGCCCGACAAAAACTATGAAGCTGTTCGCTGACTCGCCGCAGGTTGGCAAAATTTACGTTGTCGCGATTCAAAAACCCCCGACTCGTCATGGAACTTCCCCAATCTGGCCAAGATTCAATATCTCCGAATTACCCAACATGAGGCCCGCTCTCCGGCATTGGCGCTCTCAGTTCCCGAGGCCCATTACTCCAGAAAATTATTCGCCTACCCTGCGGCGGTTAGAGATGAGGCAGAAGCAATCATCGATACCGACGACGACAATTTTCTCGACGGGTCACTGGGCGAAGTGGAGTTGGACGATGAGTGGCTTGTCTCGGCTGGCCATTTGGGCTGGTAGAACGTTCGTGGCCATTTCGGTGCCGCAGATACCGACCCGCGCGGATTACCACTCGACGAAATTTTGGGTGCCAGAGCAAAAAAATTTTGTCTACATAACTCTGAAGCGCGGGTTGAGGTGTTGCAGTGGCTCGTGAACGGCGACCCTGACGTAGATGCAATTTACAGGTTGACCCGCGGAGATTTTTCCGTTTTTGAACAGACGGCTCCGATTGCTCGAGGTCTGGGTCTGGGTTCAGTAAGGCCCTTTAATTCGCACAACAACTCTCTTTAGAAAAGAGTTTTTCTCGCTACTCTACTTACCCACCACGGTTAGTTTTAGGTACACGGGCATCCTCAGATCTCTCGTAGCTCAGCCAACAATGTGAAGTCAGGGTTTCTTGCTAGGTGTCGCGTGCGCAAACTCGACACAAGTTCGCAATGTCCACAACCACTTCGAGGACTTCCTGACCGAAATTCCGGTGTACACCACAGTGAGTAAGGCGTTCGATATCGCAGCCAACGTCACAAAGACGCGGTCCATGCAGAACGGGACCGATACGAGACTGACGCGGCGCTGGCCCAGGAACGTATCGTGGGAGACAGCGAACTCTCTTCCCTAGAGGCCTGGCTCCTAGCCTCGGAAAAACCCCAGCCCACAACGGGACCTTCGGTTTCGACACAGACCCACGTGAAGGAGTTTAATCCATGACCTATCTAACTGAGCCTCCTTGGGTCTAATGGAAACTCTGTAAATGCGACTTCTACCAACTCTTCTCGCAAGTTGACTTCGGCGTCCGATGCTCCTTCGAACTCTGCGAAGGGGCATCTCCAAGTTACCCGTAGAACCGCTCAGTGTTGAGAGTGATCATCATCTCAACCGGCCCCCCAAACCCGCCCTGACGTGTCCCCAGGAACTGTTGTGAAAACAGCGCCGCAACAGCAGCCAGCACGCTTGCATCGTTGAACACCTCACCGTCTTCGGCAGCAAAAAGCTTTGAGCCCACGCGGGGGCGATGGAGAAACGTTGGCTTATGATTTAGAGGTGAGCGATTACACCAAAGGCTCAATCTGCCCATCGCCCGTCGTGGACGTGGCCCTGATACACGACGAACTCAAGCTGGCCACCTTTCGAACAAGGTATCTGAAGGGCCTCGTGCATCGGCATTATTTTTTCACAGCCAGCCACACTCATGCGGGTCTCGAGCGTGGTTCTGCAAATAAGGCCATCGCCAAAATAACGAAAAATCCTGATGTTGAAGTTGTCGAAATTCCCATCCCCCCCGTTGTTCTCAAAAACGGCTCACGTTGGGCAGTAGAAGAGTATTCGAGGGACTGGGCGATGTGGTTCGTGGCCCTCAAGCACCCCAACGACATCATGATTCTTGCGGATATCGACGAAATTCCTTCCAGGGACCAAGTCAGATCGCTCGAATCTCTTCTGCAGAACAAAGACACCCTCAGCCTCCCTCTGAGGGTGTCTTATCGTTACGGTAATTGGTTTTCTTCTGAGCGTTGGGATGCCCCAAAAGCTTTTTACGGTCGGAACGCGCGCGGTGGGATCAGGCATCTTAGAACTACGCATGCCCGGGGTGCAAAAGGCGCCCACCTTAGATATCTAGGGTTCGAGTCCGAGGACACGGAGAAAAAGTTCAAAAGCTTCGCCCACCAAGAATTCGACCGACCCGAAGTGAGACTCTCCGTTCTGCTCAATTTGTCTAACAAGGCCAGAGTGTCGCACCTACCAAGCTTTCGACACAGAGGAATCGGGTTCCTTGACGCCGTGGAGGTACATGAATTAGACGAACTGTGGGCAGAGCTAGCCTCTTTCTGGCCGAGCGTAATCGGTGAGGCCAAGCCGCTAAGGGAACCGAGAGCTAGGAGGCTGACAGCGTCCTACATTGTTCACCGGACGTATCACGGCAAGTTTTCCTTCTTGGCTGGACCACCGTCCGAGCGCACGCAATCAGTAAATCCGCAAGCCACTCTGCTCATCGCGGCCTTGGCCTTAGCCGCCTACGAGAAAAGTGGAATCGGAAGAACTCTCCGGGTAATAGGGCGGCTAGTAAAGTCGGGGGAGACTCTGAATAGCGCCCGAACGATGGAGCACCTCGTCCGAGGCGTGTATCAATTCGGCATGGGGACCGTCGGTGCAAGCAATAAATTCAGCCATCTCGACAGCTCCCACAATCAAGGAGAAAAATAGACCATCGGAGCTGCCATTACACCCTGGGGGCGCTCATTACCCAATACCAACGGTAAGAAAACCGCCAAAAAAATTCCACAATCTTCATCTGAGCTCGTTCTCTCCTTGAATAACTCCGCCCACTCGCAAGCCGCACCGTGGATGCTCTCGATGATCGGAGTCTCGAACTTCCTCCAGGATGTACCCGTCCCGAAAATGGCACCCTCTTTGCCATAGCTGATGAGAATTTATGCCCTGCCCCGGGAGGCATGGGTCCGAAAAACCGCTCGTACAGATAATTTTCGACAAACAATAAATCCGCATCGACGAACTCAACTTCCTCGCCTGAATGCCGGCGGACCGAACGCACGAGACGGTTGAACGCTTCCCGCTGGGAGATAAAAAGACCTGCCAGGGGGGGAAACTTGTCCCCAAGACGCGCAACTGCGACGTTAAGCACTAGAAAAAAACCGTAGGCAGCTTCCCGTCCTCCTCCCAGCCCGAGCAGGTAAAAACCAATGAGAGGGGGCGGAGGTGAATGCAAATGAGCCTGCTTTGCGTACCTGTCCGCTCGGGCACGAAGCGCAGACCAGGACGAAGGATTTTCATGAAAAGCCACCAAATCCTCGCGGTGAGACACTCTAAAGCTAAAAGGTGACGCTTGAATGTCTCGAATAAACTTGAAGTCTTCTCCGCCGGCTCCGCGAAACTCCTCGTCAAAACGAGGGCCAGAATCCCAAGTCGATTTCTTCATACCAAGCACAGCGGATGTAACCATCACAGTACCATCCGGCATAATTTCTGGCGACATCACGTGCTCTTGAAAAAAATTCGACACAATGTTGCCTTGCTTCACCCCCAGGATTCGGGGATAGACGAGAGTATCTGAGCTTTGCTCGACTAAAGCTAATCGAAGATTCCTGTCAAAATGCTGGGAAAGAAGAATATCCGAATCAACAAAGACGAGGTAGTCGGCATCGGAATCTGACGCGAGCCGATTCCTCACTGACGCTGGGCCACGTTTCGGGCCAAAACCCCACGAACTCAGGGAGATTCGGTCGGCAAAAGGCCTAAGGTGGTCGGGAAGGCTTTCAGGAGGCCTGTCGGAATCAAAGTGGATACGGAAATTGCTGAGGCGAGTGAAGCCGTCAATCAGCACCCTGAGAACTGTTGTCTCCATGTGCCGTTCGAAAGATATGGTGGGAATCAGGTAGTCAATTTTTCCTAGAAACTCCACGGTAATTTCCTCCCCAGCACTTGCTCAAGGACCCGGGAAGAGGGCCGGTAAATTTCCCTGAGTGCAGAATCGACGAGTGAGCTTCTTACGAGTGGGCTTTCTCCTTTGAGTTGATGTCTGGCCTTGTTCACGGCCGGCAACGGTCTTTCCCCAATTGGAGCCTCCATATCTAGAAAATGGCAAACTGACTCCCTGCTCGCCCGTCCCGTTTCAGGGCTGACGAGTTCCTCTAGAAACGAGACATGGACACGTTCCTTCGGCAAGATTTCCAAACCCGTGGAGAGATGCTCTCCTAAAAAACCCTTACTCACCAAGCTTGCAAGCCATCCATATGGTTCCCTGCCTTGAAGGGCTCTTTCCAAGATCTCAACGGCACTCCATTCGGGGGAAATTTTGCCAATACCTCGTGCATGATTTGCCGCCGAGTAAAACCGATCTATTGGATTGCGGAGCACGACCAGAAACTTCGTTGTATCTAGCCAACTGGCGAGGAGGACGAGAGCTTCCGGATCGTATAGGTAATCCGGAGTGAACTCCCCGAAAAACTCAGCCTCGCCCGCGGACTCGAAACACTCAAGGTACTGCTTACGACTCTGCTTAGCTCCACGATGCCTAAAAAAGTGAAGCTCTTTCTCCAGTGCCGCTGCGCCCGCGTGACGAAGGAACTTAAAGAGGCTTGTGGAGCCGCATTTTTGGAACCCAACTCCTACAAAAGATGGCTCTCTCACCTGGGAACCCTAGCTCACTTTCTCGAGTCCGCGAACCAGACGGTGTGAAAGGACGGTTAGGCCGCTGAATTTGCGGAATTTAATCTGTCGCAAGACCATATGAAATACGTGTCTAATGGATGCTTCATCGACATCGCTTTGGCTCACTCCGAAGTTCATGTGGCTCTCGGACAAGAGCTTGCTGCTGCACATATCTCGTGGCCAGTTTTGGCCGAGAGGAGCCACCTGCCAGTCGCCCCCGTCTACTAAGAAAATCCCGCCAGAAAGGGTCTTGAGAAGTCGTGACCCCTGCGCGCCCCCCTCAAACCCGACGGTCAAAGGACCCCTCCCAATTATCGAAGCGCAGCGCTGCCATACGGCGAGAACTTTGCCCAAAGGCTCCTGATGCTTCCCAGGGAGGTAGATTATCGACTCAATCGCCGATCTGGCCGCTAGCAAGTCCAAAGGCTTCCAGATTTGTCCAAGGGCGGCTTGTCTTTCGTCGCTAGAAATCTCGTGCTGCTCGAAATCGCTATACCAACTAACCAGCTCCTCTCTCGAAACATTTCCATCGGACCCGACCAGCCCAATTTCGGGCCATTCTTGTCTCAAACCAATTAGCCCTGCGCGTTTGAACTCCGATAATTTTGGGAGCGGGTTGGGACTCCTGGCGGAGAGATTCGACAGCAAAGAGACTTCCTCTTCGAGCCTGGCCCAGTCCTTGGTTTGATAAATTCTGAGAATGAAGAATTCATCCGCTTCGGGGCGTTTTCCGCTCAATGTGAGGGTTTTAGGTGTTGCAGACTCGTGAGAGGCAAGGTGCGTAACCGATTCCCCGAATAGTGATGAAAAGGCTCTTGGTTCTCCAAGCATCTGGATCATCGCGGGAAGAGGACTGTTCTCAGCGCTTTTTTTTTCCTCGCCTGGGTTCCTGTTGACACCAAAGAGCTGCTTACCGACGATGAGCGCTTGTCGACCCACGACAACACCGATCAATATGGGGGTGAGCCCATTCGATACATCGTGAAGAAAGATAGCCACAAAACCGGCCCCAACTGCGACCCAAGTACTGGAGGTCCGCCAAGCCTCGGGGATTATCCTGGTGGTTGAAGATTTCTGGTGAGAATTGGCAAAAGGATTGGGCACTCGTTTGCTGAGACCAAAGTAGGCAACAAGCCCCCCGCACAGAGTTGCGATTGCCTGGGTTGGAGAGGCGATGACGCCCACACCAACATAGAGAACGAAGAGAACGATTCGCGAGTAGCGTTCAACCCCAGACCCAAGCTGGGCCATTGTTGTGGAAATCAAAGACCCCTCTTGCCGGAAGTCGGGGGTTCGTTTGGCGGAGGGCGACCACTTTCTCTGCCAACTGCTGAGCGAAGCGACAATCAACGCCGCCACTACGGCGAAGACCATCAGCACAAGTGACACCACCAAAGAACCGAATTCCGCAAGAATTTGGGGAATAAAAGCTGGGACCTGGCCGATTGCAGCAACCAGTAATGCTTTGATGGGCAAAAAAGTCACCACGGTGCGCAGCACATCTGCCAGCACCTCTACCGCGACTGCTCTCCATTCGTGATAACCCAAAACAATGTTTTTAGCTTTCATCGTCACCTATTTTTTCATTTCGCGTCAGGAACTTCGCCCAAGGGAGAAACGTCCCTAACGATTTGTTTTTGCGCTTGGGCGGAATGACGGACAAAGGCCTGCCCGACGATGATGTGCCCATCATGAAGGCCCACTCGCACCGCCATCACTCCTTCGCCAAAGATTAATCCGCCTGATCATCGCACGAAGGTACAGATAACCTTTTATCCCCTGAAGAGAAGCCGCCACACAAAGCGCCAACGCGGTGCCCTTCATGCCGACTCGGCGTATACGTTTCGCTGACGGAGGCACAGCGAAACGCCGAAACCATCGTCGTGACCCATAACTTACAAGCGAGACCCATCCTGCGTAAAGCTCCGGAGGAACAGAGTCTCTTTTTGCCTTCAAGACAAGCTCGGACATGCTTTCTCTTGCTGGATGGAGAACTGCCGCCACCGGGCAAAAAGCCATAGTTTCGCCCGCACGAGTCGCCCGGTCTGTCCAATCAAAATCTTCTCCCGTTTGGGCATCACCCGAGAACAGGCCCTGTTTTTGAAACACAGCAGACAAGGCGAAGAGATTAGCCGTGGTCGACTGCCCAAATCTCGCGTATTTTTCTTGGTCAAAAGAGAACAACATCTCATAGCAAGCAGAGGGTGTCGGGGGAGAAAAGCGTGAGGTCACTAAAATGTTGCCGGCAACCAAGGTCGCTCCCTTCTCGAGGCATTGAAATCCAGCCTCAATCCAATATGGCGTTGGAATCGTGTCGGAGTCAGTGAAGGCCAAGACGTTGGCGCGGGCGGCAAGGAGTCCGAGGTTTCTTGCTGAATACACGCCTCCAGAAGGTTGCCACAGCACCGAAATTTTCGAGTCAATGTTCATTGATTCCCTCCGGTCCTTCGGTTCATTTAAGACGACCAGAACTTCGAATTTCGATTCGCTGAATGTTTGGTTTCTTAAAGCAGCGAGGCATTGATCTAACCCAGCATCGGGACCCTTGTGGGGGATGACCACGCTCACAAGAGGGCTTCGGTCACTTGACACAACATTTGAATTTGCCATGACTCTCCCTTTCATATGCGCGGACATCACCAGCGATAGCCATTTGTGAAATTTGACCCCGCCCCATTTAGAAGCTCCCTAATTTTAGTCCCTAACGGCGTCTGGAGGACAAAAATGCTTCTGGGTGACAAGCCCTGGGCCAAGTTCATAGTGTTTTCCGTTCATAACGATCACTGTCAGTGGAAGTTTTCGAATGGGTCACGTCCCGCTGAGTGGTATAATTTGCCGTCACCGTGGGATGGTCAGTGAGAACCGATCAAAGTTACTCACACAAAGGACACCACACGATGGCTCTTGACCAGTCTGTCCTGCTCGATCTGCTCGTTCAACTGAAACTCACCGACGTCACCGACCGCATCCGCATCGCGACCGAGATGCTCTACCAGGAACTGATCGATTCCGAAGCATCCGCGTTCATCGGCGCCGCGCCATTCCAACGAACTGCCGAGCGCAGCACCCACCTCAACGGCACCCGCCCTCGAACGTTGACCACACCCGCTGGAGATTTCGAGTTGTCGATCCCGAAACTTCGGCAGGGAACCTTCTTCCCCGCCCTGCTGGAGCGCCGCCTGGTCGACCAAGCCCTATTCGCCGTAGTAATGGAGGCCTACCTTCACGGGGTCTCCACCCGCAAAGTTGATGATCTGGTGAAAGCCCTCGGCGCTGACACCGGGATCTCCAAATCCGAGGTGTCGAGGATCTGCGCGGGCCTCGATGAGCAGGTTGCCACGTTTCGCGACCGGGACCTGTCCCCGGTCGAGTTCCCGTACGTGTTTCTCGACGCCACCTACTGCACAGCGCGCGTGAATCATCAGATTGTGTCCCAAGTCGTCGTCGCGGTCGGTGTCGCCGCCGACGGACGCCGCGAAGTGCTCGGCTTCGACGTGGGAGACACCGAGAATGAGGCCTTCTGGACAGGCTTTCTGCGGTCGCTGAAAACCCGAGGGCTGGGCGGGATGGCGTTGGTGATGTCTGATGCGCACTCTGGGTTGAAGAAAGCAATCAACACCGTCTTCCAGGGCGCCAGTTGGCAACGCTGCCGCGTGCATTTCATGCGCAACGTTCTCGCGGTGATGCCCAAGGGCAGCCAAGACATGGTGGCCTCGGTTATCCGCACGGTCTTTGCTCCACCTGACGCGCACCACATCAACAAGCAGTTCACCGAGGTGGTCGCGATGTTGGGCCGCTCCCACCCCAAGGTTGCGACCATGCTCGAAGATGCCCGACATGACCTGCTCGCGTTCGCCGTATTCCCGCAGCGGCATTGGCGTCAGATTTGGTCCACGAACCCGCTGGAACGCGTCAACAAAGAGATCAACCGCCGCACCGACGTGGTGGGTGTGTTCCCGAACCCGGCCGCGCTGTTGCGTCTGGCAGGTTCGGTTCTGATCGAGCAACATGACGAATGGGAAGCCGGCGACCGCCGCTACTTCTCCGCAGCCTCGATGCTGGAGCTCAAGGCCATGAACGTCGCCGCCGAGACGATCGGGGAGGTGAACCTCATCCCCGAACTCACTGCCGCCTAAGCTGAAACCACTGACCCGCACCTAGAAGAGAAACCACATCACTTGGCGGGACGTGACCCACCGCGCAGTCCCGAACGTATCTTGGATTTTGTTTTGGCGGGACTCTACCCTCCTGCAAAGGGCGAACAGGAACCCGCAGCATCGTAGTTTTCCAGAAAAGTCGCCCTGCCCATTGCCTCATGTCAATACCTCCGGCAAGGTTGATCATTGCCTCAACTGAGAACCTCCGCGGGGGTCACGCGTTCCAGGCCCGGTTGATAGCTGGTCTCACTGTGGCGGGCTTCTTCGCCAAGGCGAGGGTTTCAAGCTCACCGGTCAGCGCGAGGATGTTCCGGGACAGGGCCGCGGGCTTGATCCGTGTGAACTCCGCATTCATCTGGATGATCGGCCGTTTGGCCATGTCGTCCCGGGCGATCGCCCGCTGGTGCGGGGTGGTCGCGGTGTCATACCTCTTGGTCACTTTCGCGCCGTTGCGTTGCGTGAAGACCAGCTTCTGCTGCGGCAGGAGGTAGTTCGTGAATACCCGGTCGAGCTCCCAAATTTCGTTGAGCTTCGCCAGTTCGGTGGCCGTGTCGTAACGAAGGTAACCGACCAGTTCACGCACGTGAGTCCAGTTCTTCTGCTCCACGTGAGCACCGTCATTACTGTGGCCTGCCCGCGACCTGGTGAAGGTGATCTCATTCGCCGTGCAGTAGTCAAACAGGTGGTGGTTGATGAACTCGGACCCGTTGTCCGAATCGATGCCGATGATCGGAAAAGGGAACACCCCCATCACGTGTTGCAGCGCTTCGAACACCCACTTCTCTGCTTTGTTTCGCACGGAACGATTCACCGTCCACCCGGTCGCAATGTCCGTAACCGTCAGGGTGAAACAGTGTTCACCCGACGCATTAGTGTTCGCCAGACGCGTTGCCGCCTTCATGGCCGACCAAGTCGATCTCC
>Ga0208414_1001826_pt1 | contig 15235 bp, 14 predicted proteins | sample AntAceMetag02UKE_FD_184770 | JGI IMG/M metagenome (GOLD analysis project Ga0208414, IMG submission 184770) | Saline lake microbial communities from Ace Lake, Antarctica - Antarctic Ace Lake Metagenome 02UKE (SPAdes) (version 2) | ecosystem: Environmental > Aquatic > Non-marine Saline and... | reverse complement strand
TATTATTTATATTGGGTAGGTAAATGGGTAGGTGATATGCCAAAAGTAGCAAAAGAACTAAAAGCGGTCGAAGTTAAGCGATTAATCAAGCCAGGATTGCACGCGGTTGGTGGCGTGTCTGGTCTGCATTTACAGGTAACAAAGACTGGTGCAAGGTCTTGGATTCTAAGAACCAAAGTTGGCGCTAAACGACGGGACATTGGCTTGGGTGGTTATCCTGATGTTCCCCTCGTCCAGGCACGAGAGAAAGCCAGAGCGGCCAAGGAATTGATCCAGCAAGGCATCGACCCAGTGGCTGAAAAAAAGGCCGTTAGAACGGCATTAATTGCAGCACAGGCAACGAACAAAACTTTCGATGAGTGTGCTGAACAGTTCCTGATTAAGAAAACCACCGAATTCAGCAATCCAAAACACGCGGACCAATGGCGAAACACCCTAGCAACGTATGCCAGCCCTGTTATCGGAAAATTAGCCGTTGATGCAGTCGAGTTACCGCATATTCTCAAGATCCTTGAACCATTGTGGCAATCAAAAACCGAAACCGCTACCCGTCTCCGTGGACGGATCGAAGCTGTCCTGGCCTATGCCACCGTTTCGAAGTATCGCAGCGGTGACAATCCAGCCAGGTGGCAAGGCAACCTCGATGCGGTATTGCCCAAGCCAGGAAAACTCAAAAAGGTGAAACATCACAAGGCTATACCATGGCAGGAGATTGGCCCATTTGTTCAGTCATTGCGTGAACGTAAAGGCACTGGTGCCAAGGCGCTAGAGTTTACGATACTGACAGCGGCTAGATCTGGTGAAGTCAGGGGCGCTAAATGGGATGAAATCGACCTGGCTAACAAGACCTGGACAATTCCAGCGGACCGGATGAAAACGAGCAAGGAGCATATGGTGCCACTTTGCGACGATGCGCTGAGCATATTGGCAAGCCTACCCAGGTTCGCGGGTAATGAACTGGTTTTCCCTGGTGCGCGTGGCGGTATCCTTTCAGATGTCGGGCTAACTAAACCAATTCGAGCCATTGGCTCAGATGCAACGGTCCACGGGTTCAGATCCACCTTTCGCGATTGGTGCGCCGAATCAACTAGCTATCCCAACGAAGTGGCAGAAATGGCCCTCGCCCACACTGTCAGTAGTGCAGTCGAGCGTGCTTATCGCAGAGGAAACCTGTTAGCGAAGCGTGCCAGATTGATGAGGGATTGGTGTCGGTATATCAATAGCCCGGTTAGTTCTGGCGAAGTGGTAGGAATCAGGGAGGGCGCGAAGTGAACACACCCGACTATGTGAATGAAGCTATTTTAGCCTATCTGGAACGGGGGCTTAAAGAACCGCTGGCACAGATGTTCGAAAACGGCATACCCCTCCACACCTACCCGGAATCACGCAAGATCATAGGGAAGCTCATACGTGGGCAGTCTGTCAAGAGTAAAGGAAGACCGCCCCTTTCAAGAGATAAAAAAGCGCGGCGACACTCTGTTTTAGTTATGGTGGCGCAGCTCCACGGGGCTGGGCTGGGCGTCTATAGCGGAGGCGCAACCAATACCAAGGAGACCGCGTGCGATATTGCGGCGCGGCACTATGGCTTCAAGAGCGCGAAGCATGTGTACGACGAAATATGGGCACCAAACAAAGACAGCGAAGATGTGAAAATACATATAGAGATCGGGAGAAACAATCCTCAATTCCTGACCCTATTTGATGTGGATTAAATAAGTCTTTTTCCCCAACTATTTAGCTATAGCGCAAAACAACACACTGACCTCAGACCAAAGTAATTTGTCGCAATGAGGATAATCAGATGCAAGATGATACACAAGAAACCTACCTTTCAGTTAAACAAATCTCAGCCAGATATTCAGTTGGAGTTGCTTCTCTATGGCGCTGGGCTTCAGATCCAAAAAATGAGTTTCCTAAACCAAAAAGTTTAACGCCAGGGTGTACCCGGTGGAAATTATCTGATTTGGAAATGTGGGAAGCAAGCAGAGGGGTGGCTTAAAATGAAAAAAATAGCCGCCCCGAAGGGCGACCATTCTAGTACCACGGCTGATACTAATTCTAACATAAAAGTGACTAGCGGGCATGGTCGACGTGATACTAAGTGCGATACCTGCATCACCTATGAAGGTATCCAAGCGTTAGTGGACAACCCTCAACAAGTCGACAAGGGGGCGGCACAGTGGCTAATACCGTCAACTCTCCCGAGTCGAAAAAAAGACGAGCAAGAGCAGAACGGAGAGTTCTGGCTCTTATGGGCAGATATTGATAAAGACCCGCCTGGACTTCTAGCGGTTGAACAGGCCGTGGAAAATTCGATTGAAATGTTCTCGCTCTATGAGATCTATACCACTCGATCAGCAACGGAAAAATGCCAGAAATGCCGAATCATTATCCCCTTAGATAGGCCGTTATCGGGTTTAGATTGGGGGTTGTCTCAAGAGATATTAAACGATGAGCTTGAGCACCACGGCATTACCCCAGACCGGGCAAACGAAGGGTGCTCGCAGTTGTTTTACCTGCCCAACAGAGGGGAGTTCTACGACTCGATCAGCAATCGTGACGGCGCATTGTTTGACCCTCTTAACCATTGGGTGTTGCAGATCACAAGCAAGCGCCAGGCAATGGCCGAGGCTGAGGAGCTCACCCAAGCACGGATAACCGAATCCAACGCCAAGCGTGAACAACGGCTGGCGGAAGGATTTAAAAGCCCTATTGAAGCATTCAATGCCGCGTACACTGTCGAGGACATTCTACTCCAGTTCGGTTACGACCAACGGGGTAACACGTTCCGACACCCCAATAGTGAGAGTGGCAGTTACAGCGCCAGCGTTAAAAATAAGCGCGTCCACTCTTTGTCCAGTGCCGATCCTCTCTACACGGGTGGCGGTGGCGGTGGAGCGCCTGATGCGTTTGGCGCCTTTCAGATTTTGTTTCATGGCGGTGATCGAGACGCGGCCCTAAGAGATGCTTGCGACAACTGGTTGAAGGTTGACGGCGAACCCTGGAACAAGGTGCGCCAGCGAGAGTACATGGAAAAGAAGGCACAACAGAGCGTAGACTTTGACGATGAGCGAGAGGATTCAGACTGCCCTCTGAAGAAATTAAAGAGCCTGAGCGCCAATGGCAAAAGCGCCAAGATGAGGGCACAGATGCTTGATGACACCTATATACTTAAAGACTTGGCAATCCTTGGTCAGTGGACGGTCTTTTACGCGGCGCCCAACGCTGGCAAAACATTGCTGACACTTTGGCTATTGCGTGAAGCCATTGGGTCGGGTCAGGTGAACGGTGCGGATGTTTACTACTGTAACTACGATGACCACTATAAAGGTGGTGTGGAAAAGCTGGAAATTGCCGAGCAGGCAGGCTTTCAAATGGTGCTACCAAATGTAAGCGGATCTAGGCCGGATCAAATTGTAGAACTCATGCAGGGATTGACCGAGACGAATAAAGCACGCGGCCAAGTGATCATCTTGGATACGCTCAAGAAGTTCACCGACTTGATGGACAAGGGCAAGGCTTCTGAGTTCGGCGACGTGGCCCGATTATTTATCACTGCGGGTGGTTCAATTATCGGCCTGGCACACGTGAATAAACACAAAGACGATTCCGGTAAAAGTGTCTATGAGGGAACCTCTGACATTTATAACGATACCGACTGCACGTTTATCATCGAGAAGATCAGCGACGACACCCAGGAGACACACGTTGTCCAGTTCGATCATGGTAAGCAGCGCGGCGATACTGCCTTAAAACAGTCCTTCCAGTACACCAAAGCAAAGGGTGGTGACTACATGGACATTTTTAACTCCGTGGAACGAATTTCTGATGATCAAACCAATCAGCAGAAAGCAGCCTCTCAGAAAGCCCGGCAGAGGAAGGACGACGATGAGGTAATCCGGCAAATCAAGAGAGTTATTGAGCAGGGGGCATACTCAAAATCTGATCTGGTTAAAAAGGTGATGACAGAGTACGCAATATCGAGGGCGCGTATCCTGAAATTGCTAGACCGTTATGACGCTCCCATAACACTTGGCGGGCAATGGTTTGTCGATGTGTCGGATAAAAACCGCCACACCTATGTTTTATTCGGCGAGGTGGACGAGGATAACTAGCCGTTGTTGATTGTGTTGTTATCACTCATACCCGTCGTCCATTTGTTAGGTATATAAACAATGCATCAAGTAGACTCAATTCCAAACATGCCTTGGAGAATATTTTGGAGTTCTTAGCGCTAAGCTTTGTTATCGCTTTAATTTTTTGGTTAATATCTGACATGATGCCAGAGAAGTATCTGGAGAACGCGACGCGAACGCTCATAGTCGGGGCGGGTATTATTTTCTTATTGATGATTGGCGTCCCTCTATGGTTAGACAAAGACTATAAAAGCTTCGCTTTTGTAACTATTTGTAACGACCTAGATTGTAACGAAACATACGTGAGGAGATACGCGTTCACTATTCGTGGAGACTCAGTTCACGTAATGCATGACACGCCAACCGGATTCTTCAAGTACACAACATATTTCTTTAGGTTCAATGGCTGTACTACGATTGACCGAGATAACTGGTATTGTCCCGAGGTACCTGGAGATCGGTGGGGCTGGAGAATGGTAAGCGGGGAACTAGAGATTCCTGAAAAACCAAGGCGAAAGGTTGGCGGTGGATCGCAGCACGGCTTTGATACGCTTTTTGGCAATGAGCATGCCCCGCAGTAATAAAAACATTTCGAACCTCAATCTCTAGCCATTGTGGGGTTGGTGACCCCCCACACACTCAAACTGGTAAAACTAGTAAAGTTAGTAAAACTGGTAGAACTGGAGAACTCACTAGAGACAAGGGGTACAGCCCACCAGTGGCTAATAAATACCCCCAACTGTCCAGGAGCACGGTTTTAGTTTTACCAGTTTTACCAGTTTGAGTGGGGGGGGGTGTTTACCCGTTTTTTCTCGGATAGTGACATTTATATTCGTTCCCACCGTAGCTTTTTCCCATTATTTCAAAATTTGGCTTATCTTGGCCCTCCTACCATATGGCGGAGATAATATCCCCCGAATTCCTTATAGAAGCCTTGTTATAAGGCATTAATGCTATACAATAGAATTAATACCCAACATAATGCCCCACATAAGATACCTATATGAGCACTAAAAGCCGAGAGGTTAGCGCCAAATATCAGGAAGGGTGGCTGTCTGAACTGGATAGTCGAACGAATATCGCCAAAGTGGTCCGAGAGAGATACCAGGCGCTCACGGATGACCTAGGCGGATTGCCCTCGCTGTCATACCAGCAACGGTCCCTGGCTGAGCGTTCTATCTGGCTTGAATACTGGTTGTCATCCCAGGAGCGCGAGCTTGCAGATGGAAAAGACTTCGACGTTGGTAAGTGGGTGCAAGCGGCCAATGGCTTACAGGGAATCTACGCCAAGTTAGGACTAGCCCGCGTGTCCAGGGATGCAACTTCACTTGCAACCTTCCTCAAAAACAGAGACTCGAATGATACCTAATATCCGAGAGGTGATGACCGATACCGCTCTACTCGGGCACCAGTTCAGCGGTGACTCCTGGAAGAATTGGGTCACACTTTTATCTGCATTTTTAGGAGTGAAATTGTCCAGCCAGGAGATGAGGTTATTCTCGACTATGACAGGCCGAGAGACGCCGCCTAAGCAGCCATTTAAGGAACTATGGCTAGCAGTCGGGCGTCGTGGCGGTAAGAGTCAGGTAGCCGCCCTACTCGCTGTATTCGAGGCCGTGTTCAGTGACCACGAATCCAAACTGAGCGCTGGAGAAGTAGCGACGGTGCTCGTACTGGCAGCGGATCGCAAACAAGCCCGCTCCGTTTTCAGATACATCGCGGGATTACTCCACAGCAATCCCATGCTGGAACAGTTGATTATCAGAGAGGATAAAGAGTCGATCGAGTTATCAAACCGAACTGTAATCGAAATCGGGACCGCGTCATTCAGGTCCACACGTGGCTATACCTTACTCGCTGTCATAGCCGACGAAATAGCATTCTGGCGCACAGAAGAATCAGCCAACCCAGATGCCGAGATCATTGCAGCATTGCGCCCGGCACTCACCACCCTGGACGGTAAACTGATTGCTATATCTTCACCCTACGCGAAGCGCGGGGAACTGTACCGTCACAGCCAACGCTACTGGGGTAGCGATGACCCAGACATTCTGTTCGCTAGAGCACCCACCCGCGTAATGAACCCCTTGGTATCCGAACGGGTAATCCAGGCGGCGAAAGATAGGGACCTGGCATCGGCAATGGCTGAATACGAGGCAGAGTTTAGAAACGATATTGAGTCCTATATTGATGTCGAGTTCCTCGCACGCCTGACTCGAAGCGAGCCGCCAGAACTCCCACCTTTTAGTGGAACGAGATACCTGGCTTTTGTTGACCCCACAGGGGGCGGTGCCGGCGGTTTTAGTCTGTGCATAGGCCACACTGAGAACGGCCTAGTGGTAATTGATCTGCTCACAGAGCGAACCTACACGGCACCAGCCGCCGTTGTCCAAGAGTACGGCATGATATTAAAGCGATACCAGATTAGAGAAGTAACAGGTGACCGTTATGCCGGACAATGGGTAAGCCAGGAGTTTGAGAAGCATTTTATCGACTACAAATTCAGCACCATGACGCGAACAGAGCTTTATCAGGACTTTCTGGCAGTGGCTAACAGTGGCCGTGTCGAGTTACCCCCAACGCCAAGAGATAAGCTGCTGACCCAATTCAGCAACCTGGAGAGGCGCACGACGCGCAACGGTAGGGACATTATCGATCACTCGCCTGGAACGCACGATGATCTGGCAAACGCCGTGGCAGGTCTGGCCGCACACGCAATAAACCACCAAGCAGCACCAACCCACTTAAAAGTCAGTTGGACAAGATGAGGCGGAAATTAGCAAACGAACATGTTGAAAGACTTCGCGATTCACAGAACAAGTTGCTCGCACTTCATCGTAAATGCATCAGGTTTGCCGCTGACAACAAAAATGTAATCAAAGCAAATAGACCCGAACTTGCTCCTAGTTTAAATGGAGGGCGTGTAGGGGGAGTGAAGCGAAGCACAACAGATGTACTTTCGTGTATTTGTTTGAATTCGAGTATTTACTGATTGAGTGCAGTGATTGAACTTTAGCTTTCATGACCGTTGGTATCTTTTTTTTCAGGACTTTTCTACTCGATTACTCTGGTAATCCCCCCAGAAATTAGTCGGAGTAATGAATAGAATTTTCACTAAGGAGATTCTAAGAAGATGTCGCCATTAATGGCGAGTAACTTGGAAGTTTCGATTCTTATCATTCGTAACAACTGACCTCCTCGCTAGAGGATTTACCAAAACAATACTCTCGGTTAAGTCAGCTTGGCTGGCGTGAACGACCGCTATTGGCTGTGGATTCAATCGGTGAGTGCAACACGCTAATCTCTTAACCTTCAGAGGGAGTGTTGCTGATGAAATACCGAACAAGAATTCATTACACCGCGACAGACAAGGCGTTGATGTGGGATCGCTGGCAAAAAGGTGATTCCCTTCAAACCATTGCTCAGCTGTTTGGACGCAATCATTCATCTGTAGCTCGTATTTTCTCTATCTCCGGTGGTATCCGACCATCGAATCGTAAGCGTTCTACTGCTGCGTTGAGTTTGTCCGAACGAGAAGACATCTCGCGAGGTTTAGCTGCTGAACTTTCTCTTCGATTAATCGCAGTTAACTTGAATCGAAGCCCTTCAACCATCCGTCGTGAAGTTAATCGAAATGGTGGCCGAGCCAACTACAGAGCTGCAGAAGCAGATCAAGCTGCATGGGATCGAGCGCTTCGCCCCAAGACCTGTAAACTGGTTGTTCAGAGAAAGCTTGCCCACATAGTCGCAAGTAAACTCAAGAAACTATGGTCACCCACTCAGATCGCAGGTTGGCTAAAGCGAACGTATCCAGATGATGAGCGCTTCCAGGTGTCACACGAAACGATCTATCGCAGCTTATACATACAAGCTCGGGGTGCCCTGAAAAAGGAGCTAACGCAGCACTTAAGACGAACGCGTGTCATGCGTCGGTCGCGTCATCACACTCAAAAAACCAGTGATCATGGTCAAATACTCAATATGGTCTCAATAAGTGAGCGCCCCGCATCTGCCGGAGATCGAGCAGTACCTGGCCACTGGGAAGGTGACCTGATCTCCGGCACAAACAACAGTCACATAGCGACCTTAGTTGAACGTCACACGCGCTACGTGATGATGGCAAAAGTGAACGGTAAGGATACTGAAACGGTGATTAATGCGCTGATCAAGCATGCACACAAACTACCGAGCGAGCTCTACAAATCACTCACATGGGATCGAGGCAAGGAGGTTGCTAATCACCAACGCTTTACATTAGCGACTGATATCCAGGTGTACTTCTGTGATCCACAGAGTCCTTGGCAACGCGGTTCAAACGAAAACACGAATGGTCTGTTGCGACAGTACATGCCGAAAGGAACTGATCTGTCCGTTCATTCTCAAGCTAAGCTCAACAGCATTGCAAGACAGCTGAACGAACGACCCAGGAAAACGTTAGACTTCGAAACACCGGCTGACCGGTTTAACCAATGTGTTGCGGCCACCGGTTGAATCCACAGTCGAAAGCGGTATCACTGGTTAAAAATTGATCACTGATTTGTTTGCCTCAACCACAGGCCAATACAAGCCCATCTTTTATCGCAAGTTAGATCATAATAGCGAGAGCTGTGGAGTATGACCTCTCAGTCCTTGGAGGTGTCTTCGTCTAGTTTTAACTATTGGGCTAATCTGGCGTATTAGTCCTTCCGATCTGACTTGGGTGTTAAATTTTGGGTTACGCGCTACATTTTCGATATTTTGATATTGTTTCTATTATCCAATCAACTCATCTAGTGCAGAACTTTTCCATATTGAGATCGAGTCATGATTTTTAGTGAACTGAATTCATTCTTAGACATCGTCACTAAGCTGCGAAGCTCGAGAAAAAAGTCTGAGCAACCTGAACTTTCAATCCGTGATCGGTTCGTGGGGATTTTTCAGAAACACGGTGTCGGCCTTAACCAAATTCCAAGGTTTCTGGATGATGGCCTGACAGTGGCCAATGTCCAAAACGAAAATGCTCTACTCCCCTATTTAACCGAGGAACGTCTCCATAGAGTATGTAACCTCTTAGCGATAAAACGAGGTTGGTTAGATGGGACCGAGACGGCGATATTCCCGGAGCATTTCTTTTACAAGCATCCCGAGGAGTTTGCTGAATTTTTGACTCGTCACAAGATTGAGTACTGTTACTTGCTCTATCCACAATCCCGTGGCGATGCCTCGGCTGTCCTAATCCTTAAGGAATCTATTGGTTTCATTGAGGATAGGGAGATTTACAGGTTTCATGTGGAGTCTGATTGGGTCTTCAATTATTGGAAGTGCCGTGCATACATTGCTGCAATTTTTTCAATGGTCGAGGCTCAGGAAGGCGTCTCATTTTACGGCCAAACAACAGACGCTGTGATCAACTCTTTTCTAACGGACATAGAAGAAGTTCACGAACTTGGATTTGCCATTTCGAAACGTGATCGTGGTTATAAACTGTTCGAGTCTCGGGCTGCATTTAGCGAAGGTTTGGGTGATGATCAAGATGTATCTCTAGGAATTGGCTTAATGAAGTCCCTTTACAAGGACGGTTGGATACGTGCGGAATCTGCCAACTTTTTGGACGAGAAAGGGCAACGCGATTGAGATTACATCCTAGGAGAATCCGACACCTTGATTCAAGGTTACTCTGGCAGCTTTAAGTGGAGCAGAAGAAACTTTGTTCGCTTCGGCTCGGTAGCGGCCCCTCCTCTTAGATACCTACCGCGTTAAGTAGTATTAACGTAGCTACAATATTGGCCGTTCGCCAAAAACAGAAGCTCCACGTGTGGCAGTTCCCACCGAGATCGGACAAATAGACATAGGCTGAACTCGGCAGCTATCGGCCAGTTGAAGACATCTATCAGAATATCGGTATGGGCAAGCCTGATACCTGGGTAGCCAGCGAGTAACACCCTTAAAAGTTCACAGGCTCAATCCAATACTCTTTACCACCGTCTAGCCTAATCTTCACATACTCGCTTCCTTTGTATTCCTCCTCAGCCAAAAAGCCGTATGTCCGTGTCCCTGCCTTCAAAAATACACATGATGGTGGATAGTCCCAGTTGTAGTCACCTTTGAGCAATCTGTCTCTTCCCTGTTTCCAGGGAGCGACCGAAGGACATGCGGTTCCTCCCCACTGAAGTCTACGCATCTTAAGGTCTGCTGGCTTTTCAGTAATCGGAGCTTCAGCGGCGAATTCTTCCAACTGAACAAAGGCTCCGACGTTGTTATCCATGTCAGTCCAAACGGTGCAATCAAAGCCAATAGTTGTAATGTCACCAATGAGGGGTTGCACCAGTAGGTTTGATTGGAGGTGGTACTTTCCGCCAACCTCATATTCCTTGGCTCGCAGCTTCTCTACAAAAAACCGGTAACTGGTTTCATCCAAGAGCCAATCTCGACAAAGACCAAATGCGGCGATGTTCACCACATTCTCACTCTCGGAGGGTTTGAGTCGGTTGAGATACTTTTCACTTACCCACATTGGCTGGCTTCCGGAAGGTGAAATCCTCGCCCAACCGTTAGCATTCTCATAGAGCGTAACTCTCGACCCTTTGGACAACCTTGCAGTGACTGAATTGTTGGTTCCGGGCCCTCCCCGGACATTTAAGGTATCGGATGTGGTGTAGTACGTATCTGCTGCAAAGATGGAATAGGACAGACACAACAGTATCCCAAGAAGTACTTTTTGAAAGGTCAATTTATGCATCCTCTACGGAGTAGGTGTTCACTAACGCTAGTTGATCCAGATTCGCGCTTTATGCCTAACCATATCACTTTGATGATTGGGACATTAAGCCACTAGGATACTCTCGGTAGACGCGCCCCTCAAACGCGGGCCGGTTCATAGCCGACGATCTCCTCCAATAACGTGGCGCATACGCAAACATCGGTGTTGGAAAACCAGCTATCTTGATACCTGAAAATTAGTACGCCTAGGACCGGTTGGTGAAGTACCGCTAATGGGTTTTAACGTGGACATAATTGCACCAATCTTCGCTGCATCTTACGTCCGATACGGTTCACGAGAGCCAGCATCGACCAGGTAACATTTCTCTGTGCAACCTATACCTTGGACGTCCTATCTCTTTTTACCGAGCCCGGGAGCGCCACCTTGGAATGGAACGGATCGTAAAATCATTCCGCTCTCTTCAGCTGCTTGTAGAGGCGTTCTTATCGGGGATTTTCGAGGACCGACATCACCTTCGAATTCATTCTTCATGATTGTGTCAATATTGTGTTCGAGGATGGAAACTCGCTCTTGGGATTCAAGCAGTTCTATTTTGGCTTCAACACACTCCCTTTTCAATATCTTGTTTTCTTTTCTAAGTGAAACAACCACTTTACTATCGAGTGCTAATTTTTTAAGACTCGCAGGCAAAAATTCAATACGAGTCTGTACTCGTTCAGAATTGGGTGATGTACATTTCGTTACTGCATAGTACGTTAGCCCCTCTAGGAACAGTAGATTCTTGGGTAAAGAGTTCTTCCGAATATCCTTCCTCAACTTTCGAGTCAGTACTCTTCCAATTGATTTTCTCACCAAACATCTCCTTCATAATTGCACGACAAACTCAGAGCTGACCATCGCATCAAAAAATTGGTATTCATAGCCACACCTCAACTAAAAAACCATCACACTTTCAAATCAAACCGAATTCGACTTCTCAGGTTTTGTTAGACATTCCCGCACTATTCTTCGAACATAGCTGAAGATATAACCATAGTTGCAAGCACTGATCTATCTTCGCTGATATATGATGGGCAGGTACCAACAGAATGAAAAGAGATTTATGGACGAATATGTGAAGTCCGCCAAAGAAGGACTTGAGATATCAGTCAGCTTTTTCGACAATAAAAGCAAACAAGAACGCGAGTTGTGGGTTCTCAGAAAGCTCCTCAATTATCTACCTTGCGACCTTCTTGGTCGGCCCTAAACATTTCAGCATATGCTTCAAGTTCATCAGTGGTCCATTGATTTTAGCTTGCCATTTTTCTTACGCTCAGTGTCTGTCAAGCAAACGCCTCATATATCGTCTGCTGGCTATTGCCAAGCTCGAAGAGAAGTACTTTTTAGAATCAACAACTGTCTAGCAAACCCTGGGAAGTCCACCTTTCAGGCTATGGAGAGGTTCAGTCCTCATACACAGGCAATGTATAAGCAACTGAAACATTCAGAGCGTTGCGATGGTTACCTAAGAAGGCTAGAAAGATTCAAAGCCCTCCAGGAATCGATATTGAGAGGAGAAACGTAATGAATTGCGCAATTGTTTGTTCACGGAAGAGCGCTATCGAGGAACAAAAATTGAGGTCTATGAAGATGGCTCAATTGTTTATGAAACAGAAACAAGGGGTAATGCAAAGATCTGGCGAAGTGTTACTAAGACGCAAGAATCTATCAGCGCTGAACAAGCGAAGATGCGGTTTATTGGATCAGGCCATGTTATTGATGAAGCACTGTTAGCGATTGATGAGGATTTGACAGATTAGTTTTTTCCAGTATGATGCGCCGCCTCCAATCCACTGGTGCCTTGAGATTGGCAGATAAAATAAAGACTAAGCAAGCTAAAGGAGTACGGGTGTGTTGTTAATATTTGGGCCATTTTTGGGTTTAATTTCGCTGATAACAATCTGGAACCTTACAAACCAAGCCTCTCCTCTGTCGTTGTTCATATCCTACGATTCAAATAGTAGGCACAAGAGCGTGCATCCATCCAAAGCCAAAGTTGTAATGTATGAGGCCGGACTAATTTTGACTTCGATTGCATGCGTAGTAGTTTTTTATCAAGGCGCAGCAATTATTTTTAGAGGAATTAGCATTTTAGATATCGGAGATGGGACGGGACATATACTTATCGGCGGACTCTTGTCGTACGGTTTTAGCGTTGTAATATTGCCATTAGCTATGAAGTTGCTATCGGATAGAAACGAAAATGATGTGAAAAAAATATTACTGTGCTGCTACAAACTGGCGGAAAAACAAGACAAAGGATTACTTTTCGCTTACTGGGTCCATCAGAGACTGAAGGTAGAGAAGCCTTATGACCCGAACTCAAACGCTAGAACAACCTTTAACTTTGTCAAAGACCCTGACCACGAAGAATGTGTCTCGGGTATTAATCTAGACGAATCTGTTGTTAGGAACGTTAGAAAAGAAGTCATGAGAATCATGGAGTCCGGTTTCGATAGGCAAAGGGACTGAACAACTCGTGATTTGACTTCGATATCTCTATCAATAAAATGCGCCGCCCTGAAGGCAACTCAATTGCCGTTAAACGATTTGAAATTCATAGCGAGGCTAGCAATCATGAGATCAAAAGTTTCAGATTTAGCAGAGCAAAACCGTCAGAGACTATTTGCGGAGTTCGACAAAGCAGAGAAATTACTAGCAGAAGGTTTCACCGAACAAGCCGCTAAAGCCTTTAAAGATTGTGCAGTATCGTATCGCCGCCATGCAGGTGCGTTACACAGCGCAGCTTTAGAAGATTGGCGGCAGAACACTCGCCTCTCATTAGAGTTGAACCTTAAGCGGGAGTGGATAGATAAATGTTCCTCTGGTCCCAGAATGACACCGCTGGATTTCCCTTGGGTTGATAAAAGAGTCATCGAGAAATGCCTCATTGAAATAGGGCTAGATTCTGACACTAGACGACTCATCGAATATCACAGAACTGGAGAACTGATGACATGGAAGAATCGGTTGAGATACAAAATGCTCGTTGTATTTGGATTGGAGAATTGTCAGCCTTTTAAAATGACCACCGTTGATGACTTGCTGGCTAGTGAAATCATTGAACGAGCTAAAAAGTACGACATTGTCCAAAACCCACCGCCTCCGTTCCGATACACCAGTTCAATTATGCTCAAGTACTATAACCTTCACGCACAAATAGAAAATTTGTACTTTACAGCCTGTGAAAATATTGGGAACCAAAACGAAAAGCTAAAACTAAAAGCAATCGAAATTGCTCAAAAATTGAAATATTTGGAGGTGGGATTGGGCACAAATTCTGAGTGCGCTTTCGTTCTCAGGTTTTCACTAAAATCCAGTTTAGAAGTACTTGATGTGACCGAGAGTACGGATGATCTGTTAGCTCAAGTAGAAAGGGAGCTAAGCGTCTGTGGTTACCAAAACCAAGAAGAGTGGTACTTTGAGCCCGACTACTGGAACGATCAAATAGGGAATCAGCTTAATGCACTCCTGACAACAATATGGACAGACGAAGGGTTGAATGATCATGGATACATTCAAATCACCAACGAAATTTATCGAGCAGCGAATGAAGGGAAGCTGGTATTGCGGAAATGGGTCCATGCGTTGAGAGGGATAACTTCTACTGAAGAGTTTGAGATGATCAGAACAGTGTCGCGCTCATATCGACGACTATTCAATGAAGCTTGCTTGTTTGTCGAGAAAGTAAGTCAGGAGGACATCGACATGTGGACTTTCACTAGTGACCTCAATAGCTTTGCAGAACGAAGGAATGCCGTTTGCCTAGAGCTTAGCAAGGCTTGGACTGATTCCTAGAGCTATCAAATAAAGAAGGCCTTAACTGTAAGAGCTGAGCGACTACCAAGAAGTTAAGAGACTGTAATTAAATCTGTGTAAGTGCCTATTGTTGACCCTGAGATTGGGCAAGGATAGGCAGTTATGGATAAGAAAGAACTACATGCACTGGCGCAAGCCGCTGCTAAGAACATTAAATCTGAAACGGATCTCAATGAGTTCCGGCAGATGCTCACGAAGATTACCGTCGAGGCAGCGCTCAATGCCGAATTGGATGATCATCTTGGCTTTGCCAAGCATGAGCAGTCAGACACCGATAACAGCCGCAACGGTTACACGAGCAAAACCCTACAGACCGAAGACGGCCAGTTTGAGATCGAGACCCCCCGCGATCGATCCGGTAACTTTGAGCCGAAACTGGTTAAAAAGCATCAGCGTCGTTTCACGTCAATGGACGACAAAATCTTGTTCCTCTATGCGCAAGGAATGACGACTCGCGAGATCGTCACCACTTTTAAAGAAATGTATGGTGCCGATGTCTCTGCCAGTTTGATCTCGAAGGTGACCGATGCTGTGCTCGAGC